>Ga0315285_10001910_pt1 | contig 21933 bp, 17 predicted proteins | sample YL17G09_36_MG_FD_203698 | JGI IMG/M metagenome (GOLD analysis project Ga0315285, IMG submission 203698) | Sediment microbial communities from Yellowstone Lake, YNP, Wyoming, USA - YL17G09_36 | ecosystem: Environmental > Aquatic > Freshwater > Lake > Sediment | place: USA: Wyoming | collected...
GATAAATCCAATAGCGATAGTCAGCCTTTGCCCCCTAGCGCGAGATGCGGAGAGAAACCGGATTTATCCGGCGTTTCTCAGTGGGAAAACTTTTTTTGCCAGCAGCTGAAAGATGTTGAATAAAATTCCATGAAGGTATGCCACTCCTTGAGATGCAGGTAATTTATGGAGCTTGAAGATCTAAAGATCATGCTGGTGGAGGACAATCCAGAGGATGCCGCCTTCGCTGCCAGGATACTCAAATTCAATAGGCTCGAGAAAGATCTGGTCCTGGCCCTGGACGGACGGGAGGCCATCCAATTGCTGCAAGAGCAGGCAGAAGAAAACAGGCTTCCTGACCTGATCCTCCTGGACATTAATCTTCCCGATAGTAGCGGGCTCGATCTTCTTGAGAAAATAAAGCAAGAACCTCGCTATAGCCGCATTCCAGTTGTCATCCTCACCGGGTCCAACATGGACGACGATATCCAGAGGAGCTACGACCGGGGAGCGAGCACTTATCTTGTCAAGCCCATCTCCAACCACTCGCTGATGCTAGTGATCAGGAATTTATTTCTTCAGCCCTAATCTATTTGCTCGGATCTCATCTATTTCTCTAGTCCTTGCTGGCGGCAGAGAGACCTCACCTTCCGCAGATTGCCGACGTCATCTCTCACGGAGTCAATGGGCGTCTCAAGGATCATTGGCAGCCCTTTGAGATACCTGTCGGCAAGTATGGCCCTCATGCCAGACTCGCCGATCTCTCCCAGACCAATGTGGGCATGCCTGTCCAATCTGGAACCCAATCCTCCTGCGGAATCGTTGAGGTGGATCAGCTTCAGGAGATCGAGCCCCACCTCACGGTCAAAGGTCTCCAGAGTCTCTTGCACTCCCTCCTCCGTCCTCAGCTCATAGCCGGCGGCGAAGAGATGACAGGTGTCTAGACAGACGCCCAGACGCTTGCTCTCCAGCCTCTCGATAATGGCCCCCATATCCTCAAAAGAGCTACCCATGCTGTTTACGCCGCCGGCGGTATTTTCCAGGAGAAGAACGACCTCGCCGTCCTCCGTCTGAGAGAAGACATCCTCTATGGCCCCTCCAATCCTTCCCAAGCCCGCCTCCCAGCCCGAGCCCAGGTGGCTTCCCAGATGGGTGACCAGGTAAGGGATGCCCAGAGCATGGCACCTTTTCAGCTCCTCAGCCAGGGCCTGAAGGGACTTGGCGTATACATCGTCCTTGGGAGACGCCAGGTTGGGCAGATAAGGCATGTGATCCACCGCCAGGCTCAGGCCGGACTTCTCCATCTTCACCGCGAACCTCCCGGTCTCTTCGGAGGAGAGCTCCCTGCTTGCCCAGCCCCTGGGATTGCGGGAGAAGATCTGGAAGACGTCGCAACCTCTCTCCATCGCCCTGTCCACCGCCCTGTCCACTCCTCCCGCGATGGAGACATGTACTCCCACAAGCACCATTGTCTTCTAGGAAGAGCTCTATGTCGGTTAAACCTGGCCCCGTATTTGGCCCAAAGGACTGCTCTGGCTAGCCTGAAGGAAGAAGCCCCTAAGTAGGCGAAGATCACTATGAATAAATCGCGGCGCCGGTGAAGATAATATCTCTGCTGAAAAAAACTATGATGAGCCCTATGAGTTCTGAGGCGCCGCTAAACAAGAAATGGCTTTCTGCCGGAGGACCCAAGCATGAAAAGCAAGAGCTACTTCAAATGAGCTTTAGCCCAGCTCTCAATGTTATCGATCAGATTCAGCTCCACGATCTTCCTCGGATCATGGAGCATCTCTGCAGCCTCGGCCAGGGGAACCTTTCTATTCTTCCCTTTGTCCAACACATTGATAGCTTCTTTAGGAAGAGAGCTGGCCAGCACGAGCATAATTCTCGATAGCTCTTCGCAGGCCGCCTTGAGGTAATTGACGGAGTAATCGGCCAGGGCCTTTCTGTCGCTCAGATTCTTGTTGACCTGCTTGATGGACCAGCAGATGGTATTTACTTCTTTATACATCATGACACCCGGAGATGGATCTAAGGTTGTACCTCGGGTTGTATATTTAAGCGCTCCCGTTGGTCGCTCCCAAAAATAGGTGGGGCTGGTGCGATTCGAACGCACGATCGACGGGTCTCTCCGATACTGAATCGTCGCAACCTCCGCAAACGGTGGCAGACAACAATCCTTCAGTGCTCCAACGGATCATCAACGACCTCCCCGTCGAGAGGCCTCAGCAGACCCGTTGCTCATCATCAATCATACCGCTGGAGCCCGTCGCCCTACCTGGCTAGGCCACAGCCCCATATTAAGCGGGCCGAGAGGGATTTGAACCCCCGACCTAAAGGTTAAGAGCCTTTCGCTCTGCCTGACTAAGCTACCGGCCCGGACTTTTTCACAGTTGATGCTGGATATATACGTTTCGCATGGCGCAGATCTGGCCGGCATGCGACTTCTGCCCTCCGGTCGGGAGAGCAAAAAAGAGCAGCGCAGGGGAGCCCGCGGGGTACAGAGGGCTACAGATCCTCTGGCAAAGGATGCCAGACCATCGCCCTAGAAGTTGTTTATGTACCTCTCGATCTCCCATGGGTGGACGAAATTGTTGTAGGCCTCCCAATCCAATATGCCCAGGCGCATGAGGTTGTTGAACACATGTTCTCCCAGGGCCTCGCGTATGACCCTGTCCTCCTCCAGGTGATCCAGAGCGTCCTTGAGGTTGGCAGGAAGAGTGCGTATTCCCAGGGAGTTCAGCAACTCATCGGAGAGGTCGTAAACGTTGAGGTCCACAGGCTCGCCGGGATCGATTCCTCTGCGGACGCCATCCAGCCCGGCGGCCAGAATCACGGCGAAGGTCAAGTAGGGATTGCAGGCCGGATCAGGAGACCTGAACTCCAGGCGGGTGGAGAGACCCCGTCCGGCTGGGATCCTGATCAGGGAAGAACGGTTGGGCCCGGACCAGGTGATGTAAACGGGCGCCTCAAAACCTGAGACCAGCCTCTTATAGGAGTTGATCAGCGGATTGGCTACCGCAGTAATGGCGCTGGCATGCTCCAGCAGCCCCCCAATGAAGAACCTGGCCAGATCGCTGATTCCCATGGGCATTTCTGGGTCGTAGAAGGCGTTCTCATCCCCCCTGAAAAGGGATATGTTGCAGTGCATCCCCGAGCCTGCAGCGCCATATATGGGCTTGGGCATGAAGGTTGCGCGCAGACCCTCCTTCATGGCCAGAGTCTTGGTCACATACTTGAAGGTCAACACCTTGTCCGCACTCAACATGGCATCGTCATAGACGAAGTCGATCTCGTGCTGCCCCCGGGCCACCTCGTGATGGGATGCCTCCACAGTGAAGCCCATCTGGACCAGGGCGCGAATGATCTCCCGCCGGATGTCCTCGGCCAGGTCCACCGGCCCCAGGTCGAAGTAGCCTCCGAAGTCATGGGGTGCGGTAGCCGAGCCGCCGTTCTGCTTTTCGAAGAGGAAGAACTCCAGCTCGGGGCCCACCTTCATGGAGTAGCCCATCTCCTGGGCCTTCTCAAGCTGCCTTTCCAGCACATAGCGGGGAGCTCCCTCAAAGGGCTTTCCGCTGGGCAGGAAGACGTCGCAGATGATCCTGGCCTCGTTGGACCCGTCCTTAAACTTCCAGGGAAGCAGGCAGAAGGTGGATAGGTCGGGACGCAAGACCATATCCGACTCCTGGATGCGGGCAAAACCCTCAATGGACGAGCCGTCAAAGGATATGCCACTCTTTATGGCCTTGCTCATCTGCATGGCAGGAATGGCCACGTTCTTCACGATTCCCTGAATATCGGTGAACTGCAACCTGATTGACTCTATATTCTTCTCTTGAATGAAGCTGAGCACCTGCTCCTGAGAGTTCATGTCGCATCATCTCCCTTTTTGGAGGACCAAGATGGCTGCCAGAGGGGCGGCCAAAAAGCCCCCATACCAACCATGGCGTATGATTATCTGTGAACCTGGCTGGCGCCAGGGTTTTAAATATCTATCTGGAGGGCGAAGCCCTGGACAAAACAAATATGCTTATCTAGGGTTATCCCTCCAAGGAAGCTCTCATGTCCGGTGCGAAGGTCCTGGTGGTGGATGCGGGTGGACGAGGAAACGCCATAGCTCATGCCTTTGCCAGGAGCCCCCTGGTGGAGAAGGTCTTTGTGGCCCCCGGCAATGCCGGCAGCGAGATGCTTGAGAAGTGCCGCCTGGCTAAAAAGGACGACCGGGCTTTGAAGGCCATCCCTGATCTGCTGGCCTTTGCCAGGATTAATGTGGACCTGACCTTCGTGGGCCCAGAGGGCTATATCTCTCTGGGAATCGTTGACGCCTTCCAGGAAGAGGGGGAAAGGATCCTCGGCCCCATAAAGGAGGCAGCCATCCTGGAAGGCAGCAAGTGCTTCACCAAGGATCTCCTCAAGAGCCTGGGGGTTCCTGTGCCGCCCTGCTCCAACTTCTCAGACCCCCGAGAGGCAAAGGAGTATGCACGGCAGTACTGCGCTGATCACCCGGGCAAGGATCTGGTGGTCAAGGCAGACGGCCTGGCCGCAGGCAAAGGATCTGTGGTTTGCAGCTCTCCGGGCGAAGCCCTATCCACAGTGGACAGGATCATGGTCGATCCCAGGCTGTTCGGAGACGCCGGCAGCAGAATAGAGATCGAGGAGAGGCTGGAGGGAAGAGAGCTCATGTTCTTCGCCTTGAGCGACGGAAGAGATGTTCTCCCCATGGAGTCAGCCCAGGATTACAAGCAGGCCTTCTCGCCTGAGGAGAAGGTGGCCATCCGCCTCTTCAACAAGCTCTCCGGAAATCCCAACCTGGAGAACAACCCCAACACCGGAGGGATGGGCGGCTTCTCCCCTCACCCCTGGCTGGACGAGGAGCTCTCGGAAAAGATTATGGAAAGAATAGCCTTGCCCACCATAAGAGGGCTGCATGAGGCAGCCGGCCGGGAGTATTTAGGTGTTATATACTTCGGGCTGATGATCACCGAAGACAGAGACCCTTACGTCCTGGAGATCAACGTCCGCCTGGGCGACCCCGAGGCAGAGGTGATACTTCCCAGGCTGGAGACGGACATGTACCAGCTCTCAGAGGCCATCCTGGATAGGAAGCTGGGTGGAGTTGAGCTCCAGTGGTCCGCAGACCACTGCCTGGGAGTATGCGCCGTCTCGGGAAGGGCCATTAGGCCCCTCTCCAGCGGATCGGAGGAGAGGCCAGGGTACCCGGGAGAGCACTACACCAACATGCCCCTCTCCGGCCTAGACAAGGTGGACCCGGAGGTGCTCGTCTACCATAACGGCACTGCCTTTGGCACTGAGGAGGGGGACAATAGAAGGCTCTACACCACCGGAGGAAGGGTCTTGACGCTGGTGGCCAGGGGAAAGAGCCTGGCCCAGGCGAGAGAGAAGGCCTACCAGAACATGAAGAGGATCAGATTTAACGGGATTCGCTACCGGCGCGACATCGGTCTGGGCTATGTATGAGGCAGCGATGATTGTCTTTGGGCTGGAGGGAACGGCCTGGAAACTGAGCGCCTCCCTGGTGGATGAGCGGCAGGTGATCTTTGAGAGGGGCGCCACCTATATGCCGGCGAGAGGTGGAATTCATCCCCGGGAGGCATCGCAGCACCATGCTGAGAACATGGCCCAGGTGGTGGGCGCTGTCCTCGAGAAGGCCAGGGAACTGGACTTAAAGATAGACGGCATCGCCTTTTCTCAAGGTCCGGGGCTGGGGCCCTGCCTGCGAACGGTGGCCACGGCGGCGCGCGCCCTGGCTCTGCGCTTCGATCTCCCCCTGGTGGGGGTCAACCACTGCATAGCCCACATCGAGGTGGGCAAGTGGCAGACCGGCGCGCGGGACCCGGTTGTGATCTACGTGAGCGGGGCCAACTCCCAGATCCTGGCCCTGAGAAAGGGAAGGTACAGGATCTTTGGGGAGACACTGGACATAAGCATAGGCAATGCCATAGACAAGTTCGCGAGAAGCGTAGGGCTTCCTCATCCCGGTGGGCCCAGGGTTGAGGAGCTGGCCAGCAAGGCCGATGGATACATTCCCCTGCCTTATACTGTCAAGGGCATGGACCTATCCTTTTCCGGGCTATCCACTGCAGCCACCGAAGCTGCCAAGAGGCACGACCTGGCAGAGGTCTGCTACAGCCTGCAGGAGACGGCCTTCGCCATGCTGGTGGAGGTCACAGAGAGGGCCATGGCCCACGCAGAAAAAGAGGAAGCAATGCTGGTGGGTGGAGTGGGGGCCAATAAGCGGTTGGCTGAGATGCTGAAATCCATGTGTCTGGAAAGGGGAGCTGAGTTCTTTCTCCCGCCCGTGAAGTACATGGGAGACAACGGCTCAATGATAGCCTATACCGGCCTGATCATGTTGAAGAGTGGCGTTGCCACGCCAGTGGCAGAGTCAAAGGTGATTCCCAACTACAGGACAGATGAGGTTGAAGTGACCTGGGCGCGGGATGGTGGCGCTGCTTGACGATCAAGGATTTCATGAAAGGTCTATAGTTTTTAATATTATAATTAATATTATGATTTCTCCCTATTTTAGTTAATCCAAGAATTATCGAGAATCCCTCCTGGCTGCCAGCTGTGAACCCAGTCTCCTCCGATCATGGGAGAGCCCTTAGATGAGATCCATGTTGCTCGAAGATGAACGAATCGCTTTTATATTCCGAGCCTGCCATCTCTCCTAGGGGGTGTGTTGTCTTGAGATATCCCATCGCAATTCTGTTGGCTTTGTGCCTGGGGGCCGTCCCCGGCGCAGCCGTAACCGACGTAGCTTCGGCCTTCTATCCCTCAGGAACCATGGGCGACTGGGGAGATGTCTCCCTGGTCGATACCACTGAGAATCCCCACTCCGGGCCCGGCTGCATAAAGATCACTTACTCTGCAGCTCAATCGCAGAGCGCAGGCTGGGCGGGTATCTGCTGGCTGTATCCTGACTCCAACACCGGCAATGAGCCGGGAAGGAATCTGGCCGGATCCACCAGGCTTTCCTTCTGGGCCAGAGGCGCCCTGGGAGGAGAGATGGCGGAGTTCAGCCTGGGCGGCGGGCCTTCGGACTCCTTTGCCGCAGCATCCACAGGTCCTGTGGCCTTGAGCACGGACTGGCAGCAGTACAGCCTGGACCTAACGGGGAAGGATCTGAGCAGCGTGGCCAGCGGCTTCTGCTGGAGGGCCGCGAAAAGCATGAATCCCACGGGATGCACCATCTACCTGGACGATGTACAGTTTGAGTGAATGCCTATGGCCAGGGAATACGATAAGCTCCTCACTGTGGCTGTAGCCTTTGCATCCCTACTGCTGGGAGCATACAACACCTGGGCGATCCAGAATCCTCCGGACTTAGCCGATCTGGTGAACAAGGGCAACGGCTACTTCGCCCAAGGAGACTACAGAAAAGCCATCGACTGCTACGAGAGGGCCCTCAAGCTGCACGGATCTTATGCCAATGCCCTGAAGTACAAGGGCTTTGCCCTCTTCAACCTGGCTTTGAACAATGAGAGCCTGGCCATCCGGCTCACAGGCACTTCGCCCTACAACTCACCGTGTCTCTTTGCCGGGAAGATCCTTGCCCATTACAACAGCACCTCCTACTGCCCTAGCGATGCCAGCAGAGCCTACCTGGAGAGCTGCTATCAGTATCTGAAGGACGCGTCTTCCACCAATCCCACCGACCTGGAGGCCTTGCTCTATCAAGGAGTGGCCAGCCTGTACCTATCGCCTTCCACCAGCTACGATCCGATCAAGGACTTCGACAGGACACTGAGGGCGGCAGAGGAGCTATCCTACATGCAGAAGTCCTTGCAGGTGAGGATGGTCAAGAGCTCGGCCTGGCTGGGCAAAGGCCTGGCCTATCTGCAGATGGGAGACAGGGAGGAGGCTCAGAAGTGCCTTCGGAACTCTGATGCAATCCTGCAGAGACAGACGAGCTAAGCAGGGGCGAGTTGCTCTTTTTGGCCGGATGCTCTGGATAAGATAAAAACAGACAGCCATAGAATGCATATAAGCTTGCCGAATCCCTGATTATGAGGGAGCATGCTTGTCAAGGATGAAAATCCTTTTCGAATTTGCGGGCCTCGGTGCTTTTTGCAGCCTGAGGCCAAAGAAAGCGGATTCTTGAGATGGGCGGTCGGAATTGAGCCGCCACTTACGGCAAGGGCAGAGCATTAAGCATCCCGAGCATCAATAGCCTCTAGCAAAGCCACTGCATCTCTAGAGAAAGGTCTGAGGGCCTTTGCCTTTAGGCTTACCCACAAGCCCCCCTCAGTCTCATCTCTCTTGCAGGAGGCATCATCTCCAGAAGTATCTGGTATCCTCCAACATCGGGACCGCTGTTCATGGTCAGTTCACCCTTTCCTGTGAGGCCTCCTTCGAAAAGGGCAATGTTCAGGTTGATGTGGCCGGCAATTGATGCCTCGCTGTCGTTGAACGAGTCGAAGGCCGGGGCGGCCACGTCCGCATCAACAGTGGCGTTGTCTGCTAGAGTTGCGACATTTATGTTGACCAGAGGATATATAGTTCGGTGTAGCTTCATGCTTCCCCGATAGGTAGCGCCGCCATCTTTTGCCCTTATCTCATCGCGTATCTCCTCCAGGCTTCTGTTTGAAGCCAGGAGCAACATGATGTGCATGGGTTCAATGGGCCGCATCCTCTCTATGTTGAGCCGAAAGACCCAGGACTCGTTGTCCTTGATGGCAAAGCCACGCCCGCTGTGGAGGAGCTCTATGGGAACGCCCATATTGGGGTATCCCTCCTCCTCTGATGCTGCCGCCCCCCTCATTAGCTCGTGCTTCATGGGCCCGCCTTGCCCCATTCCTTCGTATGCTTGCAGGGACTGCGCGAGGCCTATGCTGCCCATAAGCAGCAAACCCATTAGACCCAGGCCTAAAACCCTTGCGAGGTTTGCGAATCTCATCTTTGCCCTTCGCCCTAGCTGCTATAACTTCAACCTTTAAGAGAGCCGTTCCGCATTGCTTCCTGGACATCTCCCCTTGGAGTTATCCATTCGCAGCTTTCCATAATTGCGACTATCTCCTTCAGCTCCATGCTAATTACCTTTGTGGCTCAAGGAAGCGAGCTGGCCGTGAATCCGTTATGGATTGGAATCCGGGTCTGTCTGAGATGATCGGATGCCTATTGTCATTGGGAATCCCTTGAGGCGATTTTTCATAAGATCACACTCACGGGGCCCGCCGGCACCGGGAGCCAAGAGCAAATCGATCTATCAACCCTTTCGCCATGTAGTGTTCCCCGCGACCGCTGGAGGGTTACCGCCCGCGTTCTCAAGCGGGAGCTAAAGGCGTCGGGGCGACACACGAAAAAGCATGATAGTAGTTTTAGGCGATGAGTACCGAGGACAGCCAGATTCGGAGAGGAGAGCCGAGCCAAACCATTTGGACGCCGTGATGCATGTCACACCACGCTTGAGTACATCAAACATCGTGGCAGTGAACGGGAAGAAAGACTGCATTATAAAATTCTGAATGAGCGAGAAACATACTAAAATTCAAATTATATCATTAGAGGTTCACGATCCTCTTCTCTGAAAGAACAGTGAAAATGAATGTCACAGAGATGTCGAGCTCAACCTACAGCTCGAGCTTTGTCTTGGAGGGTTCAGCCACCTTCTCTTTGGGACAAGAACCAGTCGGACAGCTCTATCACATTGGTCCTGCCCCATTCTTTCTTAACTATGAGCTTGCGACGCTCCAAAGATAGCAGTATTCCCGAAAGCGATGACTTGGGAGTGCCGGTCTCGTATCTCAAGTCCGCCTGGGTCATCCTGCCTCCGGCGGCAATCAGGGCCTTCAGAATGGCACGCTCTCTGGGCGTCAGCGTCTCCATCACCGCAGCCATCTCGCTGCTGACATCGATCTCCTTTCCCCCGGCCTCCTGCGGCAATAGATCCATGGAGGCAGAAGAATCGATTTCATCGTCCTCGGCCCGAGGCTCTTTATCCGGGCCGGACTCGAGAGCGATCTCCTCTATCGTCTCAGCTGCGCCCTCTACCAGGACCTCTTCTGTAGCCTCAGCATCATCCTTGACCGGCGGAGAGATCTCCGTCCCTGACGCAGGCGGAGGCGACAAGGGGGATCTGCGCTTCCTTGCGATCAGGGCCAGGGCAGATACTGCGGCCAGGAGGACTACGAGGCTAAGGAGAAGGCTACTATGGCCAGGGCTGCTGCTGCCGGCCACCAGCGGCTGCTGGTACTCGATGGTGACCGCTGGATGCTGGATTTCATACCCCTGGAAATCCGCTACCAGTGACTGGTTGGAGGTGGAGATGAAATATTCCAGCCCCGAAGTGCTGTTTATCTTTTTGAGCAACAGGTTGCCGGGGAGATAGAAGGTAACATGATAATCGTCATAGTAGCCACGAGATGCAAATCGTAGCGTCCAGAGATCTCCCTCCTTGCGCGTCAAAGAATTAGTAAGCGCGTAGAGCTGACTGGTATCGTTCTCGTACCTGTACTGGGATTCATTCAAGAACGATAGGCTGCTGATATCTTGAGCATATCCGGTTACCAGGGCCTTTCCCGTCTCATCCAGATAAACGTTCAGAATAAGCCTCTCTCCCTCATAGGGGGCCGTCTGGCCTAGAACGAGAAAGACGGCTGCGAAGAAGGCTAGCAGCAGCATCCCGGCGAGGCGTACTCTTGACATAGGAGCAAGGGGCATTTGTTGCTAAGGACTATTTAACCAGCCCGCTGATTTATTTTAGCCCCGGCGGGCGATGGGCATCCTCCAGCCGCTTCCGAAGGCGCGGTCCGTCACTTTTATCCCTGGTGGAGCCTGCTTTCTCTTGAACTCCGCTGCCTTCACCATCTTCAAAACGTGATACACTGTCTGGGGGTCGAATCCCAGGGCGATGATCTCCTCTGCCGACTGATGCCCCCCGATGTGCTTTTCCAATATAGCATCCAGGGTCTCATACGGCGGAAGAGAATCCTGATCGGTCTGCCCAGGCCTCAGCTCCGCAGAAGGGGCCTTGCTCAAGACGGTCTGCGGAATGATCTGCCTTCCGCGGAACGAGTTCAGCCATCTGGCCAGGCGGCAGACCATGGTCTTGGGCAGGTCGGAGATAACTGCCAGGCCACCCGACATATCGCCATAGATGGTACAGTAGCCCACCGCTTGCTCTGACTTATTCCCTGTGGTCAGCAGGATTGAGCCATACTTGTTGGAGAGGGCCATGAGGATATTGCCTCGAATTCGCGACTGGATGTTCTCCTCGGTCACATCTTTCTCCCTTCCGCGGAAAGCTTCCGCCAGGCTAGAGTCAAAGGATTTCATGATCTCGAAGATTGGTATGGTCAGCGTCTTGATCCCCAGGGTCTCTGCTACCACCACGGCGTCCTCTATGCTTCCTTTGCTCGAGTAGGGCGATGGCATCAGCACTCCTAGCACGTTCTCCGGGCCGAGCGCCTCTGCTGCTATGGCTGCAGTCAAGGAAGAATCTATGCCGCCTGAGAGTCCCAATAGAACGCCATCAAAGCCGCATTTTCTCACGTAATCCCTTGTCCCCATCACCAGAGCTCTCCAGATCTCCGCCTCGGGGTCGAAGTCGTCCTTCTCAATCCTTCCTGATAGAGAGGATAGGTCCACAATAACCACATCCTCTGCAAAGCCCTTTCCTCTGGCCATCAACTTTCCTCGCATGTCGAGGGCGAAGCTCCTTCCGTCGAAGACCAGGTCATCGTTCCCCCCCACCTGATTGACATAAAGGAAAGGTATGCCGTACTTGCGGGCCATGGCCCCCAGCATGGCCTCCCTGTGAAGCTGCTTGCCTACAGTGAAGGGAGAGGCAGAGAGGTTGACAACCATGCAGGCCCCGGCCTCTACCATCTCCAGAATGGGGTCGGCGTGGTAGCGCTGATGCTGCCAGAAATCGCAATCGTTCCACAGGTCTTCGCAGATGGAGACTCCGACAAGAGTCCCCTCCAGATCCAGGATCTGAGGCTGGCTGGCGGGCTCAAAATACCTGTCCTCGTCGAAGACATCGTAGCTGGGAAGCAAGGTCTTGCGGAAGGTGGCCTCAATACGGCCTCGCCGGAGCAAGGCAGCGGAGTTGAAGAGAGGGTGGCCCACTGGAGCATGGTTTGGCTCGGCCAGACCCACAAGCACCGGACAGGAACTTTTCAGCTCGCTAGCTAGCATATCCAGGACCTCCCAGCTCCGCCGCACGAAGCCCTCCTGCAGCAGCAGGTCGCGCGCCGGATAGCCCAGGAGGGCCATCTCTGAAGTCACCGACAGGTCCACCTTCCCGGCCCCTCTCACAGCTTCCGCTATCAAGCGGGCGTTGTTTGAGAGGTCACCCACGGTGGGGTTGAGCTGCAGAAGAGCCACCTTCATTAGCTTTTCAGATATCTCAGAGGAAAATAGCTCTTTCGGGAGGGAAGGATGGCCGCTCCATTGGGAGTCTGGCGGGCAATTGCTAGCAAAGGAAGGAGCAATTTGGCCGTTTTCAAGAATTGGAAGCTTTCCGGTCGAAAGATATTGATTCTTGCCGGTATTGGATGAATTATCTCTTTTCCGCTATTGGATTTCAAAACGCTGTTCTTAAAAACGCTGTTCGGCACAGGGGGCGCATTGGAAAAAATGGCTAGTTCATTAGCCCTTCATTGATAATGAATATCCGAAGGAAAAAGAGATAGCTAGAGCGGGAACCCGAATATTTTGAGGGGATTCTTGACTTCAGGCTATTCGCAAAAAATGTGTTGGAAGTCATCGATTTTCGTCTTTTCATGCTTGAGGCTCTGAGATCGTGTAAGGTCTTTATTATTACCTTTTTCCAAAGCCTTGGCCAGCAATATCTTTTTCTGGATAGGTGGGCAGTGATTACCAGGATTATTTGACTCCGAAAGGCTGCCTCCGAGTTCTGCGGCACCCTAAAGATCTCTGTGGGGCACCAGGTCGCAGCCCGTGCAACGATAGCACCCCGTAAGAGCCAGGTCGCCGCGCAGCCCATGCCTGTCTAGAGCGCGGCGAAGGTGGTGGGAAAGAGACAGGAGCCGGTCTGCTGGGGGCCGGGCCATCTCCGCCTCGCCCACGCGCAGCGGATGGGGGTAAACGGCGCGCAGGATGGGCATAACTCCCATCTCTGTCAGCTCATCTATGCTCTGGCGCAATGTGCGGTCCGACTCCCCCAGCCCCACGAGGATATTGCTGTAAACTCTGTTCTTGCCGAAGACCTCGACGGCTTCGGCCAGTGCCTCCATTATGGCCTGAAAGGATAGGCCAGGGCAGACCCGGGCGAAGAGATCGCGATCCGGGGTCTCCAGGTTGTACTTGACCTCCACCGCTCCGGCACTGCGGAGAATCCGGTTGGCTCCCGGGACCGGGCAGACTGAAATGCCGACGGGCACGCCAAAGCGCTGAAGCTCCTTGGCCATCTCAGCCACTTTGATAACCTCCTGCCCCGGGGAGACAGCTACCCCGCTGGTAAGGGAGATGGCCGTCATATGCCCTGTCTCCTGGGCATGCTCCACCAGATTCATCACTTGTGCGAGCGTCTTGACGCCTCCCTGCAGCTTTGGCACTGCACAGAACTTGCAATCATAGATGCAGCGCTCGCTCACTGTGAGGTAGGCCTGCTCCGGGCAGTGCTGCAGGGGCTCCACCAGCTCTCCTCTTGCCATCTCTCTTTCTCCATGAAATAGGGCCACCCCTTCGGTCAATCGCACCAGCCGCAGCGGTGCTCTGGGAACCACGCTCAACCTGACCAGGCGCTTCCCCGAGAGAAAAAAAATAGAATTGCCGCCGGCTCCGGGTCCCGCAGTAGAGATCCGGCCTTGCCTCTGCTGCAGAGAGAGCTGGACTTCTCCAAAGGATATGAGGGCCGCCTTGGTTTGCAGGTTCATGCCTTCCACATTCAGGGGTTGAAGGCTAAAAAGATATCATCCCTGGCCCCAAGCGCCTAGCCCACTGTCACGCCATTGCTCTGACCCAGGATATTCCTGTAAACATTGTCCTCGAACAAGCGGAAATCGTAATTGCCTGGCTCCCGCGGCGCCCGGAAGGTTATGCGGCCGCAGCCTCCACGAACGGACTGCATTGTGATCCAGAACTTGTCGGGCCTGGTAATGCCGTACATGCCAATCACGCCCGTGCCGGATGCAGGTGCACCCCAGTAGGTTACGGTGACTGTGCCCCCGGGAGCGACCCGGGAAGGCTCGGCGATCACATTGAGTCCCGACTTGGTTTCCACCGTCACTGTCTGGCTCGAGCAGACTGGCTCGGCAGACCCTGCCTCAAACATCCTGAACTCGTAGGTGCCGGCAGCAGGGGCATAGAAGGTGGCGTTGCCGGACAGTTCTCCTTTCAGAATCTCTCTGGAGAGCACCTCCGGCGAATCAGGGTGGAACATGCCTATCCAGTCCTCCTGCTGGCCTGACGATCCCGAAAAGGAGACATGTATATTCTCACAGCTGCCTACAATGGACGGCCAGGCACGGAGCCGGGGCAAAGAGACGTTGAAGGCAAGAGAGAGTAGCTCCTTGCCATCTTGGTCATGCATGCGCAGGAGGTAGGATCCTTCCTTCTCCGGGGCCGCCCAGATAAGCTGACCGCTCTGGTTTTTGCCGAGGTATTGATCGTCACGCTGGCCTCCCTCCAGGCCGATCCAGGCCTCTATGCTTCCTGGCACGACGAAGCTTACCCCCATCTTGCCGCCGGGATGAAAGCTGGACCTATTCAGCCCGAGGTGCAGGCCGGCTGGCCCCTGTGCCCCAACTCCTGAAGGCTTTGCGGCTGCAGCTATGGGGAAGCGATCGATGCTGGCCCCGCCTTGAATTCTGTATTCTGAGCCGCAGATTTTCTCTCCCCGGCAGCCCTCCTCGATATCGTTGAAGTCGCTGTAGTTGTTGCCCAGCTTTCCGTTGTCCCAGTGGTTCGATCCGTCGTCATAGGCGTTCTCGATGTTGGAGAGGGTGTTCATATAAATGGTATTGTTGAACTGGCCCTTATCTCCCGAAAGAGCGCGGTGCTTGATGTAAACCCCCTTGCCCTGGGATTGGAGGTCATTTGTGGCATTCCAGTAGGTCAGAGATATGCCCTTCTGGTTACCTGTTATATCATTTTTCGCTACGAGGTTGTCCTGGCAGTTCTCGAAGGTGATGCCCGCCGAGTTCTCAGCCACCAGGTTTCCTTGCAGAGAGTTACCGTTGGATCTCAGCAGATAGATTCCGTCTTCGCTGTTGGCCTGTACAGCGTTTCCCTCTATCCGGTTTCCTCTGGAATCTTCAAGCCTAATGCCATACTCATTCCGGCTGATATTGTTTTCTTGAAGGAGACTGCTATTGCTGTTTATCAGCGCTATCCCGGCGTCTCCGTTATCCTCCGCAGCGTTTCCGATCAAAGTGTTATTGGTGGCATCCTGCAGGAGGATTCCCACGTTGCCGTTGCCATTAAATTCGTTGTTCCTTATGATATTATGGTTAGAGGCGACCAAAAGCCCAGCGTCTGTTTCCCAGCCGCTGGTGGATCGCACCTGGAACCCCTCCAGGATTATTCCGTTGGCTTTAAGGGTGATGGCTGGCCCATCCTCCGTCTCCACCCGTGGAAGCCCGTCTCCCGGGTCTATGCCTCTCAAGTACAGAGGCTTGTCCACCTCCAGGCCATGTCTGTAGACTCCTCCGTAGACCTCTACAGTATCTCCTAGCTGGGCGGCATCTACTGCTGCCTGGAGGCTTTCTCCAGGATGTACGGACAGTAACGCACTCCCCCATCCTGCCAGCAGGATGAAAGAGAGCAGAGCCACTGGCAGTTTCTCTAGCATCACCGAAGAGCACTGCTCAGCAGATATAAAACGTCATTCCTTGCCGGAAGAGCTCCAGCGCCGCCCTCGAGCCCGCTCGTCCACCTGGAGGCCCTGATGAACAACTCACGAAAAAGTGGCAAAGAAAAGGCACCCTTTCCTGCCGGAAAAAAGATTTGCAGGAACGATCTCGCCATCGTCCTGCTCGAGCATCATAATCTCTGGCTTTGCACTCGGCAAGATCGTCAAAGCCCAAGCTCTCCTGCCTTAAGAGTAGCACATCTCTTCTCTGGCTTTGCACTCGGCAAGATCGTCAAAGCCCAGGCCATCCTGTCTCAAGGAGACATAATCCTGGACTGTGTAGGGATAGTAGCTGGGGCACCAGTTGTTGGCCCATAGGTAGTGGTAATTGTCCCAGTCTGCCGGCTTGTCCGGGGTCAAGGTGCAGCTGATGATGGCCGTCTGAGTCTCTCCGCAGATCCTTCCCCAGCGATCTACATACGCATTGGGATAAACCTGCTTGACGCAGCGATCCTGCTGGGCTATCCATTCGTCGATCAGCTGACGAACGCCCGGGTCATCCCAGGAATTGGCACCGAGACCAGTAACAGTGCCCGTGGTTCCTCCCCCACCAGGCCCCTCTCCAGGCGCACCTGCCCCTGGAGGTGGCGCAGCGATCCTGCGCCAGATCGATCCGCCGTAGCTTTCCGGCTTCCTTGTTGCCCTCAGCTCGTCGTTGGATACCACTGCTAGGACCAGCGTGCCATAACCGATGGCTTCACCTTTGGGAACGTCGGCAAAATCCAGAGTGACTGTATTGCCGCTGATGATCCCGCCAGCCACATTGCACCAGTATGGAGATGTGGCCGCGAGCTCACCGAGCCACCACACTGCATCTGCCAGCTGTCTAATGTAGTAGGTGCCTCCGTCATCACAGCTCCATACTCCCGTCAGGTTGATGCTTCTGCCGGCAGCACCCGTGCCTGTCGCTCCACCGGTAGATGCCCCTCCTGTGCCAGTGCCAGGCCCGCCTCCGGAGCTGGGCACGAAACTGGGATTGCTGATGCTTTCCTGGCCCCCGGGGGGAGTCCAGAAGAGCTGCAGGGCAATTTCAGTTCTCGGCCCCTGGAAGTAGTCTACCTCTATCTGATGTCGCCCTGGAGTCAGATAGGCCTTGCCTGTTGCACTTCCTGGCGGATGAACCCCGTCGTTGTCTATTATCAAATTCCCGTCTATGATAAGGCGAGATCCGTCATCAGAGAGCAGTCGGAAGCCGTATTCGCCTTCGGTATCAACATTAAAGGTGCCGGTATACCTTATGGCAAACCACTCAAAGCGATCTGTGACGCCCGGAAATCCGCTGTCGAAGCTGCGAGGTGCGATATCCAGGACCTTGGTATAGACTGCGCCCACCGGCGTCAATGACGCGAAATCGGGGAGTTTGGATGTCCCCTCGGGCAGATAGTAGATATCTCCTTTTAGAGAGCTTGATTCCACAGTCGAAGTGCCGAAGACATTCTCCTCTGCAGCTGCTGCTTTGGGCATCTGGTGTCCCGCTGATAGAGCACAAAGAAGAACTGCCAGGATTATGGCCATTGAACTGCTGGATTTCATAATTTTCATCTCCGTTGCCCGATAGGCCAGTTACTACCATAATAGGCTCTGGGGCACGTTTCCATCATTTTATTCAAACCGCTGATGGGCAGGATTAACCGCAATATTATAACCCTCTAACTTGCCTTAAATAAATTGCGACGGTGGTCCTTGAGCTGGCCCTTGAAGGAGAACATCCGGTTTCTGGGACAATCTGGTTTCTGGGATAATCTGGTTTCTGGGATATCTTATCTCATGGCCTTCAAGGCCAAGAGACGGTTGGCAGAAGGGCATATTCTCGATCAGCAGCCAATCCGAGAGAATAGAGCGGGCCCGATCTTTTTGGAGAAGCAGTCCTTTCCAAGACAAATTATATCTGCCGTCGACGCCTTCTGCCCCCATCAAGAGATCAGCTCGAGACCGAGAGCAAGGGAAAAGAGGTGCAAGAAGCAGAGCTATGGACTTCTCCGATTATCTGGGCTATTTCGTCTACGCCTTCGTCTCCATATTCGTCATAGTCAATCCCATCGAGGCCACCATGGTCTTCGTGACTCTTACCATCGGGATGAGCGGGCGGGAGAAGAGAAGGACATATTTGAGAGCCACAGCTGTGGCCTTCGGCGTTGCCCTGCTCTTCGCTCTGGCCGGCGACCTGGTGCTGCGCTTCTTCGGCATAACTGTGGACTCCTTGCGGGTGGCGGGAGGCGTTCTGCTCTTCCTGGTGGCCATCGATATGCTGCGCGGCGGACGGCAGCAGAGGAAGGTCACCGATGCCGAGCTCAAAGATGCCGACCACAGAGAGGATATCTCAGTCTTCCCCCTGGCCACGCCGCTGCTCACCGGGCCGGGGGCCATAACCACAGTAGTAGTCTTGATGGGTGCAGCGGATACTCTGGGCAGTAAGGCCATGGTGCTCCTGGCCCTGGTCCTCACCTTCCTGGCCACCTACATAATCCTCAAGTTCTCCGAGCTCATAGACCGGGCTCTGGGCATCACCGGGATAATGGTGATGACCAGGATCATGGGGCTGATCCTGGGCGCCATAGCCGTGAACTTCGTGGCTCTGGGGGCCTGGAACATCTACCTGACGTTGCGTTGAGAATCGACCTCTTGCGCCGTAGCATGGCGTGCAGCAGGCGAGCCCTCGCAAGCTGGCAGGGAATGAAGCTGGGCTGGATGATCCAGGTGGTAGGGGTTGGGCGTCTACTGGAATATAGGTGGCTCCTGCGAGGCATCATAAAAGTTAATCCGAAAAGTTATATGCTTTCATAATATACTGCCTCATCTTGAGATTAGTAGATACGGCAGTTTACTGAAGCTCCAGCGACCTGCGACCATATCAAGTTCCATCTTCTGCCCAAGGCCAACCAACAGGCAGAAAATGGGCCGACGATCTCAGGACGATCAATTGAGGATTTAGCAACAACACCCCTTGACGGGCAAAGCACATATAAGCTATTTAGAACAACAGAAGGCATAATGGAGTCAGATTGATATCCTCTAGAAAATAGCGAGGCGCAGGAGAAAAGAATGACGCTAAGATTTTGTCTGATCTTTTCAATATTTATCTTGACGGCCCCCGCCTGGGGGCAGACAGAGGCAGATAAATGGTTTAACGAGGGCATGGCCTTATACCAAGAGAATAATTTCAGCGGATCCATGCAAGCCTACCAGAAGGTTCTTGATATCCGTCCCCTGGACGCCGAGGCCTGGAATAATATGGGCATTGATCTCGGGATGTTGGGAAAATACAATGACGCCCTTCAGGCATTCGATAAAGCAACATCCCTTAATGAATTATACGCTGAGGCCTGGTTTAATATGGGCGTAATCTTCGATCTCCAAGAGAATTATCCAGCGGCGATCCAGGCATATAACAGAGCCACGCAGATCTATCCCTCATATGAAAAAGCACTCTACTTTAAAAATATAGATATGGATATCGTTATGCAGCGCGCTCTCTCCTGTAGTTGCCAAGACCAATTGCCGTTGATCTGAGGGGAGGAAGGATGCGATCCTTCGTCCAGTGATTGGCGGATCAGCCCCCGCCAGGGGCCATTTTCTCTTTGAAAAAGCCTTAGCTTCCAATGGCCTGGGATGCGTGCGGAAAGCCGTAAAAGAGATTTGTCGCAGAAATGGCCGATCTAGCAGTGGCGGTCTCCTTTGAGCCTCCATAAAGAGATAAGTGAAGAGAGAACGATAAGAGGATAGACCGAAGCACCATAGGGCTCCGGGATAATGAGGTTCGAGAGAATGGATTATGTTCTGCACCCAAAGTCGGAGATTGATGCCAGGATAAGGAAGCTTCAGAGCCAGATGGGGGATCTGACAGGAGCGCTCTTGTTCCAGTCGGCGGACATGTGCTACTTCTCAGGCACTGCCCAGGAGGGTCTGGTCTACATTCCCAGAGACTCCCTGGCAGTGGTGATGATCAGAAAGAGCCTGCCTCGAGCCGTCCAGGAGACTCCGCTAGAGGTCTTGCCGCTGAAAAGCCTCAAAAGCCTCAAAGCGGATCTGGGAATGCCGCCAAGGCCGGTCATAGGCCTGGAGCTGGACGTCCTTCCTTCCAACAATTATTTCAGACTGGCCAAGGTCCTGGAGGGCGCCAGATTCGTTGACATCTCAGAGAAGATCAAGCATATCCGCTCTGTGAAGTCCGACTTCGAGATCTCTTTAATGAGGGAGGCTGCCAGGATCGTTGATGCCGGAATCGGCTCCATACCTGAGCACCTTAAGGAAGGGATGATGGAGATAGAGCTGGCCGCCCATGTGGAGGGCATCATGCGCAGCATGGGACACCAGGGCACTATCCACTTTCGGAGGTTCAACCATATCGTGCCCTTGGGCCACCTCATGGCCGGACCGAATGCTGCAGTTCCCAGCTTTGTGGCCTCCCCCACCGGCGGACAAGGCATTTCCCTGCTCAACCCGCAGGGACCGGGGATCAGGAAGATAAGGCGGAACGAGCCTATACTGGCGGATTTCGGCGGAGTTTACAACGGTTACACCGTGGATGAGACAAGAATATTCGCCATGGGGAGACTTCCTCATGAGCTTGTGGATGGGCATCGGGCCGCTCTGGAGATCCAGGATGCCCTCGCCCGCGAGCTCCGAGCTGGCAAGGCCGGAAGGGATCTGTTCAACCTCTCGGAAGCTTTAGGCGAGCAGCTCGGCTACAAGGACCACCTGGGAGGGCCGCCGGATAGCAAATGCGGATTCGTGGGCCACGGGGTTGGTCTCGAGCTGGATGAATTTCCCGTCCTAGGGCCGACGGACCATTTGATCCAGGAGAAGATGACCGTTGCCGTGGAGCCGAAGATGATCTATCCGGGCGAGGGCGTAGTGGGAGTAGAGGATACCTTCCTGGTGACCAAAGATGGTGGACAGAGGCTGACCAAGCTTCCCCGGGAGATATGGCAGGTCTAGAGCATCCCCTGTCCGTAGCTGACGGCCGGCACCTCTTTGAAAGACGGTAACGGCCAATTCTCTCCTCCCGGCAGAGGGCAGATGACGTGGGGCCTCTAATTGGTTTTTGTAGCGGGCGTGCGCTATCTGAGGGAAATGCTGCGCAATAGCAAAGGAACTTCGATTCAGGGACTTTTCATGACGGTGCTGGCGACATAGGGACCGCAGGGACTCAACAGCTTCCAGATGCTAAGATCAAGCCTATCCAGCTAAACACGTACAAAACAACCTATTGTTGGCTTACGACTGCGTCAGAGAAGAGGCGAAAAGGGATGGCCCTCTCCCTCTGGGGCTGGATTAGCGGCCCTTCTTAGCATTTCTTTTCTTCCCGGGCGGCAGCGTTGTGTCTCGCGGAGCCTTCACTTGTACCAGTCCAGGCTTTGGTCTACGTATCTTATGAAAGAGACGAAGAAATCCTTTGACTCTTGGTTCATCATAGTCATAGATATGAGCTTCTCCGCCTCTTTAGCATGCGCCCTTGATATGGATTTTGCCTCGTCCAGGGCTCCGCAATCCCTTATAATCTCCTGTATCTCCTTGATGCCATCCCCCTCTATCTCCCTGCCGCTATCCATGATGGACGCCATTTTTCGGTCCTTCTTCAGGGCCAGAGTTATGTGTAGCGGCTTCTTTCTCTTGGCAATATCTCCGCATGGATCTCTTCCGTACTGCTCCCTGGAAGCGAAGGTATCGATGATATCATCCTGAATATCGAAGGCGTATCCTATATGCCTGGCAGCCTCGGCGAGCAAGCCCAGATCTCTCTCTTGAGCCGATGCCAGCAGCCCTCCGGCAAGCATGGACGCCTTGAAGAGCGATGCTGCTCTCTTGCTGGCCATCATCTCCCACTCCTCAACCTCGGGCATCTTGTATTCGAAGAGCAGGTCTATGATCTGGCTCTCATTGACATCCTTGAACTCTGAGGAGACGAGCCTTGCGACCTCCACCAGCTTGTCAGGGCTGAAACCCGACTCCAGCAGCGATTTGATGGCCAGGGCGAAAAGAATATTCCCGGCGAATATGGCCGCTCCAGCTCCAAAGCGCTCGTCGTAATGGCCCTCAAGAGCTTTGTGCACAGTCTTGCCGCCTCTTCTCTCCAATTCCCCATCCACAATATCGTCATGAAGGAGGATGCT
>Ga0315285_10001911_pt1 | contig 21933 bp, 18 predicted proteins | sample YL17G09_36_MG_FD_203698 | JGI IMG/M metagenome (GOLD analysis project Ga0315285, IMG submission 203698) | Sediment microbial communities from Yellowstone Lake, YNP, Wyoming, USA - YL17G09_36 | ecosystem: Environmental > Aquatic > Freshwater > Lake > Sediment | place: USA: Wyoming | collected...
ATGAGGCATGGGCACATCATAATCCTGGTGCTGATGATGGCAATGGTGGCTGTGCCATCACTAGTGTGGAATAGACCTTATCCCATTAGCAGCCCAGATACATTAAACCATATAGAACATGCTGGCAACAACTATTGGGTATATCCTGCTGAAGCACTATCTATAATCCCAATTAAATTTAGTGCGATTTTAGGCATATCCGCAGAGAGAGCATTTTTGTGGTTTGATGTGCTAGTATTAATGCTGGCAGCAATAGCTATATATCTTTTGATGACTAGGCTCGTGAACAGATGGGCAGGAGTCATGGCAGTAATGCTTGTTTTCTTTTGCACCGTAGGAATAGCAAACCTGTTCCGTTCTGGCACAATATTTGATATCGTAAACACCTGCATTGTATTGCCCTTGGGTATTTTAATGCTCGTGACCTGGATTGTAGAGCATAGAAATTGGCAACTTGCCCTGACATTTATATTATTTACTGCTTACAGCGCACTACATCCAAGCGCTGTATATCTTGCTCCGACATTGCTACTTGTCTCCATGATGCTATTTATCTCTTCTAAATATAGGAATATACGAACTATATTGCCAATATTGGTAATGCTGGCTGTATCCATTACAATGATTGCAACGGGATATATGTACTTGCTGGGTAAGATAAGTATTCCCATTGGTTATGCAGTCAACTATATTGAGTTTTTCACTGTGTTTGTTAAGATTGCTCTTCTTATACTGCTTGGCTTTGGGATTATTTATATAGTGCTAGCAAAGGTTATTATGCCTGAGAAGGCTAAGGTGTTACTAATGGTTCTCCTTTGCCTCTCTGCGGTTTTATTTGTGCTTACTTTTGTGCAATTTTCTGCCGACCCTGGGAGACAAGGCTATACACTCGCTACCGCATTGGCGTTAGTAACTGCGTGCCTACTTGGAGTTATCGTTAAACACCGTAAAGAATTGTCTCCTATTTTAATGGCAGTGGCTGTTATAGGGTCAATCCCAGTAGCAAGAGCTTGGCTATTAGGAATAGGAGTGTAGTGGAACTTAAAAGGAATAGCCAGAGCAAGCTAGCAATAAAGGGCAAGGAACAAGGAAGGGCTTTATATGCGGTTGCGTTAATCGTGCTAATCGCCGTTGTGTCCTATGCATACGCAAGCACAACTCATCTTGTTATAACGACTGATGAGCTTGTATTTGCTAAGATTTCCCAGTCCTTGCCCAGCTACTCTAGTACAGCCAATTGGCTATTTGATAACGAGGAATTTCTAGCTCAGCACGAGGGATTCTGTGTAAATGAGCAGGATAGGATTACAACGATAAACGCATATACGGCACAGGTTTGGCTACATCCTCCGCTGGCTGAGTATCTTGTATATCCTGTGCTGAAAATAGCAAGCAATCCAGTAAAGGACATAAGGTATTTAAAAGTAATTCCATTTCTATTAACTATTATAACAGCCGTATTGTTATCGGATATCATTAGAAGGAAATGGGGGTATGCGGTTGCGGCTTTGTCTATCATTCCAATGGTAGCTAGTCAATGGCTACTCGTAGCAGGCATTACGTTTTACAACGACTGTTTCATGTGGCTATTTTTTGCCTTATCAATGTGGCTGATTGAGGTCAAGCCCAAGGGCAAATGGCAATACTTGACTGCAACAGCCATGGTGCTATCCAAACTCAATGCTGTCGTGTTGCTGATACCCTTATTGGTATTAGACTATTTGAAAAACAAAAAGGTCAATTATAAACTGGCATCGACAACGCTTGCCATTATAGTGTTCTTTGTATATCAAGGCATTGTGTCTGGCGATGCATTGTACCAAGTACATCATTGGATGCCGCTAAGGAAATTCTCCAATAGCTTTGTCACAACTAATGTGTTACCTAACATTGGAGTATATGCACTAGATTGGTTACTGCCCTTGTATATCGGTTTATTTTTAATGGTCACCTACAAGGCAATAAAGAATAGGGAAGTCGGAAACTTGCCATACATCCTATTCTGTCTAATTACCTTTGTGTTCGGCTTTGGATGGGGATTCTTTGGCTATCAAGTATTTCCAATAACGTACTCGGGAATGCTGATGATGGCTATAACTATAAGCGGGTTACTAGACAAAGATAGAGCCAAAGGGAGAGAGGCAGGAGAGTGTAGATGCCCTTAAACATAGTAGCTATTCCTTGCTACAACGAGGAGAAAGCTATAGGAAGTGTAGTGCTTGCCGCCAAGAAGTACGCCGAGGTCATAGTTGTGAATGATGGCTCGACAGATAGGAGTGCCGAGATTGCCCAACTTGCAGGAGCTTGGGTCATCAACAATCCACGAAATAGGGGCTATGGTGCAGCCATACAAACAGCATTGAAAGAGGCGAGAAACAGGAAGGCAGATGTGCTTGTGACTCTTGACGGAGACGGTCAGCACAATCCCGAAGATATCCCGAGGTTCATAGCCGCACTGAATAATGCAGACATGGTAATAGGCTCACGCCATTCAGGAGCAGTTCCTCTGTATCGCAGATTTGGGCAGAAAGTGCTAGATTTAGCCACAAGGAGTGCTGGCATTGATTCCCAGAACGGGTATCGGGCATATTCATCCAGGGCACTTGCTGTGCTTTTCCCCGTGGAGAACGGTATGGCTATAAGCTCGGAAATCGTCATGCAGGCTAAAGACCATGGGCTTACAATCGCACAGCTCCCTATTAGTATAAGCTACGAGGGCAAAGCTAAGAGAAGCCCGATAGGTCATGGAGTAGATGTGCTACGAAGAATACTAGCGATAGTGAGCCTTGACCATTCCTTGCTGGTAATTGGGCTGCCTAGCCTAATACTGCTGGCTGGCGGACTTTACAGCGGCTCAGACGTGCTTTCTTTCTACTATTCCACAAAGGAACTCCAGATAGGACATGCCTTGGTCACTATTATGTTGGTTGTACTCGGATTACAAGGAACACTCACAGCTCTTGTGCTATGGGCTATTAGGGAACTCTTGACCAGGAGGGGCACCCATGATAGAAACTAAAACCATAAAGAATGTTCTCATAATATCCTACCATTATCCACCCAGGGCAACTGTGGGCTCACTCAGACCCTACGGATTAGCGAGGTATCTCCCCCAGTTCGGATGGCAACCCACGATAGTAAGTTGCCAGGATTATACCCCCAGTCCATTAGCAAAGAGGCTGGGGCTGAACCAGAACCAGAATCTTCTAAGCCAAGTCCAAGATTTGCAGAACAAATATAGGTTTCTGCCCATCAAGTTCCTTGCCACCCGATATGCTGAAATCATGTATTACCCCGACCCTATGAAAGGATGGGCTACCCAGGCAATCGTGGACAGCACTGAGATTATCAAGAACAACAAAGTGAATGCTATTATCAGCACTTCCTTCCCTGCCACATGCCATATCGTTGCCAGCAAATTAGCCACAGAGTTTCACATCCCTTGGATAGCAGACTTCCGAGATTTATGGACTCAGAGCCACTATTATCCGTATAGCCCTATCAGGCGAGTCTTTGAAAGTGCCTTGGAACTCAAAACGCTGGGGCGTGCAAGGGCTCTGGTTACCGTCTCTGAGCCTCTCGCCGAACAGCTTAAGAGCTTACACCGCAGGAGCATCTCCGTCATAATGAACGGATACAACACCGAAGAGGTCAACAAGGGTATCCCACTAACTAAGGAAAGAACCATCACCCATACTGGCAATATATACCCTGAGCATCAATCACCTGAGCCTTTCTTCAGGGAACTCGCCAGCCAAGAAAATCGAGGCACTGTAGTTCGATTCTACGGCCCTAAACAGTCTTGGATAGACCAAATGGCTCGGGGATATGGGCTTCAGGACATAGTTAGACAATATGGGATGATTCCAAGACAAGAGGCATTGCAAAGGCAATGGGAATCCCATGCTCTACTCTACCTGCCTTGGCAAGGACAGGAGGGCATATATTCACAGAAGTTATTTGAGTATCTTGCAGCTAAGCGACCTATTATTGTCTCAGGACAGGCTGACCCCTATATTCAAAAAGTAATTGATGCTTCTAAAAATGGGGGTATTGAGAAATACTCTCAGGTGGAAATGGCAAGGAAGTTCGCTGGCTTATTGAACAATCTATAAGGAGGAATAATCATATGCGAATAATTATAACTGGGTCTTCTGGATTTGTAGGAAAGCACACCGTTAATGCCCTACTAGCAAAAGGATATGCCGTAGTTGGCTATGACATCGCAAACGGGTTTGACCTGTTGGACTACAAGCAACTATGCAGCGTCATACGCAGAGGAGACAAAGTCATCCATGAAGCAGCCATAGCCAGATTTGCAGATGCAGATGCCAATCCATTACTTACTTACAGGGTTAACGTGCAAGGGACTGAGAATGTTGCCAGAGCCTGTGCCAAGCAAGGAGCGGAAAGATTGGTATACGCTTCAACTGGCTCTGTATATATCCCGATTGAGAAAGAACCGCCAATCACAGAGGATTTCCCAGTTAGAGGCAACTCGGTCTATGCCTGCTCCAAATGCACAGCCGAAAAGGTAGTGCAAGAATATAACACGCCTTGGGTAATACTGCGATACGGTCACCTGTATGGCGAAGGAAAGATTGGCCATGGGGCAATAGGCGGGTTCATAGCAAAGATGAAGCAGGGGTTACAGCCCATCATTTATGGGGGGAAACAGAGCAACGATTTCTGTCTAGTAGATGATATAGTGCAAGCAAACCTTTTAGCACTCGAAACCGAGAATACAAATGAAGCCTATAACATTGGCACAGGGGAAGAGTTAACAACAATCAGGGTGTTTGAAATAATGCGTGAGTTCTTTAAGTACGACAAGGAGTTTGACCTTAGAGACGCCAGAATAGTTGACCCGTTGAGATTCGTCTATGATATCACCAAGGCCCGCAGGTTGCTAGGCTATAATCCCCAATACAACTTTGAGTCTGGCTTAAAGAAATGGTTAGGAGGCGAAAAGCTATCTTGATAACACCAGACGTTAAGCTAGGTAAAAATGTCAAGATATGGTATCCCACGCTTGTCAATCTCTATAACTGCTGGATTGGAGATGATTGCCACATCGCTTCCTTCGTGGAAATTGGGAAGGGCGTCACCATTGGCAAACAATGTCTTATCGAAGCCTTCGCTTTCATCCCAGAAGGAGTCACAATAGAAGACAATGTATTTGTCGGCCCTGGAGTGTGTTTCACAAATGACCGCAAACCTCCTTCGGATAAAAGGGAACTCACGCTAGTTAAACAGGGGGCAAGCATAGGGGCAAACAGCACAATAATCTGTGGCGTGACTATAGGCAAGAACGCCAGAATAGGAGCAGGCTCAGTTGTGACCAAAGATATCCCAGATGGGGCTTTGGCGTATGGCAATCCAGCAAGAATCGTTGTTAAGTAGAGATGCTATGGGGACAAAAGCTAAGCGATATATTCTACAAAGACGGACTCCATTTCTTGTCTTCGGGCTTTGTGGGCTTGTTGGTGTACTTCCTGACCTTGACCATGTGCTCGCATATGAGAAAGGCTGGGATTATCTCTTGGTCAGACCGTTGCATACACCGATTCTCATTATTAGTAGCATTATCCTCGGCGGTTGTCTTGCATTGCTCGGAGGATTACTTATTAAGCTGGTTTTAAAAAGATGAAGATTGTTTTAGCACTAGCAATATTGCTGACCCTGGGAAGTCTTGGATACACACTGGCTTGCCCTCAGTTGGGAGAAAAGTTCACGGAGTTTTATATCCTAGGGCTGGATGGTAAGGCAACTGGCTATCCCCAAGAGATACCTGTCGGGGAACAGGGCTCGGTAATTGTGGGCATAATAAATCGGGAACATACTGAAGTCTCGTACTCCATATCCACAGTGGTCAACGGCTTACTAGCGAGCACGACATTGCCTACCCCTTTAAGCCATGGGCAAAAGTGGGAAGCCGAAATAAGCTTTAGCCCACAAGAAGCTGGGCTTAACCAGAAAGTAGAATTTATCCTCTATAAGGCTAACGAGCCTTACAAGGAATGTTATCTGTGGCTAAACGCACACTAGAGATATTATTAACAATAGGGTTTATATCCCTTACTGGAGCGATTCTCCTTGCGTGGAATTCTCCAGCCACAGGATATGAAACTTCGATTTACTACTCAACTCCTTCAGGGGCATGGGCATGCTTTTCTGTCTCCGTTATCTCTTCTATTATAGCTACAGTCGGCAGCCTGTACTTCCTCAAAGAGAAAGAGAACAAGCTCTGGATACCAGCTCTCGTTCTTATCACCCTGTGCTGTGTTTTTGTCCTTTCCTTGTACATAATACGCAACTATACTGCCTTGGGCATCGCTGGAGATGGAGGCACTCACTTGGGCTATATTAAGGACATCATGCACGGGCATCTTAATTACCCTATGCTGTCCTATCCCGTAACACATGTCATCATAGCAGGAATAGCTTGGGTGCTTAAAGTCGACCCGCTAGTGCCTGCAAAGCTGATAACTCCTGTCTTTGGAGCACTCTATATCTTGTTCATATACTTGCTGGCGAGAAATCTGTTCCGTTCCACCAGAGCAGCCGCCCTGATTACACTCCTAGCAGCATGTACCTTCTTTGGACTTCCTTTTCTTGTCCCCAACAATCTCGCTGACCTGACACTGCCTTTGGCTGTCCTTATTGTATTTAAAAGCTTCAGTAAGTCATGGAAGTGGAAAGTACTGCTATTGGCGGTGCTGGCTATCTTCACTCTATTCCACCAGCTGACAGCGTTAGTAGCTTTTGCGGCACTGGCAACAGCCCTGCTTGCTCAGCTTATTGCAAAGAAGCAAATTCCCTGGTTCCATGCAGCTGTTCTTGTTTTTGTAGTCACTTGGTTTGTTGCATGGCAGTGGATTCATATACATAACACAGCGGAAACTATCATCCCTACATCTGGCACAGAAACTTCACTATATGGATTCTCTACAGAAGCATCACATTTAAACCGTATCTCAGCCCAAATACAATTTGCCAGCGAACACGGATATAATGTTGTCGAATATTTCCTTAAGAGATACGGAGTGCTCTTGGCACTTTTAGTGCTGTCTCTTGTTGCATTTCCTGCTCTTCTGAAGAGCCAGAGCTGGAAACTTCTTTCTCTCTATGGGCTTTTTGTAGCAACGGGAATCATGATAATTATCTTGCTATTTACAAACATCTCCTTCGGCCCTTTCAGACTTACCAGCTATCTGTTAATAACAAGCGTTGTCTTTGCAGGATTCTTTATCCACACGTGCATGAAGTACATGGGAAGAAAGCTCTGGATAACAATTTGTATACCAGTGTTCCTGATTAGCATTGCATACGCTTCAGTGGCAGCCGTATACCCTTCGCCATATATGCTGAACGACAATCTGCAAAATACCCAGCAGGAATTCAATGGCATACAGTGGTTAATTCAGAATAAAGATTCTAACACTGACCTAGCTGGATGGCACTTTCCCATACACAGATATACCGATTACTTCTGGGGAATCCAGCAAAGTGATTCTATACGCCTGTCAACATCAAGCGAATATGCTATACAACTGCCAGCCCACTTGGGTTACGATAAACACAATATCGTAGGGGGAAATTTTAAAGTCCGCACCTACATTGTCATTACAGAACTTGTCAGAAGACATTATATAGATGTAGCTCCTAACCTAGTGGAATTCGGATTTGCACCCGAAGAGCTTGCCAAGCTGGATGCCGATTCCAGCACGGATAAGATATACGATGCAGGGGAACTTGACATATGGTATGTGTACGGAGAACAGCCATGCGAATCTGTTTCATAGCTGATGGCGGTAGCATCCACACTCAGAGATGGGTAAACTATTTTGCTCGTGCTAAACACGATGTGCATCTCATCTCCAATATGTTCGCTACTGGATTTAACGACAGTGTCAAACAACACAAGCTGGTGGGAATAGTCAAGCCTGTACAGTATGCCAAATATCCTACCGCTCTATTATGGATTCCGCAGGCATGGGCTATGATAAGAAGCATAAAGCCAGACATAGTGGATGCCCACTATATAACAGGCTATGGATATATAGGAGCTATGTCTGGATTCCATCCACTCATATTGACTGCTTGGGGCTCAGACATACTCATAACACCCAAGAGAAATCCCATACTCAAGATTCTGACTCAAGCATCCCTCATGAGGGCCGATAAGGTTGTCTGCGATTCCCAAATACTCAAGAGGGGGATAATGCAGTTGGGAATTGGCCCCGAGAAGATATCCATAATCCAGTTTGGAGTTGACACTCAAAGGTTCTCATCTGCACAGAGAAGCAACGGATTACGATACAAACTAGCATTAGGCAATTCCCCAATTGTAGTTTGTATCCGCAATCTAGAGCCTGTATACAATGTGGAAACTGTCATTAAGTCCATCCCTCTAGTTCTGAGCCAAGTCCCGCTCACGCAGTTCATAATAGCTGGAGATGGTAGCCAGAGCACCTATCTGGTAGAACTAGCAAATTCCTTGAATGTCTCAGCCAATGTGTACTTCATCGGTCAGATACCTCACCACGATATACCAACATTACTGGCATCATCAGATATTTATGTTTCAACCTCGCTGTCTGATAGTACTTCCCTGAGTTTGCAAGAGGCTATGGCATGTGAATTGCCTGTGGTAGTAAGTGACCTGCCTGCAAATAGAGAATGGGTAGAAGATGGAGTCAATGGATATATAGTGCCAATGCTGGATACGCAAAGGTTAACCGATAAAATAATAAGCCTGCTAAATAACCCAGAACAGCGAGAGATGTTCGGCAAACTTGCAAGGCTTAAGATAGTCAACGAGGCGGATTATGTAGTCAATATGCAGAAAGCGGAACGCCTTTATTCGGAGTTAGTGAAAAAATGAGAGTGCTGCTAATAAACCCTCCTTTTTATCGCCTCCTAGGCTCACATTATAATGGCTTGAACCTGGGGAAAGCATACCTCGCGGCCGTACTCAAGAAAGAAGGACACTTCGTGGGACTCTACGATGCCGACTATGCCCCACAAGATTGGTATCCCGACCAAGCAGCCATCTTTCATGGCTTTGAGCAGTACAAGAAAGCCCTGGAGCCATCTTCCCCCATCTGGCAAGAGATTCGAGCAGCAATATTAGATTTCAAGCCCGAGTTGGTCGGGATAACCGTGTATACAGGAGCTTGGCAGAGCATGTTGAACATAACCAGAATCATTAGAGAACACAGCCCCTCTACCAAGATAGTAATAGGCGGGCCTCACCCCACACTTGACTTGTGGGGCACGGCATCTCTTATAAAAGAAGGCTTGGTAGATTATGTTGTCGCTGGAGAAGGCGAAGAGGAGATAGTCAGACTGACAACGCCACAAGACTTGCACTTAGCAACAGGCATAGTGATTGCAAATAGGATACAGGATTTGAATTCCTTGCCATTCCCCCTCAGGAACTCTTTCATTCACGACACAAAGTTCATGGACTTAGGCAATATCCTTACTGGAAGAGGCTGCCCCCATGGCTGTACTTACTGTGCCTCACCCGCTATATGGAAACGTAGAGTCATTCTGAGGTCAGTGAAGAATGTGATGATTGAAATCAGACAAATGGTAGACTCTGGCATAAAGCTCATCAGATTCTGTGATGACACCTTTAATATCAAAATAGACAGAGCAATCCAATTATGCAAAGAACTTATTCCTCTGGGGATAGAATGGGTATGCGATGCCAGAGGGGATAATTTAAATAGAGAATTACTGGACATAATGAAGAAGTCGGGTTGTAGGCGAATCAAGATAGGAGTAGAATCTGGTAGTGATAGAATACTGAAGTCCATAAAGAAGGGGTTTACAATCGAGCAGATAAAACATGGAGTAGAATTGATTCACGATGCGGATATTCCCCTTACAGCATACTTCATGTGCGGCTTCCCCGAGGAGGCAGACGAGGATGTGCAACAGACGCTTGAGTTAGCTAGATGGATGGATGCTGACTACTACTCCATATCAGTGTTTACGCCCTACTTTGGAACCGAGGAGTATAAGGTAGCAGAAGCTGCTGGTAGGGTTAACCACAATGCTAAGTGGGAAACCTTCTATCATCAGTCAGGAACTATGATAGCTAATGATAAGCTTAATCCAACAACTGTAGAAAAACTGCTGGCACTAAACGAAGGGAGAAAGAGACTATGAACATCCCTATACTCCGACTGCCATACTCCGATGAAGATATAGTAGAACTCCAGGAAGGCATAGCCAAGGTGCTTCGCTCTGGGATGCTCACAAAGGGAGAAACTGTAGCTCTGTTTGAGCAGGAGTGGGCAAAATACTGTGGAACAAAATACGCTGTCGCCTGCACATCTGGAACTGCCGCTCTGGAGATAATGCTCAGGGCAATAGGCGTAGAAGGGAAAGAAGTCATCATTCCGTCAAACACCTTCATCGCTACAGCCACAGCAGCTATAAGGGCTGGGGCAAAGGTAATATTAGCTGACTGCGAAAGGGATAACCTTCAACTTAGTCTACAATCTGCCATGGATTGCCAGACCGAAAACACAGCAGCAATAGTATTAGTTCACATCGGTGGGTACATCACCCCTAAACTGTCTATAATCCAGTTGTGGTGTAAGAAAGAAGGAATGGTTCTGCTTGAAGATGCTGCCCACGCCCATGGCTCGGAATACGGCAGGCAGAAGGCTGGTAGCTTAGGGAAAGCGGCTGCATTCTCATTCTACCCTACTAAGGTTCTCACGAGTGGCGAGGGGGGAGTAGTCACCACCGATGACCCTGAAGTATACGAAAAATGCCGAAGCCTCGTTGATTGTAGCAGGGTCAAGGACAACCCGCAGATACACTGGGAAGCAGGATACAACTGGAGGATGGACGGAATCAGGGCAGTGCTAGCTCTACAGCAGACCAGGAAGGCTGACAGGATACTGGCTGAAAGAAGAAAGGTAGCACAGAGATATGACGAATTGCTTTGGGGGCAAAAGGGCATTGCCATACTCAAGATGCCCAGGCATATCAGCCCTGCCTATTATAAATATGTCATATTTCTTAACAAGTCTCTGGACAGGGACAAAACAAGAGCGGCAATGGAAGAGAAGGGAATACGAATGCCAGGTCTGGTCTACGAAATCCCATTGCACAAGCAGCCTGCATTCGCTGGTCAGTATCTAAATGATGCATATCCAAATACCAACGAGATTTCCCAGCATCATCTCTGCCTCCCCCTGTTCTTAGGCATGACAGACGAAGAGATAGATTACATCGTAGTTTCGCTCAAGGAGATATTGGCTTGAATATATTAGTAACAGGAGGTGAGGGCTTCATCGGCTCTGCCCTAGTAGAGAGGTTAATAGGAGAAGGACACGATGTCTCTATACTGGATATCACCTCACCCCATCCACTATATCATGGCAATATCACCAATAAGTGGGATGTAGACAAAGCACTTGATGGCATAGAGGTTGTGTATCACCTCGCTGGGGCTTCCAACATAGACAAAGTCAAAGACAGCCCACTACAGACTATAGCGTCAAATATCATGGGCACAGCAAATCTGCTGCACTTCTCCGTCCTGCACAACATGAAAAGGTTTATCTTCGTCTCCACAGTCTATGTCTACGACACACACGGACATCTCTACACTACCACAAAACGCTGCGGTGAAAGCTTAACTAAGGATTTCCATACCCTCTACAACCTACCCTACACCATACTCAGATTGGGTACGGTCTATGGAGAGAAAAGCCGCGATGAGGATGTGGTGAGTATATTCGCCCAGAGAGCACTTAAGGGGCTGCCCATCATTGTGCATGGCGATGGGAGCCAGCAGAGGCACTTCATCCATATTAGTGACGTAATAGATGCCCTAATATCCTGCCTTTCCCTTGAATATGAAAACGCTACCGCCCTTGCCTGTGCCCTTAAACCAAGCACGATATTAGACTTGGCTCGAATTGTTCAAAATGCCGTAGGACAAAAGTTGGCTATCCAAATAGACCCCGCCAAAGCCAGAGGTGATGACTATGGCGGCAAGATACTAGACGAGCCAAACTGCAACCATTTCTGCCCCAGGATACCGATGGAAGAGGGAGTAATCAAAACCTTGGAATGGTACAGGGGTAATCCGTGAATCTGTACTTGCTGGAAAGCTACCTGCCAGATATTTCATTCGACAAAGATGCCACTATTGTTGCCTTGACTCCAGAGGCTTGCTATGCATTAGACAAACAAGCGATTGAATATTTCATCATTGAGGATTACTGTCAACCTGTTATGTCCTTACCAAGCGAATACGCTAATATTCAATCACAATGGATAGATAAGTTTGATTCTATTTTAGCTGACAATGTTGAGGACATCAGGAAATATAACTTGCGGCTAGCAAACTTTTACAACGTATACTTCCAGCATAGAGTATTAGACCAGTTATTCGCAAAATGCTATGCCGTAAATAAGATGCTAGAAGCACTACAACCGTCCGAAGTTGTCCTCTCCACATATCACTCAGATAGCGTATCACTCGACTTCACTTTCCACTCTGTCGGACAGAGTTATTATTCCCAAATCATTCCCTCTATCTGCAATAGACGCAATATTCCATTACAGCAATTCCGAGCCGAAAGCCCAACGAGGCTAAGCCCATCACAGGCGAGATTGACCCGCCTCAGCCGCAACAACTCCCTGCAACGTTTGCGTTTTATTGCCAAGTACCTTGCCAACCAAACAACACACAAGAGTTCCAAGGGGCTCAACATATTCCTACCCAAGAATACACACATAGGATTGGATTTCATAATAGATGCCATTAAGCATGGACACAGGGTTTATGGGCTCAGCAGTACCTGCCAATCTATAGTAAAATATTCCCCCCTTGGGGCAGCCAAATATTGCCCTTTAAATATAGGCTACTCAAAAGACACGAGCTGGGAAAAAATAGCCAACACTTTGGAAACCAACAGCTTAATCTATTGGTTTAATGAACAATTCCACGCCGATGTTTCGCGGATGATGCTGGATAGGCTGAAATATTTTGTTCTAGCCATATGCCCCTCAATACTTGCCTTCTACAAAGCAATCAGCCAGTTCTACAAAGAAGCCCAGATTGATACAGTCATAATGGCTCACGATGCCATGCCCCACGAGTCGGCAGCTTTACTAGCAGCAAATCACCTGGGACTCAATACTGTCTGCGTCTCTCATGGCGATGGCGTCTATTCCTACAGACACTGGGAACACAGAGAAGCACAAAATTACAAAGTAGTTATTACATCTAATGCCGAACGCACAAACTATTATCAACGCTTGGGTATAGTGCTTAAACATCCCTTACAGGCACATACAAGTTCCCACAGGTTGCAACCGCAGTTAAATCTGGAGAAGTGCAGAAGGAAACACAAAGTGGGGAGTAAAGTCCTTTATTTGGCGTTCTTCATGGCTGGAGATAATCGAGGGATTGAAGATGGTGCATATTCTGACACATGGCTCTATATTTTCCAGAAGTCACTTGTACAATATTTTGCAACCAGAACAGACTACTCGTTTATATTTGAAGCTCTGCCAGCAACAGATTTGTTATACAACCCTATGCCCGACTTCATAAACGATAATAAATTCAGCAACATCTCGTATTCAACCAAGCCATTTATCGACCATCTGCACTCTATAGACAGGGTAATTTGCGACTGTCCTAGCACGGGGCTTTATGAGTCTGTAGCTGCTGGCGTACCCGTGATGTCGCTTTACCATACTGGCTGGAACTATAGGCAAACAGCTTTAGACAGCTTTGGGCATCTTCTGAAACCGTTCACAAACACTACAGAAGCTATTGACCACATAGATGCATTCTTGAATGACAACCCCAATAAGTATGTAATAAAGCTAGATACTAGCAACGACAGCATCCTTGATATACTGGAGCACAAATGTCCATAAATATCACCAACGTTGCCAGAAACTCCATCAGCTTCAGCTTGGTGGGACTTTTTGCAGGAGTCATAGGGATACCTATATCTATATATGTAACTGCCATACTAAGTCCAGAGCAATACGGCATATATGGCATTTTGATGCTGTGGCTGACTTATGCTCTACTGATAAGCCCTGGGTTTGCTATAGCGGGGAGAAGAGAAATACCAGTATATCTTGGGCAGAGAAAGGGTGAGGCTGCAAAAAGAGTACAAAATATTTCGCTATCTGGGGAACTGCTCTGCATCGTATTCCCGTTTTCAGTAATTGTTATCGCGTCCTTCTTCTTCTCCGAACCTATAATGAAATTTGGACTACTTATGGTTGCAGTTGCTTACTTGAGCACACAGCTTGCAGGCTTCTGGGGTGGCATAATATTTATCAGAGAACAATTTGGACTGGCTGTAAAGGGCAACCTAATACTTGCTATTCTTGTCCCAGTGTTAACTGTGGCTGCAATCAATTGGCTTGGAATATACTCGCTTGTTCTCGCCCCACTAATTGCGAACGCTGTCGTATGGATTTTCTATCTAAAGGTTGCATCGGTAGAGTTTCACTTCACTTGGGATACACACGAGGTCGCAAGACTATTCAGGGTTGGAATTGTCCTTCAGCTTTCAGCATTAGTATATTGGGGATTCAGGCTTGCTGACAGAACCATCGTTGCTTCAATGCTTCCCTTGGGAGAAATGGGTCTTTATACCGCTGCGGTTATGTTTGTGACCTATGCCCAAGTGCTCCCCACAGACTTCACCAAGGTGCTTACTCCTATTCTGTGGAGAGCCTCAACTTCGGGCGGATTCAAGGATGCTGGCAGAATAGCTATATATGTTGCACTTGCTACCGCAATTGCTATTCCCTTCACGCAACTGATTGTTTATCTAATAAGAGAAGTAATAACTCCTCAGTACATCGGGAGTATTTCCGTGTTCAATATTCTGTCCTATAATATCTATCTTGCTATGGTGTGTACCGCACCAGCCATAATCCTCTCTTCCAGTGTGGCGAACAAGCAGAATATTATGCTAGTAGCGTACATTATAGGGCTATCATTAGAGATAGGGCTTGCCATCCTCTTAATTAAGCTAGGATACGGAATAACAGGAGTTGCCTTGTCTACTGTGGTAGCTCAAGGAATACTAACTACCACTACATTTGTACTAGCATATAAATACATGTTCACCCAAATAGGGGAAGCCCTAAAATGCTACTTGCTAATCCTGCTGCCTTTTGTGATTGCTATTGCATTCTACTTCGTACACAGTTATATGAGTACCCACATTGATAGCAGATTGCAATTCACTACCTTGTCCATTACAGCCCAAGTGGCTATTTGGAATGCAGCCATATACTGTATCTATAAACAATATGTCTCTGTAGATAAAATTAAATCCCTAGCCAGTGGGTTATTGGCAAAAGTGTCCACTACTGACACCTAGTAGCAGGCTAATTGCTTCCCCTAAACAAAGAGGGAGCATATAAAGGAGTGCAATGCGTAAAATAGAAACAGGACGAGCTGGTTCAATGGTAATAGCTTATAAGGATGAACAAGTTAAGGACATTATGAATACTTACTTCCATCATCCTATTTGGGATATGAAGACCATAGATAGTGTGCCCGATGTCCCCTTGGATATTCAACTTGAGTTCATCAACAGGTGCAACCTAAAATGTGACTACTGTAATTATCCATACAACACAAGGAAGAAGTCGCTTCTGGATTGGAAGACATTAAAGAGTGTTGTAGACCAGTCTGCTGACATTGGAGTCTGCTACTTTACCATTTGTGGGATAGGAGAAGCCTCACTTCATCCAGACTTGTTCCGCTTTCTCAGATATGTACGTGATACACAGGTAGAAGAAAAAGGAATGCGAGTCTTGCCCTTTATGCCTACTATTCTAATTACTAATGGGATGTGGAAGTCCTCACAAGTTCAGGAGATGATTGACAATCCGCCAGATGTATTATCGTTATCCCTTGGTGGGCTTACAGATGAAGAAATTGTAAAGCACCGAGTTGGTATTAACCTAAATCATTTCTGGGAGAGTGTGGAAAGGGTCTATAAAGAAAGGCACGTTGTTCGTCCAATCGATGGAGGTCTTTCTCCAACAATACATATCTCTACGAATATCTATCCTTCTGAGTTCAGTACAAGAATGAAAGATGTTGAAATCTTTAGGAGGAAATGGTTTGATATAAGTGACATCATTGTGACAAAAGCAATAATGCTTACGCCGCAGTTTAAAGATTATTCCAAGTTTGTAGATGATGACAAGAAGATGGGATATGTCAATATCACCAAGACAGGTTACGAAAGAACCTTGCCTTGCTTTGAGACCAGTCGTCGTCTGTCTGTTAATTCGGATGGCAATGCTTGGTGTGGACACAACCTGTCCGAGACCTTTGGTCAATTCTTGGGTAACATTAAGGAACAATCTCTGTATGATATCTGGAACGGCAAGGCAATGACTGAGTTTAGAAACAAAGTGCGCACTGGAGTCTTTGAACGACCCCAATGTAAGGAATGTGGGGAGGAACTACGAACATCGAAAAAGAATACATTATGAACTATTCGCTTGTCAATGGTATACCCGACTTCCGCACAGTAGATGGCTACTGGTGTAATGTGAGCCGAAGCAAGATGCGAGAAGTAAATACAAGCGCCAGAGAGCGTGGTTGGCTTACAGCGATAGACGAGCTTATCCCAGAATATCGCTCTGCCATAGTGCCTTACGCCCGTGCTGATGTCCAATACCTACTTCCCCTTAAGAAAGAGTCTATAGTATTAGACGCTGGCAGTATGTGGGGCGGGCTGACAATCCCCATAGCGCAGAACTGCGGGCAAATCTATGCAGCGGACAAGACCTTGGAGACACTTGAGTTCCTCAACGTCAGGGCAGAACAAATGGGATTTAGCAATATCCACACTATCGCCACAGACCTAGACAAGCTCCCATTTGACAACCGTTTCTTTGACATTGTGATGCTGAATGGCGTACTTGAATGGATTCCTGTGCTTCAAGATATTAACCTAGAGACCTATTGGAAAGGCAAGTTAACGGACACAACAAGGTATTCCGCAAGCCCAAGGCAGATGCAATTGGCAGTACTCAAGGAAATCAGGAGAGTACTCAAACCCACAGGCACACTCTGTCTGGCAATTGAGAATAGATTCGGCGCTCAGTATCTGATGGGCTATCCAGACGACCACGTGAATATCAAATACGTCTCCCTGCTGCCTCGATTTCTTGCCAACATAATCACCAAAAGAATCAGGGGCTGCGAATATCGAGCCTATACTTATTCACTAGCAGGCTACCAGAAACTACTCAGGGAAAGTGGGTTTAGTGGTGCGCAATTCCATGGTGCTTTCCTGCATTACATTGACCCAGAGACTATAGTGCCTATAAACATGCTAAGCAAGTGGAAATTAAAGGTACTGCCAGACCAACCTATAGTCAAAGCCTTCCCCAGTGCTTGGCTCAAATATGTTGCTCCCAGCTATATCGCAATAACTGGCGACAATGAGCCACTCTTGTCACGTATGCTTCAAGCAGTAGGCGTTCTCCATTCCCTGCCAGCAGCCATCGTAAAATGCAAGAGTCGCCCAAGGAACTATAACACGGCAAACTTTATTGTGTATGCCTACGACAAGAATATCCCTACATACTTTTGCAAGGTCTGTAGGGACAACAAGCATACCGATATACTCATTGATGAAGCCCATAACCTCAAGGCTGCCCACCATCTCCTTAACGGTCAAAGCATAGAACGCGATATTCCTGAACTCGTCTTCTTTGGTGTCCTTGAAGGCATAACCCTACTAGTCCAGCGCTATATCGAAGGCAAGCCTACAAAGTTTGACTGCACCGCAAAGTTAACTAAAACAAATCTACAGAATCTTGACAATGATATACGAACTGCAATCAGATTTCTAGTAAGGTTTCAGAAGGGTACATCACATGAGCAAATAAGTACTCAGCAACTTATATCTATTATCAAGGAATATAGAGCCAAGCTTAATAGCAGTGGGCTACTAACAGATGACAATAATAAACATATAGAGGATATGTTTATGGCACTACAAACGCAGGCTGGAGTATTGCCCCTCTGTGCGGTACACGGAGACTTCGACTTCTGGACTAACATACTATTTGGTAACCATGGGGTGAGCGTCATTGACTTCGAGGGCTTCCAACCTGTAGGATTGCCTTTCTTTGATTTGACAACACTCATATATCATGCTATAATTATAAGTTATAGTAAGTCTGTAGAATATGGGGTTAGCCTATCAGTGTTCATAGACCACTTCTCGGGCTACATACACCAGTGGGCTAAGTTCTACTCCGACCTCTCTGACATCTCCCTTGACATAGTACAGCACTTCTCACGTATTGCAGTTCTAGAGCAGATGACCAAGGTATATCCCTATTACAGAGACCCCACATCTTATCCCCTACGCAATCCACAGGTGCTCTCCGAACTTCTCTCAAGGCAGGATATCCATGCATAATAAGATTAAAAAAGTCCTGCTGTTCATTCCTCCTACCCTTACTTTCAAGGACAACATAGATGTCAATCCCCTCCCGCCACTTGGGCTTGGATATCTGGGAGCCGTGCTCGAACAGCGTGGCATAGAAGTAAGGATTGTCGATTGCCTAATAGAAGGCTGGCACACAAGAGAAGATATCGCACGCAATGTCATCAGAATCGGGCTGCCGTTCAAGGACATTGAGAATATTATAGCCGACTTCCATCCTGATATAGTGGGCGTAAACAATTTATTCACGAGGCAGAGAGGGAATGCCCACCACATATACAAGCTCGCCAAAGAGCTAGCCCCACATATTATTACCATTGCGGGTGGCGCACACCCCACAGTTATGCCCGAGCTGGTTATGAGCGACCCCAACGTGGACTTCGTTGTCATAGGTGAAGGTGAAGATACTATCTGCAAGCTAATTGATTTGCTGGAAGGACAAGGTAATGTTGAAGACATAGATGGCATAGCATTCAGAGCTCAAAACCGCATAGTGATAAAGCCCAAGACAAAGTTTATAGCCGACCTAGACAATATACCCTTACCCGCTCGACATCTGCTGAGCATGGAGAAATACATTGGATTACGGGCATCGCACGGAACACGGATAAGGGGAAGGTTCTCGCCCATAATAACTTCACGCGGGTGCCCTGCTGGATGTACCTTCTGCTCTGCACACAAAGTATGGGGCAGCAAATTCAGATGCCGCAGTCCTGAAAGCGTCATAGCGGAACTCAAGCATTTGAAAGCGGTCTATGGCATAGAGGAAGTGATGTTTGAAGATGACAACCTCACGCTCAACAAGAGTAGGGCTAAGAGAATCTTTGACCTTATGATTCAAGAGCGACTGAACCTGGTCTGGGACACTCCAAATGGGGTTGCAGCTTTCTCATTGGATGAGGAACTCATAGATAAGATGAAAGCCAGTGGCTGCTACAGACTCAATCTTGCCTTGGAATCGGGCAGCCAGTATGTGTTGGACAACATCATCAAAAAACCTCTGAACCTAGAAAAGGCTAAACGTCTTATTAGGTACGCCCAAAGCATCAGTCTCAATGTAAGCATATTTCTCGTAGTGGGAATGCCTGGAGAGACTAAAAAACAAATGCAGGAAAGCTTCATAATGGCTGCTGCCCTTGGAATATATACCCCACATATATCCATAGCAACTCCTTACCCAGGTTCAGAGCTGTATGCCACGTGTATAGAACATGGATATCTAGCACCTAACTTCTCACTCGATAACATGTACATCAGTAGCTACAGCATAACAACTCCAGAGTGGGATGGCAAAGCACTTGAAGACATAGTCACAAGCGGTAGACAGTATCTCCTGCAAGAACAATTACGAGCCCACCCGCTACAGGGACTCAAATTCTTATGGCATACCTTTGCCAGTGAGCCTAAGACATTTCCAAGCCGAACACTAAGATTTGTCAAAGGAAGAAGCTAATGTGCAAAGAGATTGGCATAAACGAACTACCCGCTTATAGCCCTTGGCCAGCACGCCTGTTATTCAGAGACAGGTCAAAACCAGAAAGAACTCCAGAGACTATACTAGCTGAATATAATAAGATTAAGTGGGCTTCGTTGTTAAATTATTGGAATACTCATAGCAGCGTGTCTATAAGAGAACTACTTAAGTTTGGTGAATCTGGCAATGGCAAATGTGCATTTTCTGCTTCTAATAAGCTTTATCTTGAAGACTGGGATGTCATGCAAAATATCTCCGACTCAGTATTAATAAAAGTACTTAAACCTTATGCACCACTATCTGATACAATAATAGAACTAGGATGTGGTTGGGGATATAATTTATTCACATTACAGTCAGTATGGAAGAATAAATATTACATAGGTGGAGATATCTGCCCTAATGCCGTAGAACTTGGTATGCAAGTTTCTCATAGCGATTCAATAATGTCCTACAAAGTCTTTAACTTCATGGACAGGAACTGGACTATTTTTGACAAGATTAGTGCACCAGCAATTATTATTACTCGGCACGCAATTGAACAACTACCTAGTGCACAACATGCAATTACACAGCTTGTAAAGTACAAAGACAAGATTGCAACGGTAATTCATCTAGAACCAGTGCCTAATGTATCAAGGGAGCCGACCTTATTAAGTTTACTTCGCATTGCTTATACAGAAGCCAATAATTACAATACCGATTTGCTTAAGCTGGTACAAGACCATGGCAAGAAAATTCATTTTGAATATGATGTGATTGGCATTAATCCTCTGAACCCAACTTCACTACTAGCATGGAAACCCTAGAAAGGAGACCAAGATGCCAATGTTCAACATTCCAAATCAAGTATGGGCTCTGATACGAGAAGAGTACAAGGACGCCCTATGCTCCAATCCTGCATTCCATTCCCCACATGAAGGACTGGCTGTAATAGAAGACCAGTTTGAGGATTTGAAAAAGGCGGTTTTCCTCCCACGGCTCAAAAGAGACCCTGCCAATATGCAAAAGGAAGCGGTTCAAGTCGCTGCCATGGCTATCAGGTTTATTATAGACTGCACGCTACCTACAACAAAAGGTGCAATTGCAAATCCCACCGAAGGACATGGTAGCTACACTAGCGAGACAGGGGAATACACAAACGAGGTTTAAATCCTACTGAAGGGCATAGTAGCCCTACAGGGAGTGCAAATGCTCCGCCTTGTTGACGAGATGGCGTATTAATAAGCAGGATGTTCAATTCTATTGCCCTTCTCTAGGTGCAAGCTCCATGCTATTTCCAAGGCGCTTTCTAAATTTGATATACACTAAGCTATCTACCTAGGGAGGATGAGGCACAATTATGCCAACTGTAAGCATAATAATGAACTGCTGGAATTGTGAACGGTATTTAAAAGAAGCACTAGATAGCGCATTCGCCCAGACCTACAAGAACATTGAAGTCGTATTCTGGGACAACCTGTCAAGCGATAGCAGCATAGAGATTGCCAAGCAGTATCCCATCAGGTTCTTTTCTAACACCCGCCCATTGCCCTTAGGTGAATCAAGAAACTTGGCTATAGAGCATGCACAAGGTAAGTACATCGCGTTCTTGGACTGCGACGACATCTGGCTGCCCACCAAGCTGGAGAAGCAGGTATCTCTACTGGAGTCCAATCCAGAGCTGGCGCTTGTGTACTCAGACTGCTATCACATAAATGCAGGCGGAGAGATACTGCTGCAATCATTCAAAGCATCTCCGCCACACATGGGCTGTATATTCAATGACCTATTTGCACACAACTTTATTCCCATGGTAACTGCTGTAGTCAGGAAAGATATGATGCCTAAGTTCAGTTATGGCTTTGATATAGCCGAGGAATATGATGTGTGGCTCAAGATGGCTGCTGACTACAAATTTGATTACGTGAACGAACCTCTAGCCAAGTACCGAGTATATCCCGAAAATACCAGCAA
>Ga0315285_10001913_pt1 | contig 21917 bp, 21 predicted proteins | sample YL17G09_36_MG_FD_203698 | JGI IMG/M metagenome (GOLD analysis project Ga0315285, IMG submission 203698) | Sediment microbial communities from Yellowstone Lake, YNP, Wyoming, USA - YL17G09_36 | ecosystem: Environmental > Aquatic > Freshwater > Lake > Sediment | place: USA: Wyoming | collected...
CCCCGCTCACCGGGACCTCCCCCACCAGACGATATCCCCCTTCAATGATCATTTTTTCCATGGGGCGACTCCCTAAAAACGATTGGGACACAGATAAACTTAGCGCGGCGTAGCCGCAACCAAAAGAGTTGATCCGAATTAAGAGGGGCGGGAAGTTATCCACAGCCCCTCCGCTCACCCGTTAGTTGAAGGACGTCGCTCCGGGGCTATGGATAACTTCCCGCTGCGAGCATTTTGAGGTAGAAGATGACGTCCCCCTTGGGATACAGTTGGAAGTCGCCACAAGCCCAACTCTATCTTGCTGAAGGACGCCATGGAACAATTTATACAACATTATGAAAAAGATATCATCGGTCATTTGAGTGGTTTTGATCGTTTGGTTTTGAGGGGTACCTTGAGGTCGCTGGCCGTCAAAAATGGAATGTTCAATTATCTTTGGCACATCGGGGTTCTTCTGAAAGACTTTGGGAAATTCGTCCAAGAAAAGAGCGCCCAGCTGAAAGCTGCCTCCTTGGCCGAAGCGAAACGGCGGCAACGCCCCATTCTCTACTTGCGGTCGCCTCAGGAGAGCAAGGAGGAGGTGGCCCGGCAGATTGCTCAAAAAGATGGCATTGAGAAGGGGTTGATTGCGATCTTGACCGCCGTGGAGCCCTGCCAAAGTTACGAGGTGTTCCGAAACAAGGAGGAGAAGAGACTCGAACTGCAGCCGCGAGTCCGAAAATGCCTGTTTCTTTACCATTACTGGATCGATCCCCTCTTCGGATTCATGCACGGCCGGATTCAGAGTTGGTTCCCTTTCTCCATCCAGATCTGCTTGAACGGGCGGGAATGGCTGGCGCGGCAGATGGATCGGCTGGGTTTGCGCTATCACCGGCAGGAGAACTGTTTCCCTTGGATTGAGAAGCTTCCGAAAGCCCAAGCCTTGATGAATGAGCAGCTGCGGACGAACTGGCCTTCCGTGCTGGATAAGATGGCCCGGCGTTTGAATCCGGTTCATGAAGAGATGCTGGCTCCCTACCACGAGGATTACTATTGGAGTGTGCACCAGAGTGAGTGGGCGACGGATATCCTCTTCAAATCTTGCGCTTCTTTGGCCAAGATTTACCCGGGCTTGGTGCGCAGCGCCATTTCGACCTTTAGCAGCAAGGATGTCATGCGGTTTTTGGGCAAAAGACTCAACCGGAATTTTCAAGGAGAAGTGGTAAGTCATTATGGGGAGCGCCCCGAAGGGGTTCGGCTGAAGCATACCCTCAACCGGAACTCTGTCAAGGTGTATGACAAGCAGGGCAGCGTATTGCGCGTCGAGACCACCGTGAATCATGCGCGTGATTTCAAGGTCTATCGGGCTGCGGGGAAGGACCCGGATGGTCCCCGTTCCTGGCAACGAATGCGCAAAGGGGTGGCGGATCTGAACCGCCGGGTCCAGATCTCGCAAGCCTGTAACGAGCGATACCTGAATGCCTTGGCTTCGATCCGGGTGGATCGCCCTTTGGGGGAGATCGTTCAGGCGGTTTGCCGCCCTACCCAGTGGAAGAGTCAACGGGTCCGAGCTCTGCGCCCCTGGTCGCCGGAAGACGGCACGCTCCTGCGAACGATCAGCCGCGGGGAGTTCAACCTGAATGGGTTCCGCAACCGGGATATCCGGGATATTCTCTTCCCGGGCGAGCCGGGAAGGGAAGCCAAACGGCGCCTCTCCGCGCGCGTCACGTATCGCTTGCGCATGTTGCGGGCTCACGGGATCATTCGAAAAGTGCCGCATACCCTGCGATACATTCTGACCACCAAAGGACGCGAAATCATTACGGCAATCATTCATACGCAAGAACTTCCGATCACAAAACTCATGGAACTCGCAGCTTAATATGCTTAACGAAATTTAAAGATTTTGCAACAGAGTAGTACAGATGAACACAGATAAATCATCAAATCGAATTTTCTTTGGAAAGAATTTACCACAGAATGGCATAAAGATTCAGCCCAATTTTAGGAAGGCATCACGACAAGGGCGTGAGCCCCCCTAAAATATTTATTATCTGTGTTCATCTGTACTACTGTAGTGTAAAATCTTTAAATTTTGTTAAGCGTTTTTCATGAATCCTTTTCTGTGTTTATCTGTGTTCATCTGTGTCCAATAAAATTTTTTTGGTTGCGGCGCAGCCGCGCTAAGTTCATCTGTGTCCCATGAAAATCTTTTACTCTCTTTCGGGCTTTAAAGACGCGGTTGATGCCGCCCAGGTCTTTGGCGAAAGCGAAAGAGTCCAGGTCCGGGTTTTTTTCGGCGATCTTTAAAATCTGCGGATCCTGCCCGGCGCCCAGTTCGGCCAGGAACCAGCCCCCCGGGCGCAGATATTCATCCACTGCGGGCAGAACCCGTCGGAAGAAATCCAGTCCATCCTTCCCTCCGTCAAGGGCGACTTTAGGTTCAAAATCTCGGACTTCCGGCATGAGCGAAGGAAACTGTCCCCGCGGGATGTAAGGCGGGTTGGTCACGATCAGGTCAAAGGCATCTCCCTTTTCCACCGGGTGAAACAGGTCCCCCTGCAAGAGCTGAATCCGTTCCCGGACTCCGCTCCGCAGGGCGTTTTCCCCGGCGACGACAAGGGCCTTCGGGGACAGGTCGGTGGCCACGACCTTGGCTGCGGGTAATTCCTTGGCCAGGGCGATACTGATCGCTCCGCTGCCGGTGCCGATTTCCAGAATGTGAAAATCCTTTCCTTCTGCGGGAGTCAGTATTTTCAGCGCTTCGGCTACCAGGGTTTCCGTTTCCGGACGGGGAATCAAAACATCCGGGGTGACGCGAAGGGGGAGCGACCAGAATTCTCTCTTCCCGAGGATGTACGCCATCGGCTCTCGGCGCAGGCGCCTCCGGATGAGTTCTTTGAACCGGGCCAATTCATCCGGATGCAGGGGCTGGTCGAAGTGCGTGTAAAGGCCGACCCGGTCGATAGCCAGCGTTTCGGCCAGAAGGACTTCGGCATCGAGGCGGGGAGTGGCCATCCCTTCTTTTTTAAAGCGCTCATCGGCCCAGCGGATGAGCGCCAGGATGGTCCATACGGTCTGGCCCAAAGGATCCCCCTCACTGCCCGGATTTGAGCGCCTCGGCCTGGAAATGAGCAGTCAGGGCATGGGTCATTTCATCCAGGTCCCCATCCAGAACGCCGTCCAGGCGGTATAGGGTGAGATTGATGCGATGATCCGTGATCCGGTTCTGGGGGAAATTATAGGTCCGCACGCGTTCGCTCCGGTCTCCGGACCCCACCTGACTCTTCCGTTGTTCCGATATTTCGGTTTGCTGCTCTTCTGTCAACTTGTCCAGCAGACGCGCGCGGAGAACCTTCAGCGCTTTGGCTTTGTTTTTATGCTGGGACTTTTCATCCTGGCAGGTCACTACCATTCCGGTGGGGATGTGGGTCACGCGCACCGCCGAATCCGTCGTGTTCACGCTCTGTCCTCCAGGTCCCGAGGACCGGTAGACGTCGATGCGCAAATCGTTGGGGTTGATCTCCACTTCCACTTCATCGGCCTCCGGAAGCACGGCTACGGTCACCGCGGAGGTGTGGATCCGGCCCGAGGCCTCGGTCACGGGGACCCGCTGAACGCGGTGCACGCCGCTCTCGTGCTTCAGGACGCTGAACACGCGTTTGCCTTCCACCAGGGCAATGATCTCTTTGAATCCTCCGAGGCCCGTGGGGTTTTCACTCATCACTTCCACCCGCCACCGTTTCTTTTCCGCATACTTGGAATACATGCGGAAAAGGGCAGCGGCAAAGAGAGCCGCCTCTTCTCCGCCCGTTCCCGCGCGGATCTCCAGAAAGATGTTCTTCTCGTCCCGCGGGTCCCTGGGCAGAAGGAGGACTTTGAGCTCTTCTTCGAGGCTGGCCAGGCGCTCCTTCAGCGTCTGAAGCTCGGCTTTGGCCAAGTCCCGCATCTCCTCGTCGGATTCCTGGAGCAACTCCTGGCTCTGCTGGATCTCCTTATTCACCCTTTTGTAAGTCTGATAGGTTTCCACCAGCCGGGAAATTTCCGCCCTCTCCCGGGCAAGCTTCTGCATCTCCTTGGGGTTGCCCAGGGTCTTGGGGTCCGCCAGGAGCTGTTCGATCTCCTGGAATCGTTTTTCCACCTGGTCTAATTTCGGGAACATAAATTCAAAATTAATGGGACACAGATAAACGCAGATGAACACAGATAAGGCATGGGAAAAAAAGGAAAATAATTGTGGTTTCCGTCGCTTTCTTTTATCTGTGTTTATCTGTGTTCATCTGTGTCCAATTCATTCTTTAAAGAACTGTCTTCTGGCCGGTTTCGATCCGCAGGGCTCCCTGGAGGGCCCGCAGGGCGATTTCGATCTGGTCATCGGCCGGCGGGCGGGTGGTCAGGCGCTGCAGCCAGAGGCCGGGGGCGATGATCCATTTCAGGAGGGGATGATCGGCTTTCTTCCCGCTGAGCTTGATCACCTCATAGGCCAGCCCGGCGATGGGAAAAAGGAGCGGAAGCTTGATCCCCACGTAAATCAGGTTGGTGAGCCCCTTCCCTAAAGACGGAAACTTGGGCAGAAAAGGAAAGATGGCGGAAAAAAGAAAAATGCTGACGATGACCACGATCAGCAGGAAGGCCGTCCCGCACCGGGGGTGGAGAGTGGAGTACTTGCGGGCGTTGGCCACGGTCAGTTCCTCTCCAGCCTCATAGGCAAAGATACATTTATGCTCGGCCCCGTGGTATTGAAAGATCCTCCGGATGTCCTTCATGAGCGAGATCAGGTAAATGTAGCCGACTAAAAAGAGGACCTTGATCAGACCATCGATCAGATGGAAGAGAACGCTCTCCACCCCCAGCTCCCGCCCGAAGAAATCACCCAGGAAGCCGGTCAGATAATGGGGAAGGACGACGAAGAAGAGAATCCCGATCCCGAAGGCCAGGGCCATGACCGAGCCGATGGCCCAGGAGCTGAGCTTATCCTCCCCCTTCCCCTCTTCCAGCGCCTGGTTGGCGGAAAAAGAAAGGGCCTGGAGGCCGTTGATCAGGGTTTCGATCAAAACCACCGAACCCCGGATCAGCGGCCATTTCAGGAATTTGAACCGGTTGGACAGGGACCGCCATACGTCTTCCTTCACCACCACTTCACCATTGGGCCTGCGCACCGCAATGGCCAGGGCGTTGGGAGCCCGCATCATCACGCCTTCGATGACGGCCTGTCCTCCAACAGCGATCTTGGACATAACACCAAAGCCGGGGAGAAAAAAGCCTCGTCCCCCTTTAAAGTACCGGGGCGCGATACCCCTCCCGGGACATCCGACCCGAAATAAAAAAGGGGGCCAAGGGATCCGGGGACCCAGGCGGAGAATTTAGCCTTCTTTCCCCGCCTCCTTGAATCCCGGAAGCCTCGGCCCCTTCCACCGGTATGACTACTGGGCAGACTTCTGGCTCTTCAGGCCGTATTTCTTCTGGAAACGCTCCACCCGTCCGGCCGAGTCGATCAATTTCTGCTTCCCGGTGAAAAAGGGATGGCACTTGGAGCATATTTCCACCGAGATTGCCTTCCGGTTCGACTGGGTTCGGATCTCGTTGCCACAGGCGCATTTGATGATTGACTCTACATACTTGGGATGAATATCCTTTTTCATTGAGTCCTCCATAAAAAGCGGTCAGCAAAGATAAAACCAATCATACCATAGCCTTTAGCTGATTGCGGACCGCTGACCGCTGCTCTTCTACTTGCTCATGGAATCCAGGAACTCTTTATTGTCTTTCGTTCCTTTCATCTTATCCAGCAGGAACTCCATGGCATCGATGGAATTCAAAGGCTGGAGAAGCTTCCGTAAAATCCACACCCGGTTGAGCTCCAAGGAGCTCAGAAGAAGTTCTTCCTTCCGGGTTCCCGACTTATTGATATCGATGGCCGGGAAGATTCTCCGGTCCGCCAGCTTGCGGTCCAGGACAATCTCCATGTTGCCCGTGCCTTTGAACTCCTCGAAGATCACCTCGTCCATCCGGCTGCCGGTATCAACCAAGGCGGTGGCAATAATGGTCAGGGTTCCTCCCTCCTCCACGTTCCGGGCGGCACCGAAGAACCGTTTGGGCTTGTGCAGGGCGTTGGAATCCACCCCGCCCGAAAGGATCTTTCCGCTGGGGGGGATGACCGTATTGTAGGCCCGGGCCAGACGGGTGATGCTGTCCAGGAGAATAATCACGTCTTTCTGATGCTCGATCAGCCGTTTGGCTTTCTCCAGCACCATCTCGGCCACCTGGACGTGACGCTGGGCGGGCTCGTCGAAGGTGGAGCTGATCACCTCTCCATGGACGGAACGCTGCATGTCCGTGACCTCTTCCGGCCGCTCGTCAATCAGCAGAACAATCAGGACCGTATCTTTGTGGTTCTGGGCCACGCTGTTGGCGATGGACTGGAGGATCATGGTCTTGCCGGCCCGGGGGGGGCTGACGATCAATCCGCGCTGGCCTTTCCCGATGGGAGTTAAAAGGTCCATGACCCGCATGGACCGGTTGTCCTCTCCCGGAACTTCCAGGCTGAGGCGGGAATTGGGATAGAGGGGGGTGAGGTTGTCGAAGAGGATCTTCTCTCGGGCCAGGTCGGGCTCCTCGTAGTTGACCGCCTCGACCTTCAGGAGGGCGAAGTACCGCTCCCCTTCTTTGGGGGGCCGGATCTGTCCGGCGATGGTGTCCCCGGTGCGCAGGTTGAAGCGGCGGATCTGGGAGGGCGAGACGTAGATGTCGTCGGGGCCCGGGAGGTAGTTGAAGTCGGGGGAACGGAGAAAGCCGAAACCGTCGGGCAGGGTCTCCAAAACCCCTTCGCCGTAGATCAGGCCGTTCTTCTCGGTCTGGGCCTGCAGGATGGCAAAGATGAGATCCTGCTTGCGCATCCCGCTGGACCCTTCGACGTTGAGCGTCCTGGCCAATTTGTTCAGCTCATTGATCTTTTTTTCTTTCAGCTCAACAATATTCATTTGTACTCCTCAAAAAAAAATTGTAATTTTAAAAAATTGCCGACCGGTATCACGGTGAAGTGGCGAGAGAGACTCTTCCAGGTTGATCCATTTATGGATTTCTTTTCGGGTCCTTGTGCTGGGAGGGGGAAAAGTCTACGGTCTTAAAGGCCTGATCGATTTTCACACCACCGCTTTACATTAAAATCTACTGAATCCTAAGCTGAGCATGAGAACCTTATTCGGATTCTCAGAAAGGACTTCGCTGGATCAGATTTCAAGGCAGATTTTTTGGCCAATCCCTGTGGAAGGATTTTACTCACTTATTTTAAAAACAGCCCAACCCTTTGTCAAGCACAATTTTGGAGCTTTTATGGGGTTATGGGCTTTCCCCGTCCCGGAACCCATCGGGGGTTCCCGGCCTATTCCTTCCTCAGGGCAATGAAATTCAACTGTCTCCCTCCCGTCTTATCGGCATTTCGGTAAGAATAAAAAGTACCCCCATGGCAGGAAGTACAAATTTTTAAGACCTGTATATTTTCTTTTGAAATTCCATACCTTTCCAGAAGATAGAGGTTGGCCCGGTAGAGGTCCAGGAGCCATTTCCCCTCCCTCCGGGGGCGGGAAATCAGGTCCCACGGGAATCCTCCGGAGATGAATGCATTTTTCACCGGTCCATCCACCTCATAGCAGCAGGGACCGATGCAAGGCCCTAACGCGGCCAGGATATTCGAGTTTTTGGACTGGAAGATTTCCCCCATTTTCTCCACGGCCTTCCCGGCAACTCCCCCGGCCGTTCCCCGCCAGCCCGCATGGACGATCCCGATCGCCCCCTGAATGGGATCATAGAGAAAAATCGGCAGGCAATCGGCGGTAAAGACCCCCAGGGCAACCCCCGGGGTACGGGTGAGGAGGGCATCCCCCTCTAGCCGCCAGATCTTTTCGATCTTCTGCACATTTTCCTCAAAGAGGACGACTCGATCTCCGTGGACCTGGCGTAGGGACAGTAAAGGGAAAATTTCTTCCCCCGCTTTGACCGACTTTCCATGCCAGTCTTTGCGGGAGGTTTTCTCCCCCCCCGGGTTCTTCCTCCCAAATCCATGGGCAATTTTGTTATTCTTCCCCTTCCAGGCCTCGACTTCAAGAAATCCTGGTTCCTTCATCGGGATCATTTCCCAATTCATCATTACCAGCTCTTATCTCCTCCCCCGGCGGATGGAAATTACGAATTTCCACTGGGCAGTCAATCCTTTAATCCCGCAATCCCCATGGGTCATTCCTTGTCTATCTTTCTAAGAAGGACGATGGCTTCTGACAGATCCCCGGGGAGGGGTGAAGAAAACTCCAGGGTTTCTCCCGTAGTGGGGTGAACGAAGCCGAGCGTGGCCGCATGCAGGGCTTGACGCCGCATTTTCTGAAGCCCCTGCCGGAGGGGTGAGGGTTCAATGGAGGCCAGCCTTTTCCGCCCGCCGTACAGGGGGTCGCCCAGGATCGGATGCCCGATGGAAGAAAGGTGAACGCGAATTTGATGGGTCCGTCCCGTCTCCAGGCGGAACTCCGCCAGGTTAAAAGATCGGAAGCGTTCCAGGACCCTCCAGTAGGTCCGGGCTTCCCTCCCTTTTCGGGGGCGCGCCGACATCTTCTTCCGATGGGCCGGGTGCCTGCCGATACTGGCGTCCACCCGCCCCTCATCCGGCAGCTGGCCAAAGACGATGCCCTTATATTCTCTTTTCGCGGTGTGCTTCTTGAATTGTTCCGACAGGAACCGATGGGCCAGGTCGTCTTTGGCCACCACCAGAACACCGGACGTGTCTTTGTCCAGGCGATGCACGATTCCCGGCCGGAGAACCCCGCCGATGCCCGCCAGGTCCGGACAGCGATGGAGAAGGGCATTGACCAGGGTCCCTGAATCGTTCCCCGCTCCCGGATGGACCACCATTCCCGCGGGCTTGTCCACCACGATCAGGTGGCGGTCTTCGTAGAGAACTTTCAGGGGAATGTCCTCCGCCTGGACTTCCAGCCTCTGCGCCTCAGGGAGGGTGAGGGTCACCTCATCGTTCTCCCGGAGCCTCAATCCTGCCTTGGCCCTCCGTCCCCCGACCTGGACTTTGCCCATTTCAATGAGCCGTTTGATCCGGGACCGGGAAAGGGCCGGGTCCCTCTCGGAGAGAAAGACATCCAATCGCTTGGCGGAATCCTGGGGATGAACCCGGAAGGTGGTGATGGAATTCATTCTTTCAGGATCGGGAAGCGGAGAGGCAGCCACGGAAGGAAAGAGCTTTCTTTATTTTTTTTCTCCGGGTGAAGCTCCGGATTTCGTCCAATCTTTCTCCCGCTGCTTCCTCACCGGCTTTCAGGCACTCTTCGAAACGGTGGAAATCCGACCAGCGAATCCCCGCCAGGGACGGGCGGATCACGATATCCGCCTCTCTCAACTGCAATTGACTCAGGCTGCTTTGGGTGATGTCGTAGGTCCGAAGAACGATATCCAGTCCCGTGTCAAAATCCAGAGATTCGTTGATCCCTTCGGCCACATCCACGGCAATGGCTAAATCCGCCCCCATTTTGCGCAGCGGGCCGACCGGAACGCGGTTGATCCAGCCGCCGTCCACCAGATATCTATCCCCCATGATCACCGGGGGAAGGATCCCGGGGATGGCGCAACTGGCACTCACCGCCTTCTGCAGCGCCCCTTCCCTCAACACCACTTCTTCGCCGGTCTTCAGATCCAGGGCCACCGCTACCAGGGGAATCTCCGTTGTTTCCATGTTCACCGGGTCCAGTAAGAAATTGATGTTCTGAATGAAATCCTCTTCGGAGATCGGGGCTTTTCGGGTCAAGGACTGGGTGTAGAAGACCCCTTTCTTGATGAAGGTGGCAAAGCGGTGGAAAATTCCCTTAAAGGTCGGCTTTTCTTCCTGGTCCGGCTCGCGGAGAAAATCCGGGTTGGTCTTCTGAAACTCTTTACTCTCCAGGTAGCGCCGGAACTTCTCGGCCACAAAATCACACCGGGGAGTCAGAGCGTAGGCTGCACCCACCAGGGCCCCCATGGATGTGCCGGCCATAAGATCGATGGGGATCTTCGCCCGCTCCAGGGCGCAGAGGACCCCGAGATGAGCTAACCCTCTTGCTCCCCCCCCTCCCAGAGCCACCCCGATCTTAAACCATTTGGCCATGCTTTTACAGAATGCTGAATCCGGCGGCCGCGCCCCCTTCCCGCGGACGGGCGCCCGCGGGGACCTATACCGCAAACCTCACAGGATGAATCCTATTCGCGGGCAGTCCTCTCCGTAACCCGGAGTCGAACCTTGGCCCGCTCCAGGGCTTCCAGTTCCTGCGGATAGGCGGGGTCTTTGGGAGTCAGGGTCTTCAGCTTCTCCTCCGCCCGGGTTTTCGCCGCCCGGGCCCGGTCCACATCGATGTCTCCGGCGGATTCGGCCGTATCCACCAGGATGGTGGTCCGGGCCGGAGTGATCTCGGCAAATCCCCGGTTGACCGCCAGGTAATGGACCTCCTTGTCCAGTTTATAGTGCAGCTCCCCGATTCTTAGAGAGGTGAGGAGCGGAGCGTGTCCCGGAAGAACGTCGAAATCTCCCTGGCTCCCCGGGACGTACACCTCCTCCACTTTGGAGCTGACCACCAAGCCGTAAGGAGTTACAACCTCTAGCAGGAAAGTCTTATCCACGCCCGGTTCCTTTAGACCATCGCTCCCAGGCGCTTGGCCTTGGCGACGGCATCTTCAATGGGCCCTACCATGTAAAAGGCCTGCTCCGGAAGATGGTCCCACTTGCCTTCCACCAGTTCCTTGAACCCCCGGACGGTATCTTTGATCTTCACGTAAACCCCGGGGGTCCCGGTAAATTCCTGAGCCACAAAGAAGGGCTGGGAAAGGAACCGCTGGATCTTCCGGGCCCGGGAGACGATGAGCTTGTCTTCCTCCGAGAGCTCGTCCATTCCCAGGATGGCAATGATGTCCTGGAGGTCCTTGTACTTCTGCAGAATGAACTGGACCCTGCGGGCGACGGCATAATGTTCCTCCCCGATGATCAGGGGATCCAGGATGCGGGAGGTCGAATCCAAAGGGTCCACGGCCGGGTAGATGCCCAGTTCGACGATCTGCCGGGAAAGAACGGTGGTGGCATCCAGGTGGGCGAAGGTGGTCGCCGGGGCCGGGTCGGTCAGGTCATCAGCGGGAACGTAAATGGCTTGCACCGAGGTGATGGACCCCCGCTTCGTGGACGTGATCCGCTCCTGGAGCTCGCCCATCTCCGTGGCCAGCGTGGGCTGGTATCCGACCGCCGAGGGCATTCGTCCCAGCAGGGCCGACACCTCGGACCCCGCCTGGGTGAAACGGAAAATGTTGTCGATAAAGAGAAGCACGTCCTGCCCCTCCTCGTCGCGGAAATACTCGGCGGCGGTCAGAGCCGAAAGACCCACCCGCGCGCGGGCTCCCGGCGGTTCGGTCATCTGGCCGTAAATCAACGCGGCTTTCTCCAGAACCTTGGATTGCTTCATCTCCAGCCAGAGGTCGTTTCCCTCGCGCGTCCGCTCTCCCACGCCGGCAAAGACGGAAAAGCCCCCGTGTTCCATGGCCACGTTATGGATGAGTTCCATGATGATCACCGTCTTGCCGACTCCGGCCCCCCCGAAGAGCCCGATCTTCCCCCCTTTCAGGTAAGGAGCCAGGAGGTCTACGACCTTAATCCCGGTTTCAAAGGGCTCCATGTTGGTGGATTGTTCCGCAAACTCCGGGGCTGGGCGGTGGATCGGATATCGCATCTTGGTCACCACCGGGCCCATTTCATCCACCGGCTTTCCCACGACGTTCAGAATCCGGCCCAGCGTTTCGCGTCCCACGGGCATGGTGATCTGTTCCCCATAGTAGCTGGCTTTCATGCCCCGGACCAGCCCGTCGCTCGTATCCATGGCCACGCAGCGCACGACCTCGTCCCCCAGGTGCTGGGCCACTTCGACGATCAGGTTCTCCTCCTGGTCATCGATGCGGGGGTTGGTGATCTTGAGGGCCCCGTAGATGGGGGGAAGCTCTCCGCCGCTGAATTCCACGTCTACCACCGGTCCGATAACCTGGGCAATCTTTCCGACTTGGATCACAGTATTCCTCCTAATTTTTATATCACCACAGAGATCACAGAGGACGCAGAGGAAAGATCAAATTTAAATCTAAAAACCAAATTCGGCCAAAAATTTCGATTGACCGGAAGAGGCGCGGGTTTTGTAGTTTTATTTTTATAACCTCTGTGAACTCTGTGCCCTTTGTGGCTAAAATGTTCTTACTTCAGCGCCTCGGCCCCGCTGACGATCTCGATCAGCTCTTTGGTGATGGAGGCCTGGCGGGCTTTGTTGTACCCCAGGGTCAGCTTGTCAATCATATCCCGGGCGTTGTTGGTGGCATTCTCCATGGCCGTCATCCGGGCTCCGAACTCGGAGGCCACGGATTCCAGAAGGGCCCGGTATATTTGTACTTCTACGTACATGGGCAGAATTTTTCCCAGGATCTCCACCTCGGAGGGTTCATAGATATATTCCACGGCCGTCGGCCCTTTGGGCGTTTCCTCCCCTTCCCCGGCTTTTTTGGGGGTTACCGGAAGAATCTTCTCCAGGACGATCCGTTGCTGAATGGCCGACCGAAATTCACTGTAGAGCAGGTAAATGGCATCCACCTGCTCGGCGATATAGGATTGGACCAGGTCCTCCCCGATGCGGGCCGCCAGGGGAAAATCCACCTTTCCAAAAAGGTTGACGTATTCCCGCCGCATTTTTACGTTCCTTTTGCGGAAGTAATCGCGGCCCTTGCGCCCGATGAAGGATAAGGCCAGTTCTTCGGTCCGGGGCTTTTCTTCCTCCAGGAATTTCTCCGCTCGCTGGATGAGGTTCATGTTGAAAGCCCCGCAGAGGCCCCGGTCTGAGGTAAAGACCACAACTTCCACCCGTTTCGGTTCCCTCCGGTATAACAGCGGATGGGCGTCGGGCGAGGTCCTGGCGGCCAGGCTGCTGAGAACCTCGAACATCTTGGTGGCATAGGGACGGGTGGCCAGGATGTTCTCCTGAGCCCGCCGCAGTTTTGCCGTGGCCACCATCTTCATGGCCTTGGTGATCTGCTGGGTGGACCGAACGCTGGTGATTCGCTTTCGAATGTCCCGCAGGCTTTCTTTGGGCATGGCTGTTTACTCCGCCTTAAACTTCCCTTTGAACTCTTCCAGAAGGGTTTTCACCTTCTTCTCCAATTCCGCGTCGATGGCCCGCTTTTCGCGGATTTCTCTCAATATCTCGGAAGACTTCTTTTCCACGAATTCGTAGAGCTCCGCCTCGTACCGCTGGAGAGCGCTCTCCGGATACATTTCCAGGAATCCGTTCGTGCCGGCAAAGATGATCAGGATCTGTTTTTCCACCGGGAGCGGTCGGTATTGGGGCTGCTTGAGAATCTCCACCAGCCGGCTTCCGCGGGCCAGCTGGGCCTGGGTGGCCTTGTCCAGGTCACTGCCGAACTGGGCAAAGGCGGCCATCTCGCGGTACTGGGCCAAATCCAAGCGGAGGCTTCCGGCTACCTGTTTCATGGCCTTGATCTGGGCGTTACCCCCCACGCGGGAGACCGAAAGCCCCACGTTGATGGCCGGCCGGACTCCGGAATAGAAGAGTTCCGACTCCAGGTAAATCTGTCCATCGGTAATGGAGATGACATTCGTGGGAATGTAGGCGGAGACGTCGCCGGCCTGAGTCTCAATGATGGGCAGAGCGGTGAGGGACCCCCCGCCCAGGTCGTCGCGCATCTTCGCCGCTCTCTCCAGCAGGCGGGAGTGCAGGTAAAAGATGTCCCCGGGAAAGGCTTCCCGTCCGGGGGGGCGACGGAGGAGAAGGGAGATCTGCCGGTAGGCGGTGGCATGTTTGGAAAGGTCGTCATAGATGCAAAGGGCATGTCTTCCCGAATCCCGGAAATATTCCCCCATGGCGCAGCCGCAATAAGGAGCGATGTACTGCATGGGAGCCGGCTCGGAGGCCGTGGCGGCCACCACCGTGGTGTATTCCATGGCCCCGTATTTTCGAAAAATGTCCACCACCCGGGCGACCGTGGAACGCTTCTGGCCGATGGCTACGTAGAAGCAGTACACCCCGGCCCCTTTTTGGTTGATGATGGCATCAACGGCCAGGGCGGTTTTCCCGGTCCCCCGGTCTCCGATGATCAATTCCCGCTGTCCCCGGCCGATGGGGATCATGGAATCAACGGCTTTCAAGCCGGTCTGGAGCGGCTCTTTCACCGGCTGGCGGACCACGATTCCCGGCGCCTTCTGTTCAATGCTACGAAAATTTTTGGCTTCCACCGGCGGCCCCTCATCGATGGGCTGGCCCAGGGAGTTCACCACCCGCCCGATGAGCTCCTCCCCTACGGGGACCGAGGAGATGCGGTTCGTCCGCTTGACCGTATCCCCTTCCTTGATCAACTCGCCCTCCCCGAAGAGGACCGCCCCTACGTTGTCCTGCTCCAGGTTCAAAGCCATGCCGAAGACGCCGTGGGGAAATTCCAGAAGTTCCCCGGCCATGACCCGGTCCAGGCCATAGATTCGCGCGATCCCGTCTCCCACGGACAGGATGACCCCGGTTTCGGCCACATCCAGCTTCCGGTCGAATCCCTGAATTTGACTGCGGATGATCTCGGTAATCTCGTCGGCTTTAATCCGTACGGCCATCTTGGCTCACTCCTTGTATAGGTTCTCTTTGGCCTTCAAAAGCTGGGTTTTGAGGCTTCCATCATAAATGACGTTTCCGATTTTGGTTATGACCCCCCCGATGAGCGAAGGATTCTCCTGGGTGGAGAGGATCACTTCTTTGCCGGTGGAGGATTCCAGTTGCGCTTTGATTTCCCCCACGAGCGGGGAGGGGAGCTTCTCCGCGGAAATCAGCGACGCCCGGAGGCGATTGGAAACTTCATCGGCGAGACCTTCATAGGACTTGACCATCGCGGGAAAATGGTCCACCCGGTCCCGTTCGATGAGCAGATCCAGGAAATCGAGGGTCGCTTTGGATAAGCCCAGAGATTCCCCCACGTTCCGGGCAATCGCCTTCCTCCGGGGAGCAGGGTAGAAAGGGCTGAAGAGAACCAGCCTCAGCTCCTTGTTTTCTTGAAAAAGTCCGGCCAGCCTTTCCAGATCCCTTCCCAGGATTTCGTGATTCTTCTCTTGCAGGCCGATCTTCAGCAGGGCCTTGGCATATTTCCGCGCGATGGTTAAGCTGATCACCGGATCTCCTTCATCTTCCCGATATACTCGCGGACCAGCCTCTCCTGGTCCTGAGGTTGAATGGCTTCCTTCAGGAGCTTTTCCGCCAGCTCGAGGGAGAGATCTACCATTTCCTTCTTCAGCGCCACCCGGGCTTTCTTCACTTCATGCTCGGCGATGATCTGAGCCTGTTTCCGGACCCGCTCTCCTTCTTCCTGCGCCCTCTCCACGATCCTCCTCCGTTCTTCTTCGCCTTCCTGGCGAATCGTCTCATGGAGGTCCTGGATCTCCCGGGTCAGAGATTCGAGCTTCTTCTCCCACTCCCCCAACAGCTTTTGCGCCTCACTCTTTTTTTGGGAGGCCTGATCCAGAGAGCTGCGGATACCTTCTTTCCTTTTTACCAGGAATGAGCCCAGGGGCTTCTTCAGCATCTTGGCCAGGAAAAACAAAAGAAAGGCGAAAGCAATGATCTGCCAGATCACTTCGGTGGAGAACCCGCCCCCGCCCCCGCCCCCGCCCCCGCCCCCGGAGGCCCAGAGATTTTCGGTAACCAATATTTGAAGCCCTACGCTCCAACCCAACCAGCGGGCGAATTTTTTCACTGAATACTCCTCCCCAGCATTTTGGCCGCGATCTCACGGGACAGATTCCGGGCTTGAAGCCTCAGGCCGGCCCGGGCGGCCTGGCTTTCCTCCTGGATCTTTCCCTTCATCTCCTCCAGGAAGCGATTGGCTTCTTCCAGCGCTTTCTGCAGGATCTCCGCTTCCCGGCCCAATCCCTCCTTGCGGATCTCTTCCCGGACCGAGGCCCCCTGGGCCTGGGCCGCATTCATGGAATCCCGCTGTCGCTCCATCAATTCCTCGGTGCGCTGCTGGAGTTCTCGGGCTTTCTTCTCGGCTCCCTCGACCCAGTCTCTTCTTTCCTGGAGAACGCGCAGAAAGGGCTTGAAGACCATGCCGCTCAATGCAACCATGAGGATCAACACAATGGCCAGCTGAAAAATAACCGTGAAGTTGAGCTCGATCATCTAAAAATCTCCTGGGATCAAATTCCGAATTCCAAGGCCCAAATCCCAAATCTCCTCGAAATCTAAATCGCCCATGACCGCAACGAAGCCCGCTGAATTTTTACCCTTGGGTCATGAAAAAGTTTATCCTACGGGGTGCTCGGTGCCTTGGGCTTGTCTTCCTTTTCGAGGTCGCCGGTCATATGCGAGGTTCCCTCAAAGATCACCCCTTCCCCGAACACCAGCACGGGGGCATGAAGGTCTCCAAAAATTTTAGCCGGGGCATAGGCCTCGATGCGGTTTTTCGCGCGGATGATTCCGTGAACTTCTCCCCTGACCATCACCACTCCGGTTTCAATTTCGGCCTGCACTTTCCCTTTTTCCCCCACGATGATCATCCCCTCGCCGCGGATCTGGCCGGTGAATTTCCCGTCGATCCGGACCGCTCCTTCGAAGGACAATTTCCCTTCGAATTCCGTCCCCCCGCCCAAAAGGGCGTTGATCTCTTCGCTGGGATTCTGCGGGTTCTTTTTCAGGTCGGTCCCCCCTTTCCTTTTTTATCTCCGCAGGAGCTCAATGATTCGGTCCAATTCATCGGGGGAAAAGAAATCGATTTCGATCTTCCCCCGTTTTCGCTTTCCCACAATCCGCACCTTCGTGCCCAGGGCCCGCTGGAGTTCTTCGATCAACGCGCTCCATTCCGGATTGGACCGCCGGGGAGTGGGGGAACTCCGGGTCCGGAGCCTTCTGACCAGGCTTTCGGTCTGGCGGACCGACAGGCCACCCGAGAGTAACCTCTTCCATAAGAGCTTCTGTTTATCGACTCCGTCGAGGCTGAGGAAAGCTCTCGCATGGCCCATGGTGATCTTGCCTTCGGCCAGGCTCAGCTTGATTTCCGGCGGGAGTCTCAGCAGCCGGACCATGTTGGCAATCGTGGTCCGGTCCTTCCCTACCTTCTTGGAGATCTCTTCCTGGGTGAGATGGAATTGCTCCATCAATCGTTTATAGGCTTCGGCCTCTTCGATGGGGTTCAGGTTCTCTCGCTGGATATTCTCGATGAGTGAGAGCTCCAGCATCTCCGAGTCGGAAACGTCCCTGACCAGGATGGGGATTTCTCTCAGGCCCGCCCGCTGGGCTGCCCGCCACCTTCTTTCACCGGCGATCAGCTCGTAACCGTCGCTCTTGCGCCGGACCAGCAGAGGCTGGAGAATTCCTTTTTCCCGGATGGAATCAACCAGCTCCTGGAGTTGTTCGTCGGAGAAGGCCTTCCGGGGTTGAAATGGGTTGGGCTGAACTTCCTCGATCCCGCACTGCTGAAGGGCTTTTTTCCCTTCCCCCTCGGGGACTCCTTTTTCCGGGATCAAAGCCCCGAGCCCTTTTCCCAATGCCTGCCGCGCGGTCAAATTTACCGATCCTTGCTAATGCTTTGCCGGGAATTTTTCCCCAAAAATGAATGACGATTCACTTTAAAATAAACAAAAGAAAAATGTCAAAGGAAAAATATATATTTTTAGCCCTTCGCGCGGTGAGCGATGATCTCCCTGGCCAACTCCAGGTAGCTCTCCGCCCCCCGGGAGTTGGCATCATACAAAATGATGGGTTTACCAAAACTTGGACACTCGCTCAGGCGAACGTTCCGGGGGATCATGGTGTTGAAAACCAGGTCGGAAAAATGCTTTCGAACCTCTTCGGTGACCTGGTGAGAGAGGTTGTTCCGCTTGTCCACCATGGTCAGCAAAATACCCTCGATAGTCAGGTCCGGATTCAGGTTCTCTTTAATTAATCTAATAGTTTTAATAAGTTGCGATAATCCTTCCATAGGATAATACTCGCACTGGAGGGGAATCAGGACGGAATCCGAAGCGGTCAGGGAATTCACGGTGATAAGTCCCAAGGAAGGGGGGCAATCGATAATGAGGTAATCGAAGGCCTCCTTCACTTCTTGGAGGGCCCTTTTCAACCGGACTTCCCGGTCCGGGAAGGGAACCAGCTCGATTTCAGCACCAATCAAATCCATGTCCGAGGGGATGATCTTGAGAAAATCAAGCTCCGTGTCTAGAATCAGGTCCTTCAAATTGGCCTGATCAATCAGGGCATGATAGATGGACTTGCCCGATCTTTTATCTCTGGTGACTCCCAGACCGCTGGTGGCGTTTCCCTGAGGGTCGATATCGATAAGCAGGGTTTTCTTCTCGGCCACCGCCATCGACGCCGACAGGTTCACCGAAGTGGTGGTCTTTCCCACTCCCCCTTTTTGGTTGGCCACGCTGATGATTCGTCCCATGACTGTTTTTCTCCAGTCCGATTACTTATCCCATTCAGCCCATAAATTTCAAGAGAAAAGTGAAATGTCCGGAAACAAAAATGCCCGTGTTCCACGTGGAACATTCAACTTATTTCTTTTTCAAGCCTATGAGGCTTCGTTCATGGCGGAGGTAAGGAAGCTGGATCGCCTCAAGAAAATTCAGTTCCAGCCCCATATCCTTCAGCGAAGCGAGGCTCTTCTCCAACTCCTCCCGCCCTCTCTTCCCTTTCATGGCCAACAGGATTCCCCCCTTTTTTAGAAAACCGACTCCTTCGGAGGCGAAGGCCAAGAGAGAGCCGAAAGCCCGGGATACGACAAAATCAAAGCTCGCGGATAAATCCTCAACCCCCCTATCTTCCCCGGTCCAGCGAACTTCGACTCCGCTTAATTTTGAAATTCTTAAAACCTCTTTCAGAAAAAAAGCCTTTTTCCGGGTCGCTTCCAGCAATACAATTTTTAGATCGGGGCGCACAATTCTCAAAGGAATCCCCGGAAACCCGGCCCCGGATCCCAAATCCAGGACGGATGTCTCCTGAGGAAGGTATTTTAGCAGAGTCAAAGAATCCAAAAAATCTTTAAGGATGATCTCCCGGTCATCTTTCCGGCTGGTCAAATTAATTTTTTTGCGCCATAGATTCAATTCCTTCAGGTAGAGTTCGAAGGCCTTCATTTGGTCATGGGTCAATGAGATTCCCAGGATGGCTGCCCCCTCGAGAAGGAGGTTCCATGGTTCCTTGGCCGTCATGATTTAGCCCTTTGAAATCAAGTCATGGCCTCCGGCAAAGCCGGAGGCTTGAAAACGTGAACCGCTACCGCTCAAAGCGGATTCAACTACGGGCCACCTGAAGGAGGCCTTCGATCGGGTGCCAGGCCCGGAGGCAAGGACCTTCTGCGCAAAAACCATGAGGCATTTTTTATTTCATGGCCCGGGCGGGCCAATCGCTTTACCCCCCGATGAAGGTGTTCTCTCCTTGTAGGGGCGGCGGGCCGGTCGCCCGATCGGCCCGCCGCATCCTGCGGAAGCTGGTCAAAGCCTCCAAGAAGAGGGCCAGCCCGGCCGATGCTTTTTGCGCAGAAGGTCCTTGCCCCCGGGCCACAACCCAAGCATCCCGGAACGGAAACAAGAAAGGGTTTCTAAGGCTGGACCCCTTCCTCCATTCCAGACGTCTTCTTTAGACAGACCATCAGAATTGAGAGGGCGGCGGGCGTAATACCCGATATTCGTGAAGCCTGTCCGATGGAAAGCGGCCTGACCTTATTCAATTTTTCTTTCACTTCGGTCGAAAGGCCCGGGATACGATAATAGTCCATCCCTGGCGGAAGCTTCATTTCTTCCAGCTTTCTAAGCCGTGCCACCTGCTCTTCCTGCCTCTGGATATACCCCGCGTATTTCACCTGAATCTCTACCTGCTCGGCTACTTCTTCCACCGTGGAGGCGCATTCCGGATCAAACCTTGCCAAGTCCCTGAAGGAGATTTCCGGGCGGCGGAGAAGCTCCGTCAAGGCCATAGGGTTTTTAATCGGGGCGGTCCCCATGGCTTTCATCCGGTCATTCTCCCCGGGAGTCGGGTAAAGGATTATTTTCTCCAGCCTCTCCAGCTCTGCTTGTATGCTTCCTTTTCTTTTGATAAATCCATGATAATCTTGATCATTTACCAGCCCCAGAGACCTTCCCTTCTCTCTTAATCGCAGATCGGCATTGTCTTCCCGCAATAGCAAACGATATTCCGCGCGGGAGGTAAACATCCGGTAGGGTTCTTTCGTCCCCTTGGTTACCAGGTCATCGATGAGCACCCCGATATAAGCCTCATCCCTTCTCAGGATAAAAGGATCTTCCCCCTGGATTTTCAGGACCGCGTTGATGCCGGCCATCAGCCCCTGAGCGGCCGCTTCTTCGTATCCGGAGGTGCCATTGATCTGTCCGGCGAAGAAGAGATTCTCCACCAGTTTGGTCTCCAGCGAAGGCTTCAATTGGACCGGATCGGCATAGTCATATTCGATGGCATACCCGGGGCGGACAACCTCAGCCCTCTCCAGGCCGGGGATGGAACGGAGCATTCGCACCTGAATGTCCATGGGAAGGCTGGTGGCCAGCCCGTTGGGATAGATCTCCAGGGTATCCAATCCCATGGGTTCCAGAAAAATCTGGTGTTGATCCTTCTCCGCGAACCGGACGGTTTTATCTTCGATGGAAGGGCAGTATCTGGCTCCAGTACCCTTAATCACCCCGGAATAGAGGGGCGAGCGGTCCAGACCGGAGCGGATGATTTCATGCGTTCCGGAGTTGGTATAAGTAATGTGGCAGGGCACCTGCCGCAGAGGAACCGTCTGGTTGCTGAAGGAGAAAGGCCTGGGTGGATGATCGCCCCGCTGTTCCTGAAGCCCGGAAAAGTCTATGCTCCTTCCATCCAGCCGGGGGCAGGTGCCGGTTTTGAGGCGTCCCAGAGTGAACCCCAGTTTCAGGAGACCTTCGGATAATTTGATGGAAGGGAGATCCCCCAGTCTTCCTGCGGGGAAATTCTTTAAGCCGATATGGACCAGCCCCCGGAGAAAGGTCCCGGTGGTTATGACTACCGCTTTGGACAGAAACCTCTCTCCCACGTTGGTAACGACTCCTTCCACCCTTCCGTGGTGAATAAGGAGGTCATCCACCAGGGCCTGCCGCAGGAAAAGATTCTTCTGGCGCTCCAGCACCCTCTTCATTCGCAGGTGATAGAGATGCATGTCCGCCTGGGCTCTGGAAGACCGGACTGCCGGCCCTTTTTTAGTATTCAACCGGCGGAACTGGATTCCGGTCTCATCCGTATTTTTTCCCATCTCCCCACCCAGAGCATCGATCTCCTTCACCAGTTGTCCTTTGGCCAATCCCCCGACAGCCGGGTTGCAGGACATCCGGGCCACCGCCTCCAGGCTGATGGTAAGGAGCAGGGTGGAATGGCCCATCCGGGAACAGGCCAGCGCTGCTTCGCACCCGGCATGGCCGGCTCCGATTATGATGACCTCATATTGGGTAGGATAAGTGTCCAATAATTCTCCCTAAAAAGCATAAGGGGAAAGATGTTTCACGTGGAACATAGGCGATAAATTCTATCTAACATGCCAAAAATAATATATTTTTTAATATCACCGGGATAAAATTTTGTCAACTATTCTTTTTTTCTTTCCCACCTTCACTTTTAAGATACCTTTTCTTGTGGCCCGGGGGTAAGGCCGTGGTTTGAAGGCAGGATCGGCGGGCGGGGAAGATCCGATGAAAGATCACTTTCCTTCCGCAGAAGAGGGCGGTAAACGCTTGGCCATCTGCGCCCCCCAGGGCCGTTTCCGCCCGGCCCGATGAAAGAATCCGTGCCTCATCATGCCGAGAACCACGGCCTTGCCCCCGGGCCGGGCACGGCCTCTAAGCTATGGACATTGATCTGCTTTCTGGAAAGTGAAGG
>Ga0315285_10001914_pt1 | contig 21913 bp, 18 predicted proteins | sample YL17G09_36_MG_FD_203698 | JGI IMG/M metagenome (GOLD analysis project Ga0315285, IMG submission 203698) | Sediment microbial communities from Yellowstone Lake, YNP, Wyoming, USA - YL17G09_36 | ecosystem: Environmental > Aquatic > Freshwater > Lake > Sediment | place: USA: Wyoming | collected...
CGCTTTACGCGGCCATGCGCGAGGTGTCCGGCCAGGAAGCGCAGGCGGTGCGCGACTGGCTGGACAAGCGCGGCATGACCTTCCATACCGGGCCGAATCCGGAGACCGACCTGACCGATGCCCAGATTCTCGAGCAGTGCAAGATGTATATCGCCGCCCTGCGCATCGCCGACTATTTCGGCTGCAGCCTGGTGGGCATTCAGTACCAGCAGGGACTCAAGGACCTAACCCCGGCCTCCGACTTGGCGGAAGGACTGCTGAACAACGTGGAGCGCCCGCCGGTGCTCGACCCGGCCACCGGCCGCGAACTGTACGCCGGGCAGGCGCTGCCGCATTTCAACGAGGTGGATGAGTGCTGCGCCGTGGACGCCCTGGTGACCAACCGAGTGTGGACGGCGATGGGGCTGGATCCGGCTACCACGCTGCATGACGTCCGCTGGGGCCAGCAGTATCGCGGCGGCGGCATCGACGATTTCGTCTGGGTGTTCGAGATTTCCGGCAGCGTCCCGGCTTCCCACCTCATCGGGGGATACGCCGGCGCTCACAGCTACCGGCAGCCGCCCATGTACTTCCGGCTGGGCGGCGGCACCCTGGCCGGCGTCTCCAGGCCCGGCGAGATTGTCTGGAGCCGCATCTTCGTCCGCGGCCACGAGCTCGACGCCGACATGGGCCGCGGCACCGTCGTCACCCTGCCGCAGGCCGAGACCCAGCGGCGGTTGAAGGAAACCACCGAGCAGTGGCCGATCATGCACGCCGTGTTGCACGGCATCACGCGCGACCAGTTCATGGCCCGCCACAAGGCCAACCACATTAACGTCGCCTATGCGCCTTCCGCGGAAGCAGCCGCCAGAGCCCTGGCGGCCAAGGCCGCCATGTTCCACGCCATGGGCATCGGCGTCCACCTCTGCGGCAAAGTTTAACCCCATTGCGGGTTTCGGATTGTTGACTGCAGCCGTTTGAAATCCGCAATCCGAAATCCGAAACTGAGGTAGGCTTTGTCTCCACTATGAAACCACTCTTTGGCCTGTTGCTCCTGGCGTTGGCCGTTCCCGCGTTGGCGCAGCGCAAGGTAACCGATGACGAAGTGCGGCGCGTGCACCAGAGCGCCATTGTCATCGACACCCACTCCGATACGACTTCCCGCACCGCGGACGGCTGGGACATTAGGGAACGATCGCAGACCGGCCACATGGACATCCCGCGCATGAAGGAAGGGGGATTGGGTGCGGAATTCTTCGCCGCCTACGTGGGCGCCTCGTATGCGAAATCGGGGCGCGCCGCGCATCGCGCCCTCGACATGATCGATACCATCCGCTTCGACATCGTGGGGCGCCACCCGGAAACGTTCGAGCTGGCGCTCACCGCCGCCGACATCGAGCGCATCCACAAGAGCGGCAAGATCGCCGCCCTGATCGGCGTCGAGGGCGGCCACGCCATCGAGAATGACCTGCGCATCCTGCGCGATTTCTACGCGCTGGGGTCCCGCTACATGACCCTGACCCACAGCAATACCAACGACTGGGCCGACTCCTCCGGCGACCTCGACGACCCCAAGGTGCCCCATCACAACGGCCTGACCGACTTCGGCCGCCAGGTGATTGCCGAAATGAACCGCCTGGGCATGATGGTGGACATCGCGCACGTGTCCGACAAGACTTTCTGGGACGCGCTCGCCGCCAGCCGCGCGCCCATCTTCTCCAGCCACTCCTCCTGCCGGGCGCTTTCCGACATCTCCCGCAACATGACCGACGAGATGATCGCCGCGGTGGCCAAGAAAGGCGGCGTAGTCCAGTTGAATTTCGGCAGCGATTTTCTGTCGCAGAAGACGGCCGATGCTTCTCCGCTGCGTTCGCCGGCGGCCATGCGCAAACTGCAGGAACTGGAGGAGAAGTACCGCGATCAGCCGCAGCAACTGGCCGAGGAAAGAAAGCGCTTCTTCCGCGAGAATTACGGCAAGCGGCCGCGGGCCGCGCTGGACGACCTGATCGCCAACGTGGATCACATCGTGAAGATCGCCGGCGTGGACTACGTAGGCCTGGGATCGGACTTCGACGGCGTCAGCAGCCTGCCCGTGGGACTGGACGACGTTTCCAAACTGCCGAACATTACGCGGGCCCTGCTGGAGCGCGGCTATAGCGCCGCCGACATCCGCAAAATCCTGGGCGGAAACCTGCTGCGCGTGATGCGGGAAGTGGAGCGCGTTTCCAGAGAGGCGAAGTAATCACGAAGACACAAAGGGAAGGAAGCCGGAACCGTCCATTGCGCCGCCGGGCGCCGGCCGCATAAACAACCAACCGCCACTGTGGTTCCCGCAAATCTCAGCGGGACGGCGACGCGACTTCCAGTTGCTGGCGAACGGACATAAACCGGGAAGTTACCTTAACGTCGTGCGCCTCACCAATTCTTCCACTTTCCCCACGATCAGTTCTTCGACGCGATCGCCCCACGGGCCGGGGTGGCCCTGACCGGCCATCGCGTCACCGCCCTCGTACCCGCCTTCTTTGAGCACTCGCAACGAGGGCATGTAACCGCAGAAGTCGTTGGCATAGGCCGAGACCCAGGTGTCATCCCACCCATACTGGGCTTTCAGGCGAAGCGAGTAATCGACCACCACTTCACTCGAGAGCACGACCCACCGCAGCGTGGTGCCGAACTGCCAGACTTCGATCGGGTAGGGGTAATGGTCCGGCAACTTGCCGTCGCGGTCGAGGATCTTGATTAATTGCGCGGCATTGTTGCGGCGGGTGGCATTCGCGTGCTTGAGCTGCTCCCGCAATTGTTCCCGAGAGGGCGGGGGGGCGAATGGCAGGTCGACGGTGTCGAACGCGGTCTCCAGCGGCCCCGCGACATTTCTCGTTTTCTCCTGCACAACCTGCTCCACCGCGGCCGCCAGGATCTGGCCGTACTTGCGGGCCAGGTCCACGGTCTTGCGCGGCAGCGCATTGGCGTCAGCGCCACAGCCGGCCACGAACATCGCCTCGACGCCGGGATGCGCCCGCTCGAACTCCTCCTTGAAGAAGCCGGGCCAGTCGCCGCCGATCTGGTAGTCACTGAGCGCGGTGGCGTGGCAGGCATAGCCGGCCAGCACGGCGCGCAGCTTGCCATCCGGCTCGCGCACGGCGAGGACCGGGACATCCTGGTCCACCGGGCCGGCCAGGCCGCGGTTGCGGACACGACGACGGTTTACGGCGAAGCCCGCCAGTCCCTGCCCGAAGGTAAGTGTTGCCGGGCGGAGATCACGGGCCGCCTGCGCGATCACCTTGACGATGCTGTCCAGCAGCGTGGCTTGGTAGCGGCGGACGACGGCCGCCTCCCGCTCGTTGAGCATGTAGCCCGGGCGGCCGAGTTGGCCCGCCACCGGACCGCTGTGCGTGTGGGAGGCGCTCAACACCAGGCGGTCGCGCCGCATCCCGGACCGCTTCACGATCTCCTCCGACATGTCGCGCGTGAAGCCAATCATATCGGCGGTCACGATCACCGACGTGCGGCCGGCCCGGTCCTGGAGAGCGAGTGCCTTCACGTATAGATCCTGGCGGACACCCTCCGACGGCTTGGTGCGCGCCGCGAAACCCGCCATCCAGATCGGTTCCGAGGGCGTGATCACGACTTTTGCAGTCCCCGCCTTCCACTCCTGCGCAAACGCGCCGCCCGCGAGAAGCAACAACAAAATGAGTCTCATGCGAGTCCGTGGTTTGAAGTTCAGATTGCTCTCCACAAGTGTAACTGCCTGCGAACCAGAAACGAGCCCGTGAAGCGGGCGCCATCAGCCTCACTGCCTCTCGAGCCTCACTGAAGCCTCACCGGCGGGATGCGCATCAAGTCACTTCTGGTGCTTCCCGGATCGGGGTGCGCCACCGCATAGATTGCGCCGTCCTTGCCAAAGGGGTCCGCCCTCCGCGGCGCCTAGAATGCCACCCGCATCGTGAACTGGATCCATCGCTTCACGGTCAGGGACTGCGCCGTGCAGCTCCCGAATGTGGTCAACACCGGGTTGACGTCCGGCGTATCGAACTGCGTGCGGTTCGCCAGGTTCAACGCGTCGACGCGGAAGCGGAACGAGAACCGCTCGGTAATCCGGAAATCGCGCTGGATATTGCCGCTCCAGATGTTGGTCATGTCGGCGCGCACGCCGTCAACGTGGGTTGGAAAGACGCGCCGGTGGTACGCGGCCGGCACCTTGGACGAGGTCCGCTCGAAGTTGTCGGTGTTGAACCAGCGGGCAAAAGTACGGGTGCCGGTGTTGATGTCCGCCAGCTTGCCGTAATAAAAGAGGTATTTGTATAGCGCAGTGAACGCCTTTTAGACAACGGTACCGCCCGGCTGAGTCGGCTGAGCGCCCGGCATTAGAAATCAGCGCGAATGGCCGGCAGGCGGGGCGGCGGCAGATCGGCAGCCGTCAGGTCGAGCTTGTGCGGCTCTGGAGAACAAAGTAGACCGATGAGGACGGTTTGAGCGGAATGGTGTTGCTGGCGGCAGGTAGCGAGCAGGCTGACCAGGATCTCCTGGGTGTGCGCCCCGCGCGGGGTCCGATTGCCGCCCCATACCTTGCGCGCCACCACCGCCGGGCGGATGGCCTGCTCGGCCCGCCAGTTCGTGGCATCGAGTCCCGCACAGTACAAGAAGGTAAAGACCGCATCGCGCTCGTTCTGCAGATGTTTGGCCAATCGCGCATTGGCTGCCGAGCGGTAGGAACTGTCCAATGCCCGGTCCAGCCGCGCCTCCAGCCGCCCGCACGCCAGCGCCAAATCGTGTTCGCCGATCGTGCCTTCATCGCGGCGGTTCCGCAGTTCCAGAGCCTCTTGCAGGATGCCCTTCACCGTCTCCGGGAACCGCGCCGCCGCTGGCCCACACACTTCGATCATCTCGCGGCAACGCCGCAACAAGTGAGCCAGGCAAGTTTGGTGCAAAGCCTGCTCAAATCGGCGGTAGACGCTCCACCCGTCCCTGGGCAACCCGCCGGCGTAGTCGGCGGGCAACACCACGGTCGCCTGCTGGAAGCCCCGGCCGGGCTGAATGGAATAGACGGTCACCTCCGAAGCGGCGAACACCCACAGCCACCACAGCCGTCCCCCCACTTTCCAGCCGGTTTCGTCCGGCGTCACGCTGGGGCTGTTCCGCACTTGTTCGATCAGCCCCTGGTAAGTGGGTTCGGCCTTGCGGCCGGCGCGCGCAATCGCCTGACATACCCCGCCGGGCGTCACTTCCAGCCCGAAGGCCTGCTTGAGCACCACCGAGGTTTTGCCATAGGGCAGTCCCAGACCCTTGTTCAATTGCGTGGCCAGAGCCACCGCGCGCGGCCCCAACTGCGACGCGGCGGCGCCGCTGGCGTCCGAAGTTTGGCGGGGATGACGACCCTGGACAGGCCGCCCGCACTGCTGGCAGCAACCGAGGTGCACGCGAAAACGAATCCGCTCCACGCGCGGCTCCGGGATCTCAGTTTGATACTGGTCGAAGACGTCGTTTTCGGTGATTGCGCCCCCGCAATGCGGGCACTTCGGCGGCAACTCTGCTTCCAGCGTCTGATCCACCGTCGGCGGAACCGCACGATGGCCTTTGCGCCCGTAACAGGCGCCCGCCTTGCGTCCTGGCTTCTGGGGATTAGCTTTCGGGCTGCGGCGGGAGAACGGCGCGGCCTGCCGTTTCGCGGCTCGCAGCGCCTCTTCCAGCGCGCGCCGCAGCCGCTCGATCTCCTGCTTCAATTGCTCTATTTCGTGTTCCAGGCGGGCGATCTTTTCGGCGTCGGTTTCCTGCGGCACGTTCCAGCATATTCGTCCGCAGCCAGCAAGCAAGGACAATCAAACAAAAGGTTCCATCGCGCTAAACAAATACTTAAAAGAGGTTGCCGAAGTCGATCAGCGGGCCGGGCTGGAATTCGTATCGCAACGCGATGTGGTGCTGCGGCTGAACCCGAGCTGATTGGGCCCCATGTACAGCACGTTCATGGTGTCGTAGAAGGTGCCGTAACCGGCGCGCACCACGGTGTTGGTGCGCACCTGCCAGGCCGCCGAAAGACGGGGCAGCCAATTCATCTCGTTTTGCAGGATGTTCCGGCCTCTCCCGCCCGCACCCGGATAAGTCGCCCCGCCAAGCACCTTGAAATCGGATGCCGCGCGCTCCGGCACTGCTTTGGCCGCGTAGGCAGCCTGAGCGACTGCTGAGATGGGTAGGCTCACGGCAGGGTCGAAGGGGCCGATCATCCGGTTGAATCGCTCGGTTTGGCCCATCTCGTACTCGGCCCGCAGCCCGAAATTGAGGGTGACTTTCGGCCTGATCCGCCAACTGTCCTGCAGGTACCAGGCGAAGTACATGTTGTGGGTCGCAAAGCTGTCGTTCGTCTCCACCACCGCCGAACTCGGGATGCCCATCATGAAGGCGGCCCAGGAAAGGCCGAGGTCACCGGCCGGCGTGAGGGTATCGTCGTTGCGGCGGGTGTAGAAATTGTCGAAGGTGAAGTTGCCGGACGTGAAGCCGCCTCCTCCGCCCGTGCGGTAATGGTTCCGGATATCGAGGCCCGCGCGCAGCGAGTGCCGGCCCCAGACTTGCGTCATGTCCGCCTTGGAGGTCTGCGTGGCCGGCGATGTCACTGTCCCGACGTTGTTGCCCATCACCTTGTAGCCGCTGACCGTCATGGTCGGCAGGATGTGCTGGTCGCCCGCTTTGTCGTCAAGGTACTTGGGCAAGCCAACGTCGGTCGGTTTCTTTGTCATGATCAGTTCGCGCTTGTTGCCCTGTTTGTACTGGTGCACGCCGAAGGCAAAATCGAACATCGTTGTGGGCCGCGGCATCCACACCCAGTCGACAATGCCGCCGGTATTGCGGCGTATGGGACCCGTCGCCATCAGTTGCGGATAGGTCTTGTACGTCCAGTCGTTGATATAGCTGGTCCATTCGTCCCACGTGTAACGGATGAAGAAGCGGTGCTTGCTGGAGTGGTGGTAGTCGAGCCGCCCTCCGTAGATGTCGTAGTTGGGATTCTGCGGCATGTCGGCGGCCAGATAGTTGTTGCGCGGTTCCATGCGCGCGTCCAGCGGGTCGCTGTTCGGCACCGGCAGCAGCTTGCGGTAGAAATCGTAAACGGGATTGACGATGCGGGGCGCCGGAAGGACGTTCCCCGGGATCGGATCCCGGATGTAGTGCCCGGGCCTTGCGCCGTCGGCGCGAACGGTCGACGGATCATAGACCTGAAAACGGACGGGATCGACCTTCAGCAGGGACGAGAAGTCGCCATTTCGCTGCGCCATCGTCGGGAACGTCATGTTTTGGTACTCCGGGCTTGCCGTCCCGATGATGCGGAAACCGCCGGCATTAAAGAAGAAGAACACCTTGTCGCGCCCGTTGAAAACCTTCGGGATCACCAGCGGGCCGCTGAGGGTGGCCATGTATTGATTGCGGTGCCCGGAGGGCTGCTTGGGCGAATTGCGAAGGCTGTCGGCCAGGGCCTGATCGCCGCGGTCCTGGGCATCGGCCAGGTTGCGGTAATAGAGCTGGCGTTCAAAAAAGTTCAGCGCGTTCCACCGGTCCTGCACGTGGATGTCGCTCAGGGTGCCGTGGTAGCGATTGGTGCCCGTCTTCGAGATCATCGTGACCATGACGCCGGTGGTGTGCCCGATGGAAGCGTCAAACCCCGACGTTTCCATTTTCATTTCGGCGATCGTGTCGCTGTGCGGCACGTAGGCCACCGAACGGTTCAATCCCATGTTCGGCGCTCCGTCCAGTGCCCATTCGTTGCCGCCCACGCCACCGTCCACCTTGTAGTTTGATGCCGACCCCTGCCCCTGCGGGCTGACGGCCTGCACCTCGCCGCTGGTCTGCACGCCGGGCGCGAACACGGCGAGGATCAGCGTGCTGCCTGCGGACGCCGGCAAGCCTGTCTGCGTGCGGTTGTCAAGCACGCGCCCGGAGGATCCCGACGACGTGTCGAGCAATGGCGCCTGGGCGACTACCGTGACGGAATCCGAAACGGCCCCCAGATCGAGCTTGATGTCGATTTCTGCCCGGCTGTCCATCAAGAGAGTTACGCCTTTGCGCAAGGTGGTGCGGAAGCCGCTCTTTTCCGCGCTCGCCTGGTAGCTGCCGGGGAGCAGAAGGGTCACTTCGTAGTAGCCGGTTTCGTTCGTTGCGGACTGTACCGACGTGTTCGTGTCCACGTTGGTGATGGTTACTTTGGCCTGGGGAACCGCGCTGCCCTGCGGGTCGAGCACCCGGCCAAAAATCGTGCTTCGCGTTTCCTGGGACGAGGCCGAGAAAGACAAGATCAAAGGAAGTATCAAAAACGCCGCCCAGCGCAAGCTCTTCATACACACTCCTTCACAGGCCTGACATCCCCTTCGACGCGCCAATTCTAGCGCATCTCCCTGGTGTGGTCCTGGTTTTCTGCCAGCGCCACTCGCCTTTAATAACGACCTGCAAGCTCAGATTTCACCAAGATGGAAGCTGATGTGGCCCGTGCTATACTCTCCGCATTCATTAGAGGCGCTGTGAAGGCGGAAGCCGGAACAGCAATCATCCAAGGAGGCTCGCCATGGGCGACTTCACTCGCCGGGCTTTCCTGATCGCGCCCGCCGTCGGGACGGTCGCGGCCCGCCTGACCTTACTCGCCGACGAGAAACCAGCCATTCTCGGTGGCAAACCCGTGCGGAAAATGAAATACCCAGGCTGGCCGATCTTCGACCAGAAAGAGGAGCAGGCCTTGCTGACGGCGCTGCGGAGCGGGAAGTGGTTCCGCGGCAACGGCAAGGAGGTGGCTCGCTTCGAAGAGGCCTACGCGAAGGTGACTGGGGCGAAGTTCTGCTTGGCGACGGCCAACGGCACCAGCGCGCTGTTCACCTCCCTCAACGCCGTTGACGTGGGTCCCGGGGACGAGGTGCTGATTCCGCCCTATACCTTCGTGGCCACGCTGAATGTGGTTCTGCTGCAGCACGCGCTGCCGGTCTGGGTGGATGTAGACCCGGAAACCTGCCAGATGGATGCACGCAAAGTGCAAGCGGCCGTCACCGAGCGCACCAGGGCCATCATCCCGGTACATTACGGCGGCAACCCGGCCGACCTCGACGCCATCCTGGCCATCGCCAAGAAGCGCAATCTGCGCATCATCGAAGACGCGTGCCAGGCGCACCTCGCCGCCTGGCGCGGCCGCAACGTCGGCAACTGGGGCGACACCGGCTGCTTCAGTTTCCAGGCCTCGAAGAACCTGAACTCCGGAGAAGGCGGCGCGATCATCACCAACAACGAAACGCTGATGGACCGCTGCTATTCGTTCCACAACCAGGGCCGCAAGCGCAAGGGCGGCGGCGACGACGAATTCTCCTACTCCTCGCCCGGCAACAACCTGCGGCTCACGGAGTTCCAGGCAGCCGTGCTCCTGGCTCAGATGACTCGGCTCGAGGAGCAATCGAAGACCCGCGAGCAGAACGCGCAGTATCTGAACAACATGCTGAAGGAGATCCCGGGTGTGATGCCGCAACGCTCATACGACGGCTGCACGCGGCACAACCAGCACACTTACGTTTTCCGCTACGACCAAGAGAAGTTTGCCGGCATGACCAAGCCCCGGCTGTTGAAGGCGCTGACCGCCGAGGGCATCCCAGCGCGCGGCGGCTACACCCCGCTCAACAAAGTGGAATTCCTCAAGCGCGTCATGCAGTCGCGTATCTACCGCAACCTGTACCCTAAGGAGCGGCTGGCGCAACTGGAGCAGATCGAGTGCCCGGGCAACGAAAAGCTTTGCCGGGAGGCGGTGGTCTTCTCGCACAACGTGCTGATGGCGCCGCGCAGCGAAATGGAATTGATTGTGGCGGCGGTGCGCAAAGTCCAGGCCCACGCCGCGGAAATCGCGAAAACCTGAGGGGGGACACGGACAAACCGTATGACACGGATCAGAACAAAAGCAAGAGTTTGATCCGTGTCAATCCGTGATCATCCCTGTCCCATTCAGCCTCACTTCATCGGGTGTTTTTCGAAGAAACTCCAGATTGTTTCCGCGGCGCCGGGAGGCCAGTTATGTCCCGCGCCTTCGAGTAGGTAAGCAATCACCTCCGACCCCTGCCGGCAAGACGAGAAGAAGAGGCGCCGGCCGGGGCGGCTTGCGGTGCTTTCCACCGCGGGCTTGGGCGCGCAACCGTCCAAGGCCGCCCATTTGTCGGCGGTTTGCCGCGCTGACAGCACCGGCACGGAGATCGAGGCGATCTTCTGCTCGCCGCCCTCGAACGGCACCAGCTTATCGGCGGTGCCGAAGAACATTAAAGCCGGCACCGGTCGCGACGGCTTGCACCTCTCGGCCAGCTTCACCGTGAAGGTGCGAACAACCGGCGCGATGGCCGCCACTTTGGCGGAGAGTTCGCACCCCAGCCGGTGGCTCATTAGCCCGCCGTTGGAGATGCCCGTCACGTACACTCGCTTTGGATCCACCCGGTTTTTGGCGACCAGCCGGTCGATCAGCGCCGAGAAAAATCCGACGTCGTCGATGTTGCCGGTCTGTGCCGACCATTCCGGAATGCCGCGCAGATCGTTCCAGTGCTTTTCGAAGCCTTCCGGGTAAACGACGAGGAAGCCATGCTTGTCGGCGACTTCATTGAAGTGAGTGACGTCAGGCAGTTTTGCGCCGCTTCCGCCCGCGCCGTGCAGCACGAAGACCAGCGGCAGGCGACGATTGGCTTCAAGTTTTGGCGGAGCGTAAAGCCGGTAAGTTCGAGTGACCCCGCCGGATTCCATCGATAGCGGGGCTAGTTCTTGCGCGGACGCAAGCGATCCCAGGGCGAGAACGACCGCGAGCATTTTCATGCAGCCTATTCTAATTGCGCATTGCCGATCTTAGGGCCACGGATTTTGAGAATTGCCACGGAGGCACCGCCAAGGCGCCAAAATGCCAAGAGGACTCTTTAAAGAGCGGACGGGCGGCCGCTAGCCTGGTTACGGCAAATCGCAACCGCCGTTCACGGGATGCCAAGAAACTTCTGGGTTTGTAGACTGAGGCGCCAGCGGGGGTGCTCCAGGCAGTAGCGGACGGCCGATTGGGTGTATTCCTCACGCTGGGGGCCGTCCATGGGTTGCAGATAGAAGTAGCGGAAGTCCAGCGACTCGAATTGCTCCGGTTCCGCGCCGGGCTGGGGAAAGACGAGTTTCAGCTCATCCCCGTGGGTCAAGGCCAGCGGCGCGCCGGCCTTGGGGCTTACACAAATCCAGTCGAGGCCGGGGGGCGGGATGAGCGTGCCGTTGGTTTCGATGGCCACGGCGAAGCGCCGGGCATGGAGCGCCTCGACCAGGGCGCCATCCATTTGCAGCAGGGGCTCGCCGCCGGTGCAGACGACGAAGGGCTGCGCGCCTGGCGCCGCGGCAGTTGGCCAGGCCGCCGCCACCGCCTCGGCCAGTTGGTCCGCCGAGTGGAACGAGCCGCCGCCCGGTCCGTCCGTGCCCACCAAATCCGTATCGCAGAAATTGCAGACCGCAGCGGCGCGGTCTTCCTCGCGCCCCGACCATAGGTTGCAGCCCGCAAACCGGCAGAACACGGCCGGGCGGCCCGCGTTCGCCCCTTCCCCTTGCAAGGTGTAAAAAACCTCTTTGATCTTGTAGCTCATTCCGATCCAGGCCCGCACAGGGTGACCACCAGGGTCGCCCCTACATTATCGCCCAGACACGCGGCTGGTTTGGCGGTTTACAGTTTGAAGAAAATGCGGCGGCGGTAGAGCCAGTAACAGAGCGACCACATCACCAGCAGCACGGCGCACGACTGGGCCAGCGGAGCGAGCGCGCCGATAAAGCTGAAGTTTCCCGTGAAGACGCCGAGCGCCCGGTTGATCCAGCCCCGCAGCACCTGCTCGAGGGAGTAGATGAAGATGGAATTCATGCCCACCACGGTCAACGGGAAGGCGAAGCGCCGATAGCCGCGGACGTCCATCAGCCAGTAGAACACCAGCATCAGGAGCAGGACCCAGCCGGTGCTGTAAAAGGTGAAGGAGACGGTCCAGAGCCGCTTGACCATGGGATTCCACGAGCTCAGCACCAACCCGGCGGCGTAACAGCCGGCCGCCGCCTGCGCCAGGCCAAACACCTTCACGCGCTGCGCCAGGCTGCTGCGCAGCAGCATTCCGGCCCAGGCGCCGGACAAAGTGGTCACCGTGCTGGTGAGGAAGTTGATCGTGACGTAGTAGCCGGGATAGTTCCTGCCCAGCCAGGCGCGGTCGATGACCGCCCCGATGTTGTCGGTGCGCGAGAAGGCCCCGTCCGGGCCGGGGAACAGAACGAACAGCAGCCAGTGGCCGGCCAGAATCGCGGCTGCCGCCACAAACTGGTAGCGCAGCCGCAACTGCATGATGGCGAAGCAGAGGAAGTAGGTGAAGGCGATCTGGGAGAGCACGTTGATCAACTGGAAGTGCAGCCGGTTGGCCGAGATGCACATCAGGATCTGGCTCAGCAACACCAGGCGCAACGCCCGCAGCGAGACGTGGGCCCAGAGCCGCCGCCCGCCGGCCCCCTGCTCCACGCGGCGCGCCAGCGCGAACGGCATGGCCACGCCCACGATGAACATGAATGCCGGCTGGATCATGTCCCAGAAGACGGCGCCTTCCCACGGGACATGGTCGAACTGAATGGCCACCCAGCTCAGCCATGGGTGGTGGGCCACCGAGCGGAAACCGAAGCCGCTCGAGACCAGCAGCAGCATGATCAGGCCGCGGTAGGCATCCAGCGCGGCACAACGCTCTTCGCCCGGCCGGGCCCCCGGCTGTGTCTCCGCCTGCGCCGGGACGGTGGCAAAGACAGACATGGCTGCGCATTGTAGCAGGTGTCAGGCGTCAGGTGCCAGGTTTCAGTGGCAGAGCCGGAACACGCGTTCCCTGACACCTGGCACCTGAAACCCGACACCTGCTCAGCCGTGGGCCAGCTTCATCAGCCAGCCCAGGCCGACGACCACGCCGAGGAAGGCGGCAAAACACCAGCCGAAGTACACCAGGCGGTCGCGCACAGTGTCCTTGGTGATGATGGCGAAGACAATCGAGGTGAAGAAAGCGAAGATTGCAGCCGCTTCGAGGTGATTCAATTGCAGCATGACGTTGTCGGACGCGCCGAGTACTCAGCACTCAGCACTCAGCACTCAGCACTTACTTCTTCCTCCCTATGCCAAGATCGAATGCATCCATAATGACCAGCATGTTGAGCAGGCCGGCGGTCAGCAGGAACTTGCTGCCGTAATCGGCGTACGCCGACGAGGGCTCCGGCACCTCGTATCCCAGGAACTTGGCGGCCAGGTAAAGGCCGCCGGCGCCCACGTCGGCCAACCACCCGGCGATATCGACGATATCGGCGGGGTTGCATGGATAAATCTTGCCGCGGGCGATCAGGCCCAGCACGAACATGCCGACGACGGAAAGCGCCAGCAGGGCGCCGCGGCCCCAGCGCCGCTGCCAGAAATGGCCGGCGCCGGGCACCACCCAGGCCGCCGCCGCCATCAGGTAGGGCATGAAATTCGTCGTCCGTTCCGCTTCCAATAATTCCGTTCTCTTCGCCATGATAGGCTGTGGGCTGTAGGCTGTAGGCTGTAGGCTGTAGGCTGTAGGCTGTGGATCGAGCAGCGCTTACCGAACCGTGCAGCTTCCAGCACGGGTTCGATGAGTCATAACGCGCTGCCTACAGCCCACAGCCCACGGCCTACAGCCCTTTTACCCGATCCGCACGATCTCCCGTTGAATGGCTCCGGTGACCCGCGCCTCGCGCTCGTCCACGTACACGTTGACTTCGCTGCGCACGCCGAACTCCGGCAGGTAAATGCCCGGCTCGATCGAGAAGCAGGTGCCGGGAATAATCTCGCGATCGTCCCTGGTTTCCAGGTTGTCCATGTTGGCGCCGTTGCCATGGACCGCTTCGCCGATCGAATGTCCGGTGCGGTGGGGGAAGAAATCGCCGTAGCCCGCCGCGCGGATGAAGCCGCGGACGGCGTCATCCACCTCGAAGCCGCGCACCGGCCGGCCGCCGCGCACCGCCTCGGTCACAAAACGCACCCCCGTGTCGCGCGCCTCGCGCACCGTCTCGAATATCTCCTGGAGCCTGCCGGGCGGCGCCGGGCCGAGAAAACCAACCCACGTAACATCATAATACACAGTGCCCGGCCGGTTCTTGCGCGCCCACACGTCCAGAAGAACAAAGTCCCCCTGCCCAATCGGCGCGGAGGCGCCCGGCCGAGGCCCGTAATGCGGGTTGCCGCTGTTCTGGTTCACGGCCACGATTGGCGGCTCCTCGGTGATCAGCCCGGCGGCGTCGAACTTCTCCAGGATGAACTGCTGCATGGTGAATTCGTCGGTCGGGGCGCGCCGGCCGATTTCGGCAAACGTCAGACGGATGATTTCGTCGATGGCCTGCCCGGCTTCCAGGTGCGAGGCCAGCGCCTCGGGCGACCAGCGCGCTTCAAATGCCTGCACCAGGTCGGCCGAGGAGACCACCTCGACGCCCAGACTGCGCACCATCTCGACGGTGCCGGCATCCACCAAGCCGATGTAGGGGATCAGGTTGTTGGGCGAGTATTGCATGGCCAGGCGGCGCCGGCCGCGCAGCATTTCTTCCAGCGCGCCGCCCAGCTCCTGCCACGACGAGTACAGCAGCTTGCGCCCCGGCAAGGAATCGAGCTGCGCCTGCTCGATGCGGTGCACCAGCTTCACCGGCTCTCCTTCCGAGGGCAGCAGATAGAACCAGCGCCGGGTAGCCATGGCATTGGGAGCCAGCCCCAGCACGCGGTAGGCGATCGGGTCGCGGTGATGGTGGTCGTAGAAGAGCCAGCCGTCGAGGCCGCGCTCGGCCAGTGCCTGTTGAATTTTCGACAGATCAATCATGCCTAAACTCCAAGGTCCAAGGTCCAAAGCTGACGCTGACTTTACACTTCCTGCCGGCGCGGCGGCGCGGTGGCCAAGCTGACCACAACCAGGCACAGCAGCGAACCAACCAAGGCCGGGAACACCGCATCGACATTGGAGACCCACGCCCCGAGATTCGCCAGCGCGCCGGAGAGCGCCTGCCGGGCCGAAAGGATGCCCAGCAGGTTCCAGGCCACGGTGATAAACGTTCCGGCGGCGATGGAAGCAACGGCCCCGGGGCCGTTGGCGCGCTTCCAGAAAAACACCGCCAGCACCACCGGCGTGATGCCCGCCCCGTACACCGTGTAGGCATACATGGCCATGGACAGAATGGACGGCAGGAAGCTCTGCAGCGCCAGCGCGAAAACGCCCAGGGCGATGATCACGAAACGCGCCGTCCAGATCAGCCGCCGGTTGCCGGCCTGCGGATTGATGAAGCGGTGGTAGATGTCGTGCACCACGTTGGTGGCCGGTGAAAACAGGTAGTTGTTGGCGGTCGAGATCACCTTGGCGAAAATGCCGCCCAGCAGGATCGCTCCCAGCAGCGGGGGAAGGCCCAGCCGCGCGGTCACCGGCACGATGTCGTGGGGCCGCACGTCGCGGAACAAGGCGCTGCCGGCCACGGCAATGGTCACGATGACGGTCTCCAGGATCACGGTCCCGACGATCCAGCCGGCCACGGCCCGTTTCGCGTCACCCTCGCTGCGCGCGGAGAAAAACTTCTGGTACATGCTCTGGTTGCCGAGCAGCAGCAGCATGGTGGGCAGGAACTTGCCGAAGGCGTACCAGGGCGTCAGGTCGCCCAGGGGCTGAAAATGGCTGGCCGGCAGCGCGGCCTCGAGGCCGCTCCAGCCGCCCACGCGCCCGAACAGGACGGGCACGGCGACGATGGCCGTAATGCTCACCAGCAGACCGATCACCAGGTCCAGGTAGGCCACCGACGACATGCCGGCCAGCGCAGTAAACAGAATGACGAAGGCCGCAATGATGTACATGCCCCGGTCGGCCGGCAACTCCGGGAAAATCAGGTGCAGGACGTCGCCGCCGCCGCGGAACTGGTAGCTGGTGATGGCCGTGTAGGCCAGCAGGATGGCGATGGTGGCCAGCACGCGCGCCGCGGCGTTGAAGCGCGCCTCGATCAGTTCGGGAACCGTAAACTGCGCGAAGCGGCGGGCGCGCCCGGCAATCACCGCGATCACCGCCAGCCCGGCCCAGCCGCCCGCCGGCATCCACAGCGCCGCGAAGCCGTGGTTGAAGGCGAACTCACCGCCGGCGAAGAGGCTGCCCGCGCCGATCCACGACGACAGCAGGGTGAAGACCAGCACCGGCCAGGCCAGCCGCCGCCCCGCCACGGTGAAGTCGGCATGCGTTTTCACCGTCCGCAGGCGCGCCAAGCTCACGCCCAGCAGCGTGGCCACGATGATTGCCAGAACGATGATGTAGAGCAAGGTTAACTTTGGAACATTAAAGCTGTCAGCTATCAGCTTTCAGCTTTCAGCTTTTCGCCGCCCAAGCTGATAGCTGAGAGCTGATAGCTTTTACCGTTCCATCTCCCTCTCCAGGAATCGGTGGAACTTCTCTTCCGTAACGCCGTCGATCTCGATGAGCTTGTGCGGTGAGCGCTCGCCGGCCACGATCCGGACCGCCGAACGTGGCACGCCCATCGACCTGGCAAGAAACTCAACCACCGCGCGGTTCGCTTTGCCTTCCACGGGCGGAGCGGCGACTTCCAGCTTCCACTCCCCGCCCACCTGCCCGGCCAGGCGCGAGCGCCGCGCCCGCGCATGCACCTTGATCTTTACCCGCAACGTTGTGGACCTTGGTGTCTTCGTGTCTTGGCGGTTCGAAAAACTATTCTAACGTCTTTCGCCGAAGATGGCCGTGCCGATCCGCACCAGGGTAGCGCCCTCTTCGATGGCCACCTCGAAGTCGTGGGTCATGCCCATGGAAAGCTCGCGAAGCCCCAGTCGCCCGGCCCATTCGCACAGCCGGCGATAGTATGGCCGGGCCCCTTCCGGGTCCGCGGTGAACGGCGGCATGGTCATCAAACCCCGGAGCCGCAGGTGCGGGAACTCCAACACCCGGCGGGCCAACTCCGGCAATTCCTCTTCGCGGCATCCGGTTTTGGCCGGCTCGGCGCTGAGCTTGACTTCCAGAAAAACGGGAAGCCCATGCGGGCCGCGGCCGTCGCGGTCGCCGGCTGACAGCAGCAATTGCTCCTTGGCTTCATCGAGGCGGCGGGCCAGGCGCTCGCTGTCCACCGTTTCGATGACATCGAACAACTGCACGGCCCGGTGCGACTTGTTCGATTGCAGGTGCCCGACCAAATGCCACTCGCTGCCCGGCAATTCCAGGAGCGGGCGCTTGCGCTCGAATTCCTGGACGCGGTTTTCGGCAAAATGGCGCTGGCCGGCGGCGTAAACCTCGCGGATGCGCTCCGGCGGCTGCGTCTTGGTTACGGCCAGCAGTAGCACCGAACCAGGGGCGCGCCCGGCGCGCTCCGCGGCGCGCTCCATCCGGGCCCGCACGGCCGCCAGGTTTTCGGCAATGCTTGGCAAACAACCTCCTGCGCGAACCACCGCAAAACAGGGATCAACGCGCCGCCCTGGGGAGATACCACTCGTTTTGAATCAGCCCGTCCTTGATTTCGTAGATCACCAGGCCATACTGCGGCCCATCGCTGCCTGCCGCGCCGGTGATTTTTTCTTTGTCGATGACGAAATCGCCGTGGACGATCCTCTGGACAACGTCCACACGGATGTTGGGGCTCTTCTCAAAGGATGTGGCGAACTTCTTCCGGATGTCCGGATGGCCGTGGATATAGGCCTCGCCGCTGGGAAGCCGGCGCGCGATGGAATCCCGGCTGTAGGTCCTGAGGATGGCCTCGACATCGTGGGCGTTGAAGGCCTCGACCAGCGCCTGCGCCACGGCTTCGGGCGGTCCGGCCGCAGCGGCTGGTTTGCTCTGCGCCGCCAAAAACGGGGCGGCCAGCAGCATGATCAAGCCAACCCTGGTTAGCAACATTGCTTTCTCCTGACTGCAACGGTGGTTGAAACGCAGAGACGCAAAGGACGCCGAGGCCCGCAGAGGTTCGCTTGTTCTCTGCGTTTTCTCTGCGCGCTCCCCGGCACGCCGGGGCAAGCTTGCGCCTCCGCGTTGAGATTCTGGCCGTGGCGATAGCCTCACGGCGGCAGCCCGACGCGGCGCTGCAGGTCCTGGAAGCGCGCCTCGGAGCGGAGGCCGTCCAACAGCGCATCCACCTTCAGATAAACCATCTGAAGGCAGCGGAACTCGAACCCTTTCTCCAGCCAGTCGAGGGCGCGGGTCTTGTCTGCCATCCCGGCATAGACCACCGCCATGTCGTAGGGCGACACGTAGCGCTGGGCAGACAGCTTCTGCAACTGGTCCAGCAACTTCACAGCCTCGGCCTTGTTCCCGCAGGCGGCCTGGGCGTGGGCCAGGATGGCCACGGTGTCGGGGCGGTGACCCGAAACCTCCTCCGCCTTCTGCAGCGCGCTGATGGCCTGGCGGCACATCCCTTTTGCCAGGTAGGCGCGCCCCAACCAAATATGCACGCCGGCGAAATTGGCGTCCAGGTCCAGAGTCTTCATGCACTGCTCCAGGGCCAGGTCGTAGCGGCGCGCGTAGTAGTAGACGCTGGCAGCGTCGGTGTGGATGGGGAGGGCAAGCGGGTCGAGCTGGCGGGCGCGCCGGACCTCCTGGATGGCTTCCCGTGATCGGCCCATGGCCGCCAGGTGCACGGCGTACCACTGGTGGGCGGTGGCGTAGTCGGGGTCCAGCTCGATGGCCCGCTTGTATTCACTCTCGGCCCCCGCCCAATCCCAGTCGTAAGACCGGCGAATGTGGGCCAGCGAGGTGTGGGCTTCGGCCAGGCCGTCGTCCAGCTCCAGCGCCTTCAGTGCCGCTTGTTTCGCTTTCGGCCCGGCCTCGCTGGCGGGCAGCTCACGGTAATAGTCGGCCAGATTGTAGGAATCGGCCAGGCCGCTGTAGGCCAGGGCGTAGCGGGGATCGACGGCAATGGCCGCCGTGAAGCGCTCGATGGCTTTCTGGAGCTCGCCCTTGCTCCGGCGGTTCAGATAGTGGCGGCCTTCCAGGTACAGGCGGTAGGCCTCGGTGTTCTCCGAGTAGCGCCTGGCCACGCGCCGTGCCGCCTCTTCGCTCAGCCGCATCCTCAACGTGCGGCAGATCTGCCTGGCGATGTTGTTCTGGACGGTGAAAATGTCGTCCAGCTTGCGCCGGTATTGCTCGCCCCAGATCTGCGAGCGCCGCCGCACATCGACCAGCTCGACGTGCACCGTCAGCATCCCGTCGCGCACCGCAACCCGCCCGGCAACGACCGCGTCGGCGTTGAGTTCGCGCCCGGCCTGGAGCGGATCGACCGCCTGGCCCCGGTAGCGGTACAGCGTGCCCCGCGGCAGAACGTGCAGGCCGGGCACCTGGGACAGCGTATTGGTGACGCTTTCGGTGATGCCGTCGCTCAGATGAACGACATCGCGGTCCGCCGCGTCGGCGACAAAGGGCAGGACCGCCACCGAGCGCGGGCGCGCGCCGCCATAGATGAGGAGATAAACCGAAGCGCCGCCGGCGACCAGGGCCAGGCCGCCGCCCACCGCGGCCGCCAGCAGGCGGCGTCGGGTGGGCTGCGATTGCGGCGCGGCGACGACAGCGATGGCGCGTCCCGACTCGCTGTCGCGCCGCAGGCGCGCCAGGTCCGCCAGCAGGTCCGACGCGGTCTGGAAGCGCAACGCGCGTTCCTTCTCCAGCGCCTTGCCGATGATGCGCTCCATGTCCGTGGACACAGCGGGGTTGACGCTGGAGGCCGATGCCGGAGCGCGGTTCAAAATCGAGTCGAACAGCAGGGCGGCGCTGGTGCCGCCGGCCGCCTGCCGGCCGGTGGCCATCTCGTAAAGGACCGCGCCGAAGCTGAACAGGTCGGTGCGGGCGTCCAGTTTCTCGCCCCGCGCCTGCTCCGGCGACATGTAGGCCATGGTGCCCACCGTGGTGCCCAGCTTGGTCAGGACGTCGCCGGTGAGCGTGACGGAAGCGCCTCCCGCAAGCAGTCCCTCCCGCGGCAGCAGCTTGGCCAACCCGAAGTCCAACACCTTGACCTGGCCGCTGTCGGTCACGAAGATGTTCTCCGGCTTGATGTCGCGATGGATGATGGCGCGGCCGTGCGCCGCTTCCAGGGCCCTGGCCACCTGTGTGGCTACCTCCGACAGCTTGGTGGCGGACAGCGGCTTGCCGCCGATGGTGTCCTTCAGCGTCCGGCCTTCCAGATACTCCATGGCGATGAAGGGGCGGCCGTCGGCTTCATCGATGTCGTAAATGGTGCAGATATTGGGGTGGTTCAGCGCCGAAGCGGCGCGCGCCTCCCGCCGGAATCGTTCCAGCGCGTTCTTGTCGCGGGTCAGTTCTTCCGGGAGAAACTTGAGGGCCACCAGGCGGCCCAGGCGGCGGTCTTCGGCCTTGTAGACGACACCCATGCCCCCGCCCCCGATTCGTCCCAGGACGAGATAATGCGAGATGGTCTGACCAACGATGCCGCGCACCTCCCGACTTGCGCCACAGATGTTAGGCGCTGGCCGCCCTCAAGTCAACCTGCCTGTGGGCGGTGGTGACTTCACAGTCACGTTCCGCCCGCGTTTTGGAATAAACTACTGGCCGCGGCGGACGGCTCGGTTGCCGCAACTTCACATTCGGGGGAGAACGCGATGAGCGAACATTCCACTGACAAGCTGGGCCGGCGGGACTTTTTGGGGGCGGCGGCCACGGCCGGCCTCCTGATCCTCAAGCCGGAGCTGGTACGCGGCACGGCGGCCAATTCCGACGTGCGGCTGGGCCTGCTGGGTTGCGGCGGCCGGGGCATGGCCGACGTTACCTCCCTGATCAGCAACGGCCCGGCGCGCGTCGTGGCGCTGGCCGACATGTTCGACGACCAGTTGCAGGCCGCCAGGAAGCGCCTGGACAAGGTCGCCGAATCCAAGGGGCGCGCCGGCATCAATGCCTCCCTGATGTTTCGCGGGCCCAAGGCGTTCCAGCAGATTGCCGGATGTCCGGAAGTGGACGCTATCGTGGTGGCCACTCCGCCGTACTACCATCCCGAGCATTTCGAGGCGGCGGTGGCCGGCGGCAAGCATGTCTACCTGGAGAAGCCGGTGGCCGTCGATGTCCGCGGCTGCCAGCGCGTCGTACGCGCCGGCAAGAAGGCCGAAGGGCGCGTCAGCGTCGATGTGGGCTTCCAGATCCGCAACGCTCCTCCCTTCGTGGAGATGGTGAGGCGCATCCACGCCGGCGCGCTGGGCCAGATCGGCTGCGGCCAGGCTTACTACTACGCGGGCCTCATCCAGCGCCCCGACTGGGCCAACGTCTCGGCGGCCGAGCGCCGGCTGCGCAACTGGGCCTACGACCGGGTGCTGTCCGGCGACATCCTGGTCGAGCAGGGCATCCACGTCGTCGATATCTGCAACTGGGTGCTGAAGGCCCACCCGCTGAAGGCCATCGGCGCCGGCGGCCGCAACATCCGCTCCGATCACGGCGACAACTGGGACCATTACAACGTCACCTACTTCTATCCCAACAACGTCCACGTCAGCTTTACGTCCACCCAGTTCATCAAGGGCTGGTTCGACGTTTGCGAGCGGTTCTTCGGGAGTAAGGGCACTTCGGAATCGCACTACGAGGGCGGCGTGAAGATTCTGGGCGACGAGCCCTGGGACGCCTTTCCCAACCCCGCCGCGTCTCAAGGCGCGGGCTTCTCGGCCACCGGGACCTTTACCGGGGCCTTGAAAGACGCCGACCCGGAAAAGCACAAAGCATTCATCGCCAGCATCACCGGCGACCAGTTGCACAGCCAGGCCGAGCAGGGCGCGGAGTCGGCGCTCAGCGCCATCCTGGGGCGAACCGCGGCCGAAACGGGAAGGGAAGTGAGCTGGGACGCGCTGCTCGGATCCGACGCTGCCGTGGACGCGAAGCTGGATTTGAACAAGCTTTCTTGAAGAGCGAACTGTAGCCTGCGGGAGATGAAGATGCTTATCACGCTGTTCGCCGTGATCGCC
>Ga0315285_10001917_pt1 | contig 21879 bp, 16 predicted proteins | sample YL17G09_36_MG_FD_203698 | JGI IMG/M metagenome (GOLD analysis project Ga0315285, IMG submission 203698) | Sediment microbial communities from Yellowstone Lake, YNP, Wyoming, USA - YL17G09_36 | ecosystem: Environmental > Aquatic > Freshwater > Lake > Sediment | place: USA: Wyoming | collected...
CGAACCACTTTTCCAGAAAGACGGGATCCCACGGCAGCGGCATGGAGACCACCTGGCCGTACGTGGGGTGCTCCGGGTTGTCGTCCACGAAGTCAAAGCGGGCGGCGCCGGCCTCGTACACCCACTCCGGCGCGCGGACGCCTGGTATGATGCGCAGCATGATCTTCTTACCGTGATCGGCGGCATACGGGATAACCGCGTCAAACAGCGACCAGTCGTAGCTGCCCTCCAGCGGTTCCACCTCGGCCCAGCCGGCACGCAGCGAGAACCCGTCGACGTCGGGGTTGTTCAGGTACGGCTCGAGGTCGGACTCCGAGTACCCCTCAAGGCTCAACACATAGACGCCGTTGATGGACGGTGCCCCGTTCTCCGGCGACTCCGCCGGTTGGTCTTCGGCATCATCGGCTACGCCCTCGTCGTCGCCGGCGGGAGCGTCACCACCCGTTATGCCGTCACCATCAGCGAGCGCTTCTTCCCCGTCCGCGGCGTGGACTTCTTCTGGCGGGCCCACGGTCGCGTCGGAGAAGACAACGTTCTCAGTGTTCCCTGCGGCGCCTTCCCTGTCCGTGGCGGTCTGTGCTTGCGGGGAGGCGGTGCTGTCGCTGGCAGAAGCGACCTGGGTGTCGGCCGTAGCCGGGCTGCCGCTGGCTTTGTCTGCCTCGCTGGTCACGACTTCACCCGCCACGACCGAGACGGCGCTGCCGAGCCCGAGTTGGTCGGCAATCTGGTCGATGCGCGCAGGGTCGAACGGCTCGCCCCCGCATCCCGCGGCCAGGACGGCCGCTAGGGCACCGACGATTGACGCGGCCACGGGACAGGGGTGCTTCGTAAAGGGCTTCATAGTCTCTTTCTCGAGGCCGGTTCGTGATCCGACGCCGGGCTTTACTCCCCGGGGGAAACGTACGAATCGCCACAAGGCTGGGCAAACTGGGAAAGGTGAGAAGCCTCGGCGGAGCGCGACACCGCGTGCCGGACGGTTTTTTCCGGGACTTTACGAGCGGCTGGGCGCCGCGCCGGACGTCGAAGAGGGTCCGTGACAGAATCGGTGCGCGTCGCCCGAGCAGGGTGCGCCCGTGGCGGTGTAGCGGCCGGGCTCCGTCCCGGCCGTGGAAGGCCACATGTCCAACTACGGCCGGGACAGTCCGCCGCGGCGGACCGGCCGCTACGGGCCCGCCGATTCTGCCATGCATCGTGCCGCAGAGGACCTCGCCGGCCAGACTTGATTCGCCGCCCCTGAACCGCTAACGTTGCCCGGCCCTTGGAGCGGAAGCTGGCCGATGGGCAAAGTCCACCGCCAAATGCAACTCGGCTTCCTCGTCGTCCCCGCCGGGCTGGGTCTGCAACTCATCACGATGCTGCTGATCGCTTCCCACCTGGGCCCGAGCCAGTTCGGCATCTACAGCATCATCATGGCCATCGCCAACATCGTCATCTTCGTGATCTCGATGGGCCTGGGGACCAACCTCACGAAGCTCGTCGCCGAGGGCAAGCACCCCGCGCGCTACTACGTCTCGCTGTCCATTCCCCTGGTTTGCGCCTTCAGCGTGCTCAGCGGCGTGGCCCTCGTCATCATCTCGTGCGCGGCCTACTCCGTGAGGGTCGCCGGCTGGCCGGCGGTAATCGCCGCCAGCGGGACCGTGTTCTTCGGCCTGGCCACGATCTTCTCAGCGGCGCTGAACGGCCTGCAGAAGATCGAAAAGTGGATGATCTGGTTCCTGGGGCACAAGATCGCCATGCTGGCCCTGGTCCTCGGCGTGCTCCGCCCGCTGCACGGCGGGATCGGCTGGGCGCAGGCCACAGGCACGATCGCCAATTTCCTGATGATGTTCTACGCCGGGGCCGCGCTGTGGGGCGAAGCCTGGCGCGGGGAGCTGCGCTGGAACCTGAAAGAGGTCCGCGAGCTGATCGGCGGATCGATCACCGTCGCGCTGACCGCCGCGGTCACCCGCGTGGCCATGGAAATCGACAGCTTCATTCTCGCGGCCTTCGCGCCCGACGCGGCGGTCGGCGTTTACTCGGCCGGGAAGCGCATGATCGTCCCCGCTGCCCAGGTCCTGAACGCGTCCGTCAGCGTGCCGACCTTCCCGGGACTCTGCCGCCTGGCCGGCGAGAACCGCCGGGAGTTTAACCACTGGTCGACGCAGCTTTGCCTAATCCAGTGGACGGCGGCGCTGGCGATGGCCCTGGTGGGCTGGGCGGTGGCCCCCTACGTCGTTCCGCACCTGCTGCGGCGCGGCTTCGGCGACACGGTCCAGGTCATCCAGATTCTCGTGTGGAGCCTGGTCCCCATCCTGTTCTCCAATCAACTACGCTACGTCTACATCGCGCTCTCGCGCGAAAACCGCTTCATCGTGTTCAACATCATCTACCTGGTGCTGAAGGGCGGCATTCTCGCCGTCCTGACCTGGCGGTTCGGGCTCTGGGGGGCGTGCTACGGGGCCGTCGTGTCCGAGCTTGTGCTCGCGGTCCTGGTGTGGTACGGGATCGCCGCGGTCGACGTCGCGCTTCGCTTCGCGTGGCCGGGAGCCCTCGCGACCGTAGTCACGGCGGCGTGCCTGGCGGTCCTATGGAAACTGAGTTCCGACCACCAGGCGGCCTTCGGAGTGGTGGTGGTAGCCTATCTGCTCGTCGCGGTCTACGTGGTCAATCGCCTGATGAGAACGGTGCGCGAGCACATCCCGCGCGCCGTCCGGGGCGATGATGCAGCGGTCGGTGCTGCGTCCGACGGATGACCGGTAACCAGCGCTGCTGGGTGGGGTGGGCGTCTCGCCCGCCGGCCCCAACCAAGGTCGAAACGTCCCCCGCGGCGGACCGCGCCGCACGGCGGGCCCGCCCCGCCGCAAGTCGCCGGCCGAAACCTACCCTACACCTTCGTGCCTCGGTGCCTTCTTTGTACCCTACTCCGTCAACGCCGCATAGACCGCCTGCCAGTACGCCTGGCTCTCCTCGTCCGGCTGTAGCTCAATGTTCGCGGCGACCATCGCCACGAGATCGGCGTACAGCTCGGGCCAGATGTTGGCCGCGAGTTCCTTGGCCAGCTCCTCCGGGCTCAATGGCTGGTCCCCGCCCATCGGGGCATCACCGCCCTCCATCCCACAGCGCGTGCAGGGTTTACCGATGAGCGCAATGAACGGGTTGATGTCCTCGAACCCGAAGTGCGGTGGAATGTCACACGTCGTGTCGCCGTGGTAAACCATCGAGCCGGACAGGCCGGGGAATAGGGCGGCGTACTGCGCCGGGTTACTGAGGGCGACGACAAACGGGTTGATATCCGGAAAGTTCACGTCACCTGAGTTATCCATGTCACCCAGACATGCCGTCACATCGTACATGCGGGCGCTGGGAGTATTGTGGTTGTATTCGGCTGACGGGGAGTTCGGCTCATTGGGGTCGGCGTGTGCGACCCAAACCACGGCCGCCGAGTCCCAGTAGTCGGTGTCTTCTACCCAGTCGGCATCCCAATCGACCACAAACGCACCGGGCGCGGCGCCGCCGATTTGGACCTCGTGGTCGGCTGGACTCCCGTAGAACGAGCCGAACACACGGATTTGGCCCGTTAAGTTCTCGCCGACGCTGATCGCCGGACCCGCGCCGGCTCCCTTTCTGCCGATGTCCAGCAGGACTTCCACATTGCCGGCCGACGCCCCGTCAATCTCGATCGCGCCGCCCAATTCGCCTACCTGGACGAGCCCGCCCGCGCCCAGGTCCCCGCCGATTTCCAAGAGGCCGCTGTCGCCAACAGTGCCCGTGACTTGCAAGGTGCCGTACAGACCGTCCGTTTCCTCCTCTTGCAGGACAAGCACGTCGCCCGTCACGGCACCGGCGATGCTGATCCGCGGCTGGTTGGGAACCTGGTCGGCATCGACGTTGCCGTTGACCTCAATCGAACCGAGAACGTCCGAGCCGACGAAGATGCGGCCACCGGAATCGATTGGTCCGTTGATCTCCAGCAGACCCTGCGCGCCGATGCTGCCATCGACCGCGACCATCGCACTCAGACCGCCGTTCTCCCCGCCAACGGACACGTGCCCGGCGGTGGTCTCGCTTCCGAGGTCAGCTACGACAACCCGGGCTCCCTCGCCCGCCAGGACGTGCCCATTAATCGCCAGGGTACCCAGGACATCTCCGCCTGTGGCCAGACCACCCCAATCCCCGTCGATCTGAACGGTGCCCTGTTCCCCGATGCTGTTGCCGGCGTGGAGCGTGCCGGCCGAGTCGCCAGTGATGTGCAGTGTCCCGAGCGTGTCCGACGAGACCGTCACCGACGCGGTCGAGCCCATGCCGCCCATGATTTCGACCGAAGCATCCTCGGCAATGTCCTTGGTCACGCGCACGGTGCCGTCGAGGCCGTTGTGGATAATCACGTGCCCGACGAGGTCCCACGCCCATTCGGTGCCTCCGATCTCGATCCGCGCCAGCCCTTCCGGGTCGGGGTCAACATGGCCATCCACCTCCAGCGTACCGCGCAATTCGCTCCGCGCGTGGACGCGACCGTTGCCCCAGATGTTGCCGCCGACGTGAACGGGACCCTCCCAATGCCCGGCCGAGTCCATGACGGCGCACAGGTTGCCGCCGATCGTCCATGGGCCCGTAATGGTGCCGTGCGTGAAGATCCCATCCCCGGAGAGCGTGCCGGTGATGGTCACTGATCCGGCCAAGGGCTCCGTCGCGCCGCATGTGGCCAGAATGATGTCGCCGGCGAAGTTGCCCGTGATCGCGATCGCATCGTTCGGGTCGTTAAATACGATGACGAGGATCGTCCCCTCGTGGGTTCCCGCCTCGGTCAGGCTCAACTGGCCGTTAAGCTCGACGGCTTGGAAGACGGCCCCTTCGCCCGTCATCGTGCCGATGGACACCGCGCCGTTCACCGTCGTCGCGACAATGGCACCGGTCATCGTCCCAATGGACACCGGGCCGTAGATGTCGTCGGCTTCGAACATATCCGCCAGCGTTCCGATCGTGATCGGGCCGGTGACATCCTGCGAGAAGTACACGCTGTCCAGGACGCTGCCCCCGATCGTCAGGGTGCCCGCCCAGTCAGCGTACAGCGGGGCGATCGCGCCCACGTCCCCCATGACGTCGATCTGATCGAGGACGTTGGTGCCGTCGCCGTGGGTCGCGAGGTCGAGTGACTTGAGGTGGCGGGCGCCGCGCGGCCGACCCGTGCCCGGGTCGGGGATGACGCTCACGTGCAGGCCGCCGACCGGCACGGTGCTCTGAATGTCGATGTAGTTGATATCGCCCGGTATCCATGGGTCGTTTCCGTCGTACGCCTGGAACATCAAGGGGTCGTTGGGGTCTGTGTTCGCAAAGATGTGCACCCCGACGTCGTCGTCCCCGCTATGAACGATCTCATAGTCGTTTGGATCGTGCGGACCCCATTGCAAAATGACGTTGCCGCCGTTGGCCGCGCATGCAAGAAGCCCGACCATCACCGACGCTGCAATTCTGCGTTCCATGTCGTGTCTCCTCTTCAGAAAGTTTCTCGATCACCGAGGCGTTGAACGCCTCAGCCGAAAGCAACTGCACAGTGCGCCGAGCATGCAGAGGATCCCCGATGGCTCGGGCACAACACCACACTCAACCGACGCCCACTCAGACAGGCTTCGCCCCGACATAACGTCGCCCCATCCCGCGCCGGGGCCATAGAATAGGCTTTCACAAAAGCTGCCTTCAAGCGCGGGTATGCCGTCGATGGACAGCGTGTAACTGCGCATGTCCGGCGACGCGGCCAGAAAGTCGTGGAATACCCCGGGCGTGAACGAAGCCCACTTCGTCGGCTCGTAGTCGCTCCAGATAATGTCGACGCCCAGGTCGAAGCCCACCGCCCACTGATCGTCTGACCAGACCCAGACACCGGGATCCGTGTGCCCGGTTCCGATTACATCGTCAACCTTGACTCGAAAGGACATGAGAAACGTTTCTCCCGGCGCAAGCGTCATCTGGGCGGGGCGTTCCTGGCCGTACTCCTCGTACGCGCCCGGCACGGCCCGCGAGTCGATGAACAGCTTCCCGTCCTCCAGCCAACGCTCGGCCGGCGGATCGCTGGACCACCGCGTCCAGCCCTCCGTCTCGGGGTATGCGTCCCCATTCCAGCTCACCCACCACGGGCTCGCGCGGGCGGTCACCGCCCCCAGCAACATTGCCAACATGATGTTCAGCACTCGATACATTGCGTTCCTCCTTTCACTGAGACTCTCTCAGCCCGGCGTCATCTCCCTTTACCAGGGCGCAGACGGCTCAGGCGCCGCTCGCAGCCCCATGGGTTCTGGCGCACGCACGCCGCACATGCGCGGGTCGGCCATGCCGTCCATGACCAGCCAGCCGTCCTCGAGCGCGCGCTGGTCGCCGCCGTAACTGGTGTAACGCGTCCAGCCAACGTCTTCGGGGAAGTACCCGTTGGGCGGCTCGTACTCCACCCAGAACTGGTCGCCCAGCCGAGGGGCTCCCACCAGTGTCGCCGCCAAACCAAGAACCCAGCCCACCATCCGGCTCATCGGCTGCTCCTCCTACTCGCCGGCGGGCGTACAGACATGCCCCACCCACCAAGGCCTAATATAGCACGCCAGAAACCGCTCGTCAAATCCTTTTTTCCTATTCATCCGAAAAAACCGACGATCGCCCCCAGGCAAACGCCTACGGGCCCCAGGTCAGCAGCGCGGCAAACGGGTTAATGTCTCCAAAGTCCACGTTGCCATCTTCATTGATGTCCGCATTCTCCATTTGTTTTCGCCTATTGCAGCACGACCAGCATCCGCTCGCGGGCGTCATCCGGCACTTCGGCGAGTGCCGCCCGCACCGCCGCGGGGCCTTGCGTCTGCCGGAGCGTCGCGGCCAGCTCGCGGAGCAGCGCGTTCCGGCGGCGGCAGAACTCGTCGAACGCGGCGCGAATCTCGTCCCGCGTCCAGTGTGCCAGCGGGTCGGCCACGCCGGTCTGGCTGCGGGCCCATTTCAGCAGCGCGGCGCCGTCTTCGTCGAGGGTGTATAGCCGGGCCAGGACGATCAGGCGTTGCGTCGCGGTGCCCAGGAACTGGCGGACGGACTCCGGCAGCGTCGTCAGGCGGTCATCGAGCGTCTGGCGACCGAGCTGGTCGAGCCAGCCGGCGGCGCGCTGCGGCTCGGCCTGCGGTTCGGCCAGCCGGCCGGGCGGGACTACAATCGTGCGGTGCCCTGTGGCGAACTGGACGGATACGCGGTGTACAGGCTGCCCATCAACGAGCGTCGATTGCACGCGCAGCACCGTGCCGACGCCCCATTCGGGACGGATCGGGTTGCACACCCGCCATCCCACGAGGCCGTCGTTGATCTCCAGGTCGGACACCTCGGGCTCCGGGCCAGTCCCACCAGGACTTTGTACGCCGTCGCCGGCGGGAGCGCCAAGCGTATTTTGCGGGTGGGCGGGGTTTTTCCGGCCAGCCCCTTCCAGGCTTCAAGCACGCGTGTTTTTCGGACGGCTGGGCCGGGACTGAAGCGGACTTTGCCGATCGTTGACCGCGAAGATACACTTAGCATAGGTAGAAGCGGGGGCGCTATGCTTTGCGGTTGCCGCTGGGCCGCGATAGGAGCCGCTGCGATGACGCTTGCCACAAGATTTCTGCGGGTACATTGGATGTTGTGCCTCACGCTGACAGCGGCGATCGGGCTGGTCGTGCTGGCCGGCGGCTGCCCACGGCCATCGGGCAATTCCAACGGACAGGGAGACAACGGCGATGGCACCGCCGATGGCGGCGGTGATGTCGATGGCGACGGCACCCCCAACGCACAGGACGCCGACGTGGATGGCGACGGCACCCCCAACGCACAGGACGCCGACGTGGATGGCGACGGCACCCCCAACGCACAAGACCCCGACATCGACGGGGACGGCACGGACAACGCGGACGACAATTCCGCCAACGGCGCCGATGGGAACGGTGACGGGACTACGGATGGCGGCGATGGGAACAGTGACGGGACTACCGATGGCGGCGATGGGAACAACGACGGCACCGGGAACGGAGACACGTCACCGCCCGCACCCACGAGCGTCGCGCTGAGCGTGCTCGCGAAGTCGGGCGATGCCGTCCCTGGCCAGCCCAGCGGCGTGACGTTCGCCGCCTTTGGCGACCCCGTCCTCGACGCCAAGGGCCGGGTCGCGTTCTGGGGCTTTTACGCGGGCAGCGGCGCCAAGGGCCACGGCGGGCTTTACGTCCACGACGGAAGCACGGTTGCGAAGGTCTTCGACGATGACCCCAACAGCGCCGGAATCGTGCCCGGCCGCAGCTCGCCGCACTATTTCGAATACGACCCCAACGGGCCGGACATCGCGTGGGGTGCGGGCGACCGTCTGCTGTTCTGCGCGCGGATCGTACCGGCCTCCGGTGGCACCGCGTATGTGACCGGCGTCTACCGCTGGCGCGCCACGGACGGCGACCTCGTCCGCGTCGCCGACCGCGACCAGGTCGCCGACACGTTCCCCGACGTCAGCGGCGCCGGGACCGGCAATCCGACGTTCCAGGGCGCCTTCTTCCGGCCGGCAGTGAGCGACAACGGCCTGGCGTCCTTCGGCGTGCACTACACGTACGTCCGCGACCCGAATACGGCCTCGGGCCTGGACGTGTTCGTGCTCGACAAGAACGCCGTCTTCACCAGCAACGGCACGACCGTCACGAAGATTGCCGACGACAACACGGAAAAGGCGGGCATCGTGCCGGACTACCCGGCGGACGGGTACTTCTCGGCCGTCGTGGCCGCCACGACGATGAGCGGTCCTGGCGACATGCTGTTCCAGGGCACGTACACGTCGGGGTCCTCGGTCTGGCGCGGCGTGTACATGGTCCGGTCCGGCGTGGCGTACCGCGTCATCGACAACCGGACCGGGGCCGCGTGGCCCGGCCTGCCGAGCGGAGCGCGGTTCCTGGCGCGCGATCCATCGCTCGATTACGCGTTGGCCATCGGCCCGGCGGGGCGCATTGGCCTCGCGGGCCGGCTCGCGGCCGGCGGCGCGACGGACAGCGCCGTGATTCTCTGGGACTGGGACACCGACACCTGGGCCGAATTGACCGGCTCGGGCGGGGCTCCCGCTACCGCGCTGCTCAGTGGCGTCAACGACGACGGCGCGGCCGTCATCCTCAGCGGCGGCAACCCGTATCTCGCGAGCGGCAGCGGTCAGACGCGGCTCAATGCCACGCTGCCGGCCGATCTCCAGGGTGCGACGCTGGTGTGGCTGGACAGCGGAGGCGCGATTAACGACTACGGCCGCGCCGTTCTGCAATACACCAACAGCGGGAAAGACGGCCTCGCATTGTGGACCAGCGAGCAGTTGCTGGTCGTGGCCGATGCGCAGCTCGGGACCCCGGCGAACCTGGGTGAAATCCACACAATCGCCGGCCCGGAGCAGGACCGGCCGGGCCGCTCCGGCCTGCTCAATAATGACGACGCCCTCACGTTCCGGGCTGTCCTGTCGGGTGCCACCGAGGCCATTTACCTAGCACAAGGCCAGTAGCGGCGGCAGCGCTGCCGCAACGCGTTACAAGCCGGTCAGCGCCGCGATGAACGGGTTGATATCGCCGAAGTCGATCGTGCCGTCGCCGTTCATGTCGCAGAATGTCTGCGCGTCGCAATCCGGGAAATACAGCTCGTAGGTCCCGGTGAACAGCATGACGAACGGGTTGATGTCGCCGAAGTCCAGCGTCCCGTCGCAGTTCGCATCGCCCATCACCACGAGCTGGTTGTAATAGACGTAGTTGCCGACGGTGTCGTCCCAGTTGGTGATCGCCATGTCGAGCTTGCTGGAAACGGTGTACTGAACGGCCAGCGCCGTCGTCACGTTGTAAGCGACGGTCAGCCAGCCGTGCTCAAAGTTCACCGTGTACTCGGCCGGCAGGAGCGGCTGGCCGTCGAGCACTACGGCGGTCACTTCCTGAATCGGCTGGTGCGGCAGGTAGAACAGCCGGCGGCCGACGGGGACTGAAGTGTAGACCTGCTCCACGGGCCGCAGGCCGTTCTTGTCGATGTCGCCGAAGCAGATTTTCTCGATCACGCTCGTGACGTTCGAGCGCCAACTGTGCGTGGGGCCGAAGCCCGCGCCGTTGTTGAGGAAGATGCGCGTGTAGTCCCACCAGGCGCCGGTCGCGAGATCCAGATGACCGTCGCTGTCCAGGTCCGCGAGCGCCACGGCCGAGCAGTAGCCCTCGGAGTAGGTCCAGGCGGCAATCGGGTTGAACATCCCGATGGCGGTGCCGTTGTACTGTCGAAACCGCCCGCTGCCGCCGGCAATCTGGTTGTTGTCGGCGATGATCAGGTCGCGGAGGCCATCGCCGGTCACGTCGCCGGCGGTCACCATGATGGCGTCCTGGGTGGCCACGTCGTTTTCCTGCCAACTCGCGGTCGTTTCCAGCATCCCGCCCAGGTTCTTGTACACGCGGCTGCGCGTGTTGCCGGCTGCGTACGCCAGGTCCAGCCAGCCGTCGTTGTTGGCGTCGACCCAGCACGCGCCCTGATAGTCCCAGGTATCGAAGGAGGTCCAGCTTGGCGTCGCGGCTAGCGTCCCGCCGACGTTGAGATACACGTAGTTGTGCTGCTGGTTCGGTGTGCCATAGGCCCAGCCCGTCGCGATCGCCAGGTCGGGCCGGCCGTCGTTGTTCATGTCGCCGAACGCGACCCCGAAGGCATTGCCGATAATGTTGGCGCTCCAGTTCGGCGTGGAGGACAGCGTGCCGTTGTTGTTGAGGTAGACCCGGGCGATGGGGCCCTGGGTGCTGAACTCGCCGAGCGTGGCGACGGCGACGTCAATCCAGCCGTCGCCGTTGACGTCGGCCACGTCGAGGTGCCCGTTGTAGACGGAGTCGGTGGATTGCCAGTTGGGCGTCGTCGGGAATGTCCCGTCGCCGTTGTTGTAGTACACCGCGAGGTGCTGTTGGGCCATGTCGTTGCCGTTGGCGACGACAAAGTCGAGCCAGCCGTCGTGGTTGAGATCGACCAGGGCCCCGCCGGTGCCGACGCCGGCGACGTCAGTCGAGATCCAATCCGGGGTGGGATTGTAGATGGTTTGCCCGACGGCCGCGGCGACGAAGGCGAGGCCGCCGGCCACGATCAGTAGGACGCGTGCTTGCATTTCCTGGTACCTCCATGTGAACGCACCACGTCCACATTCTAACAGAATGCCTGCGCGCGACGAAGTGCAAACCCCCGTCGAAGCGCACGCCGATTCCCGCGCGCCGGAATTCGCACCATGCGAGGCTTGTATTCGGGCCGTGGCCCTACTGCGCCACGACCTGCCCGGTGGCGGCGTTCAGGAGCACCGTCACAAGCTGCGTTGCCACGGCCTGCATGACGTAGTACCCGAAATCCGAGCACGTGCTGGTCTGCAACAGTATTCCGCCTGATAGGGTCAACGCGGCCCATTTCCACGCCTTCATGGCGGCCTCCACTCAAGTTTTACTACCAAACGGCTCGTAAATACGTCTGGAACTATAGCCGGCCGTGAGCACAGCACAAGCTCGCGCGGGCGCAAACTTGATCGGCCGGCCGCGACGTGCATAATGCCGCGACAATACGCACCCAGCGAGGAACACGGTCCTATGCCGGCAACCAGGGACGCGAAGCGACGTCGAGCCGCCCCGCGGAGAGTGGCAGGCCTGTGCGCGCTGTTTGCGCCGGCCGTCCTGGCTTTGCTGGTCGCCACCGGGTGCGGTCCGGGCGGGCCGATTTCGGCCCGGTTGCACGCCGACGTTCAGCGGCCACACCCGGGCGTCGTTCTGTTCCTTTGCGATGGCCTGGGAGCCGACGTGGTCGAGCAGGGCTGCCGCGAAGGCCGGCTGCCCAACATCCAGCGGCGGTTTGTCACGGGCGGCACCCGCGTGGAGCAGGCCATGACGTGCGTCCCGGCCATCACGTACGGTGCTGTCGCCACGCTGCTCACGGGCACGGGACCAGGCACGCACACGGTGGTCGGCAACCGCTGGTTCGATCCCGAGTACGCATTCTTCCGCAACTACGCCACCATCGAGGATTACCGCGACATCAACTACGACTGCGCCGAGCCCACCATCTACCAGATCATTCACCCGGCCCCGTCGCTCAGCATTCAGGCCGCCCAAACACGCGGCGTGACGGAGAACATCGCCAACTGGGCCGTGTCCGGCGTGATGTGGTTCTTCCACGACTACACGGCGGTCGACAAGCTGACGGCGACCTCGTTGTGGCGGGTCGCGGGCTGGGCCAACGACCACAAACAGTGGCCGACGCTGCTGACCTGCTACTTTCCCGGAGCGGATTCGATCGGCCACCGCTTCGGGCCGGACTCACCGCAGTACCGCCGGGCGGTCGAGCACCTTGACTACCAGGTTGGGCGCGTGTGCGATTGGCTGGAAGCGCAGGGCCTTTTGAGCACGACCTACCTGGTGCTCGCGAGCGACCACGGCATGATGGATGTTGCGCCCGACGGCTTCATCGACTTGGAGCGCCTGGTGCGGGCTCAGTGGGGGCGTAACGCCACGGACTTCACGCTTCAGGAAGGCCCCGGCGCGTGGCGCCGGGCCCACTTCGACCGGTTTGACACCGTGGTGGCGTACCACAACGGCCGTGGGGCGTTCCTCTACTTCCGCGGACCGGGCGGCTGGCAGGATCGCCCGGCGCCTGACGAGGTCGAGGCGATTCTCGCCGCTCCGTCGCCCGAAACCCAGCTCTGGAACATCCCCGGCGTTGAGCTCGTCGTGAATCTGGCCGCGGAGGACGAAGCGATCTTGCGGGTGGAGGGTGGCGTCGCGCGAATTCTCGTGCGCGACGGCCCACGGGGCCCCGAGTTCGCCTACCGGCCGGACCCGGACGATGTGCTGGGATACCTGGACAATCCCGATCTGGCCGCCTTCGTGTCCGCGGGCTTCCACCCGTCGCGCGCGTGGCTGCGCGCCACCGTCGACCAGGTGTTCCCCGACCTCGTGCCACATGTGATCCCGCTCCTGCGCGTCCGCCGCGCCGGAGAGGTGGTCGTCTTTACCAAGCCCGGATACAGTTTCGCACTGGAACGCGGCGGCCACGGCGGAATTCGCCGGGAGGAGCTGCGGATCCCGTTCATGCTGGCCGGTCCCGGGATTGCGCGCGGCGGCACGATCGACATGGCCCGTTCGGTGGACCTGGTCCCCACGGTGCTGGATTTGTTGGACATCGACCCGCACGAGAGGCCATGGCTGGAAGGCGTTTCACTGGCGAACGCGACGTTGGCCGCCGCGCGGTCGCAGAGCGCGGCGCCATGATCGCGAAGGCGCTGCTTGTCATGGGCATCGCCGCCGCGGCCATCGTGGCGCTATTGTGGGCGGGATCGTCGCAGCCGGCGACACCCCAGGCCGCCACGGCCCCCGCCGGCAAAGTCGGGCCTTCGGGCTGTGTCCCGTGGCGCGGCCTGTCGATCCAGGTGGCCTCGGGCTATAAGCCCACGGAGACCTACGGGCGGCTCCTGGAGGAGATCGCCGCGCTGGGGGCTAACGCGGTGCTGCTCAGCGTGGCGGGCTACATGGAGAATGCAACCGCGCAGTCGATCTACATCGATGCCCGGAGGGTCCCGTGCCCGGAGGACTTCAAGACGGTCGTTCGCCGGGCCCGCCAACTCGGGCTGAAGACGGTCATCATGCCGATCGTGCTGCTGCGGAATCCGCGGGGGAGCGAATGGCGGGGCGTGATTGAGCCGCCGGACTGGGACGACTGGTGGGAGCAGTACACGGAATTCGTCTTCTACTTCACCGACATCGCGCGGGAAGGGCAGGCGGATGCACTGATTGTCGGGTCCGAGCTGGTCAGCACCGAGAAGTACACCGCCCGGTGGGTCAAGCTGATCGAAGCCGTGCGGCCGCGGTTCTGGGGCGGCAAGCTGGGCTACTCGGCGAACTGGGACCACTACCGGCCGGTCGAGTTCTGGGACCAGCTCGACTTCATCGGCATGACCAGCTACTTCACGCTGGCGGACAAGAAGGACCCCACCGTCGACGAGATCGTCCAGCGCTGGGAGCCGATCAAGAAGGACATCCTGGCCTGGCAGCGGCGGATCGGTAAGCCGATCCTGATGACGGAGGTCGGCTGGTGCAGCCAGGAGGGCGCCGCGATGGCCCCCTGGAACTACTACCAGAACCAGAAAGCGACGCCGGCGGGGCTGGAGGAGCAGCGCCGGCTGTACGAGGCGTTCATTCAGGTGTGGGGCGACGTGCCCGAGCTGCTCGGCGGCATGTGGTGGGAATGGGACCCGTCGCCAGGCGGTCCGGACGACTTCGGCTACACGCCGCGGGGCAAGCCCGCCGAGCAGGTGCTGCGGCGGTGGTTTGCGGAAGGGGGTGCGGCAGCGGCGGAGCGGACCACGATTACGGAAAAGTGAGCCGCGAAAGCGAGCCTCCTGGCGCGCCGTATCGCGCTGTACTTCCGCGGACCGGGTTATCCGGTGCTCGTGAGCGGATCGCCACAGCACCCGATAAACACGCGGGGCGGGCGCGCGGGATTCGGGGGATCGTCCCTTACGGTTGATCGGCCGCGGCGCGCGGCCTATGAATGGATGCAGGCCCAGGCGGCGCTGGCGGGCATCCGCCGCAGGACGCCGCCGGCCCGGTCTTAACTGGCCCGGCGCGAGTTGGTAGTGCAAAGCTCCAGCTTTGCAAGCCCTTGGAGGCGGAAGGTTATGTTCTTCGTGTGGACCCCTCAGCGTATCCGCATCGTCGTCTACTTCTTCGCCGCGTATTTGGCGCTGTGCTAATCGCGGCCGATCGCTGGTTGGGTGATCGGAACCACGACCGTCGGAGAGGGGGTCTAGCTATTCGCCGCACCGTCCGGCACGCCCAGCAGGCGCGCGAGATCGGATAGCTCGAAAGGCTTTTCGAGCCGCGTCACGCACCCCGCGATGCTTTCCGGGTCGGCGTCGCCGCTGACCATCAACACCGTCCGCGCGTCCGGATGCAGGCGTTTGGCCAGTTGGGTAAGCGTTTCCGCCGCACGACGCGGGAATTGGTCGGAGATAATGACGGCCGCGACGGCGTGATCACGCAGCAGCTTCTCGGCCTCCACGCCGCAGTTGGTGGTTTCGACCGTGAACCAGCGTTGCAGGTAGGTGGCGACCGACCACAGCGTCAGGTGGTCGGGCTCGATCACGAGCACACGATCGCGGAGGAGGGGGCCGTCGTCCGGCGAGGATTTCCGCGTGGTCGTTCGAGCGCGCTTCATACTGCATCTCCGACGTCGGTGACATATATGCACACGGCGTGCCAACGGGGGAACTGCGAGGAGGACCCGTGGGTGCCACGGCCGTGGCACCCGGGCGCCCGCAGTAATTGCGCCGCCCCCATGCAGCCCGGCGGTGCCTGTGCGAAAAGCCACACGAATGCGGCAGTTGCCGCACTGAATTGGCTGCAACCAGGTCGTGCGGGCGGCTGACGCACAGGCATCGAGGTGTGTAAAATCACGCAGATGCCTGTTGCCGTCTTCGAGGAAATTAAGCGGTACGTCGGCTTCGACGAAACCGACGCCGCCAACTTGGCCGCGCTCGCCGAGCTGGTCGACCCGCACCTGCCGCGCGTCGTGGACCGCTTCTACCGGCAAGTGGACGCCCACGCCGGGACGCGACAGGTGTTGACGGGGGGACCGGCGCAGGCCGACGCCTTGCGACGAACACTCCTGGCATGGCTGCGACGGCTTTTCTGCGGGCGGTACGATGCCGAGTATTGCCGGGAGCGCGCCCAGGTAGGCCGCACGCATGTCCGCATCAACCTGCCCCAGCACTACATGTTCGCCGCCATGGAGGTGATCTGGCAGGAGCTGCGCAGCATCATCGAAGCACTGCCCGTCCGCGAAGTACAGGCCAAGTTGGCCTCACTGCACAAGCTGCTGACGATTGAGACCGGCGTCATGCTGGAAAGCTACCGCGAGAGCTACACGGCGCAGGTGCGGCAGGTCGAGCGCGACGCGATGACGGCCCGGCTGCGCGAGGCGGAGCAACTGGCGCAGATCGGCCAACTGGCGGCTTCGCTGGCCCACGAGGTCAAGAATCCGCTCGCCGGCATCAGCGGCGCGATCCAGGTCATCCGCGCCAACCTGAAGCAGACTGACCCGCACTGGCCGGTGCTCGGCGAAGTCCTGCGGCAGATCAACCGGCTGGACCGCTCGGTGAAGGACTTGCTGGTTTTCGCCCGGCCGAAGCCGCCCCAGGTGCAGCGCTGCGACGTGCCCCGCACGGTCGAGCGCGTCCTGGACCTGCTGCGAAAAGAGCCGGAGTTCGAACGGATCCGGTTCGAGTTCAGCCTGCCGCGGAACTTGCCCACGGTTGCGGCCGACGAGCATCAGCTCGAACAACTGCTCATGAACCTGTTGCTCAACGCGGCCCAGGCTTCGTCGCCGGGGGGATTGGTGCGGCTGTCGGCGGCGGCGCGCGACGCGAGCGTGCAGATCGTGGTGCAGGATCGCGGCTACGGGATGACCGCGGAGGTGCTCCGCCGGGCGTTTGAGCCGTTCTTCACCACGAAGGCGCGCGGCACCGGGCTGGGGCTGCCGATTTGCCGCAAGATTGTCGAGGCGCACGGGGGGAAGATCGCGGTCAGCAGCACGCCGGGCCAGGGGACCGAGGTGACCGTCGAGCTATTGCAGCAACCGCCGCGGGCGGGCGCAGGAGCGCTGGATGAGCATTCGCGTTTTGATCGTTGAGGACGAAGCCCTGATCCGCTGGTCGCTCCGGCAGAAGTTCGAGGAGCGGGGCTACCAGGTGGTCGAGGCCGAGACGGGCCAGGCGGCGCTGGACGTCTTTGACGAGGGCCTCTTCGACCTGATCATGCTGGACTACAAGCTGCCGGACATCACCGGGCTCGACGTGCTGCACGGGATTCGGCAGATCGATGCCGATGTGGTCGTCATCATGATGACCGCGTACAGCACCATCGAGACCGCGGTCGAAGCGATCAAGCTGGGTGCGTTCAACTACATCGCCAAGCCGTTTCAGATGGAGGAGATGCTGCTCACCGTGGACAAGGCCCTGGAGACGACGCAGCTCCGGCGCGAAGTGCGCGAGCTGCGCCGGCACCTCCAGGAAGAATACGGCGTCAACGCGATCATCGGGCAGCACCCGACGATGCTGCGGCTGTTCGAGATGATCAAGCAGGTGGCCCGGACCGGCGTGTCCACCGTGTTCCTGCGGGGCGAGACCGGGACCGGCAAGGACCTGGTGGCCCGCGTGATTCATCACGGCTCCGACCGGGCGGCGAATCCGTTTGTCAATATCACCTGCACCGCGCTGTCCGAGTCGCTGCTGGAGAGCGAGCTGTTCGGCCACGAGCGCGGGGCGTTCACCGACGCCAAGCTGCAGAAGAAGGGCCTTTTCGAGATGGCCGACGGCGGGACCGTGTTCCTCGACGAGGTCGGCGACATGCCGGCGGCCCTGCAAGCCAAGCTGCTCCGGTTCCTCGAGGAGCGGAAGTTCCGGCGGGTCGGCGGAACGAAGGAGATCGGCGTCGACGTCCGCGTGATCGGGGCGACCAACCGCGACCTGGACAAGGCGATCGAGCTGGGGCAGTTTCGGCGGGACCTGATGTACCGGCTGAACGTTGTGACGATCACGCTGCCGCCGCTGCGGGCCCGCGGCGACGACATCCGCCTGCTGACGCAGCACTTCGTGGCCCGGTTTGCGCAGGAGTTCAAGAAGCCGGCGGTGAAGCTGGGCGACGAAGTATGGGAGCTGCTGCGGGGGTACAGTTGGCCCGGCAACGTGCGCGAGTTGCGGAACGTCGTCGAGCGGGCCGTGCTGCTCTGCAAGGACAACACGGTCACGCGCGAGGATATCGTGTTGGGGCGCACCGAGAGTCAGCCGTGGAGTTGGGACATCGACCACATGGAGCTGCCGCCGGAGGGCTTTGATTTTGACCAGCTCCGCCGGCTCGAGAGTCATTTGCTGAAGCAGGCCCTGGCGCGGACGAACAACAACCAGACGCAGGCGGCGAAGCTGCTGAACCTGTCGCGTGACCGGCTGCGGTATCGGTTGCAGAAGCATGGACTCCTGTAGCGTCAGGCCTCCGTGCCTGACGAGTGATAAGTGATAAGGGATAAGTGATGTAGCGGCCGGGCTCCCGCCCGGCCGTCCGTGTAGCGGCCGGCGGCTCGGCGGCCGAGGCGGAACCGCGTTTTTGACCCCGGCAGCCGAAGGTGATCAAGATGATCATGTTTTGGTACCCCCCTGTTGATCATCTTCGTTATTGGGACCAAGGTAACCGCCAAGACGCCAAGGACGCCGAGAACGCGCAGAGTTGGGGGAGAGTGGTGAATGGCCAGTAGCGAAGAGCGAGTTGGGGGCGGGGGAGAATGCTGAGTGCAGGGTGCTGAGTGCTGGGTGGAGAATGGCGGGGCGGGCGTGGGTGGGCGGGCGGTGCATGGTCGTCTCCAGGGAAGTATGCACGACGAAGAATGCGAAGGCGAAGAAGTATGGGAGGATTGGCGGAGGTTGGCGGAATTGGGGTAGGGAGTGCGGGAGAAAGTCAGACGTATGAAGTCAGAAGTCGGGAAGCAGCGACGGAGCGATCCGGCTCGGCGGCTCGGCGATGTGGGCCCATTGCGCAACCGTGCAGGCTTCCCACGTCCTTTGAGGAACGGCACGCCTCGCCCCAGGCAAGAGTTGACATCATATCCCGGCGCTGTGGCAAGCTGACGCGTGCGCTCAAGCCGACCGGCAGCTTCGACTAGCGGCGTGGCTGGTAGGCGCGAGGTGGGGCGCGCCTATTCCTTTTCTTTTGTGCGTGCGCTCTGCAATGCCGTTTCGACCGCCCGAATCACGACCGGGTCCACGACCTCCAAGACGAAAGTTGTGTTGGAGCCGCCGCCGGCTGTTGGGTATGTTTTCGTCTCCCTGATGTGCAAGAGGACGTCGTTCATGTCAATTTTCTGACCGCTTACTACACCCTCTGTTGGGTGACCCTTTAGCCAGAACGTCTGTGACTCGCCCGACATCCCCGCCGGCAAGTTGAACAAGGGGCCGGAATTCCAGTGGAAATGGACGAGCAACTCATCGCTACTGAGCACCTGGTCGACACGCCATATATCCGCGATGGGTTTGCTCCGATCAAGGATGCCGACCATGCCGACCCGCCACTCTTCCGTTTTCCTTGGCAATGTCGGGGGGAAGAGCTTCCGCTGGTCCTGCAGCTCCTTCAAACGCTCCTTGGCGGCCCGTTTTTTCGCGGGCTGCTGTCTTCGGGCCTCGGCGGCCTCCTTACCACTACCTCGCACAGGCTTCGCGAGTTCCGCAATCAGCCCCTTCTGCTCTTGGATGACCCTGCGGCGCTCTTCGGCGCACGCCTGCACGAGTTTCTCAACAAGGCGCTGCTGCTCGTCTGTCAGGCTGGGCTGCTTCAACGGCCGAGAGGTGGGCTGTTGGGCGCTTGCTGCGAAGGTGGAACATGCCAGGATTAACGCGCCTGCGCGAAGCGTCGTCCGAGAAGTGCACATGCCCACTCCTTGTAGAGTTCCACGTTTCACCCTACCATTTCGAGGCCGGTGCGTCAACGTCGGCCGTCCTTGCCCCGAAGGAGTGCGCACGGCTGTTCCGTGACTGCCCTTCGCCCTCGACGGCATTCCGAACAAGCCGTACGTCGGCGACATAGGCAGGGACGGTCGCTGGTGATGAAAAGGATTGCTGAGGAGCAGGCTGCGAACAAGGTGACGTGACGGCAATATTGAGGCCGAAGTATGGGCGATGAGGAGGACAGAAGGGAAGTTCGGAAGTGCTTGGAGGCGGCTGGCCTTCGCGTAGAAGACATCCCTGAGGACTCAGTGGCTGGGAGCAAGCGCTGCGACGTCTTTGCCCGGGATGCTTCCGAGAGATACCTCGTCGAGGTGAAAGGCTTTCACGACGACGAGATGATCAAAGGAAAGCTGCATAACGCCGAAGTCTACGAACGCGATTCTTCCGACACTTACCGCGGCAACGTGACGAAGGAGATTCGTGACGCGATCAAGCAACTGGGAAGCACGGCGCTGCATTACGACGATGCCATTTGGCTGGTTGCATTGGTCGCACGGAGCAAGCACGACGCTGACGTCATGTCAGAGCAGATCATGGGGACGCTTTACGGGGTGGCCGCCATCACTGATCGCGGGCCCGACGGGGTCGCCCGGAGGCGGCACTGCCTCTACTTCTCTGAGAGCGCGTTCCACCGACACCCGGACTTGGACGGAGCGATTGTGTTGGATGCTCAGGGCGTCGGGCTTTACCTGAACGATTACGGGCGCCGTGTCAACCGGGTGAGGGAGAGCGGATTGGCACGTTTTCTTGCGCAGCACAGCGCTTCTTACGATATGGCAGAATTGGAGAGCCGAGCCGATTGCCTGGTGGCCGATTTCGACATGGACCGTGCCAACAGGGAGGCGGTCTTGGATCGTCTCAAACAGAAGTACGCTGGCCGAAATCTCTCGTACATGGATTGGCATCGCTGGGAGGCTATCGGCCGGTGGCCGTAAACCAGGGATGAGGATCTGGAGCGCTGGCGGCTCGGCCGCCCAAAGACCAAGGGGTTACGGCGGCGCCGTTCTTGACGCGCCTCCTGTTCGGACTGCCCAGCGGCGCCAAAGGCCGAGGTCCGGCGAGAGAGCGCTCAGGCGCGCGGCGTGCTCGGCATTCTCTTTCGCCCCTTCCGTCGCTCGGGTTTTTTGGGGGGGCGGCTTACCCCGGGCTCGCGCCTGGGGCTACTCTCAGACGCCCCGCTGGGGCTTGGGATCGTTTCGTGACCGGTTACCGGGGGCTTACGCCGCCCGGCTAAGCTCTACCGCCCCCTCGGGGCTTGGGTTGGCAGAGGCGGGCGTTGGTCCGGAGGCGGGCGGGTTTGACAGGTGCGTTGGGACGCACCCTGCCGGCTGGCCCTCAGGTTCGCTGTTCGCTTCCGGCGCCGCCTCGGCCGCTTCTTTAGACCTCCTAACACAACCCGCCACGCCAGTGGCGGGCCAAGGCGGCCCCGCCCTTGCGGGCGGGGTTCTGATAGGCGCTCTCAGCATCGCGGGAAGGGATTCCCGCACGTCTGGGTGCGAGAGAGGATTCTCGCACCAGTGCTTCACAGCCGGGGGCGGCTGTGCTACATGCTTCGGCCGGCGAGCCGCCGGCCGCTACAGGGCGCGGATCAGGTCGGGCGTGATCTCGTCGAGGTGCCGGACCACGCGGGCGGAGCCAGCTTCCTGCAAGACCTCCGGCGGGTGGGTGCCGGCCAGGGCGATCACTTTCATGCCGGCCGCCAGCGCGGCTTGAATCCCGACCGGGGCGTCCTCCACGACCACGCACGCGGGCGCCGGCACACCGAGCCGCTCGGCGGCCAGCAGGAAGCAATCGGGCTCCGGCTTGCCGCGGGCGATGTCAAAGCCGTGGACCGCGGCCTCGAAGTAGCCCGCGATCAGACTGTCGGACATTACGAGGTCGAGATTCTCCGGCGGTCCGGAGGTGGCCACGGCGAGATGGAAGCCCGCGTTCCGCAGCCGCTCGAGCAACTCACGGCAGCCGGGCATGAGCGGGACATGCCCGCTGATCAGCGCGCGGTAAATGGCCTCTTTTTCCTCGTCCAGCCGGCGAATCTGCTCATCCGTGACTTGCTCGCCGCAGAGGATGCGGATGATGTCGCGGCTGGGGCGGCCGAAGGTCTGGCGAAAGCGCTCGGCCGAGACGGCGATGCCGTGCTGGCGCGCGAGCCGCTGCCAGCTTTCATGGTGCGCGGGGCCCGAGTTCACGAGTACGCCGTCCATGTCGAAAATGACGCCGTCGGGCATAAGGGTGCTCAGGGGCTAAGTTCGACTTTCGCACTATTGGCAGAGGTTTACGCGAGCCTCTGTAAAACAAAACGAGTCTCCCGCACCATGGGCGTGTTGAAGGAAAAACCCGTGGAGCAAGGAGGCTCGTGGTGGAACTTG
>Ga0315285_10001919_pt1 | contig 21872 bp, 20 predicted proteins | sample YL17G09_36_MG_FD_203698 | JGI IMG/M metagenome (GOLD analysis project Ga0315285, IMG submission 203698) | Sediment microbial communities from Yellowstone Lake, YNP, Wyoming, USA - YL17G09_36 | ecosystem: Environmental > Aquatic > Freshwater > Lake > Sediment | place: USA: Wyoming | collected...
AGTTCGTCGTAGGTGTCGGTGTCAGGGAGGGCATAGGTGTACTTGTTGGCTCAGAGACAGGTTCGTAGGTTATGCTGACGTCATCCCAGAATGCCCCCATTGGAACAGATGTGAGTCTCTGAAATGTCACTGCCAGTAATGTTATTGATACTCTCTCAACTGAGGCGACTGTAATGTTCGGGTAGGTCTGCTTGAGATCCGCATCAATGTCGCGTTTAACATGATTCCATTTATCGGATGCTAAATCAGAGAGCAGGATGTTCTTGACATTCTCTGAGGTCATCTTTGGCAATGGATAATCTCTGTAGACAGCGATGTTTTCTGTCCACGCGACGTAGTACACTATGGTCTTCTTGGTCTGTGTTGTCCAGAAATCAACGATTAATGCAATATCAACCCATGCGTTTACTTGAGATGTACCGAATAAGTAGACGTTGAATTGAAGCGTCAAATTAGATCTTCGATTCAATTGGATCTCTTGAGTGGCGCCCCCTCCAACGCCATAACAGTGCTCTCCTCCAGTACCGCTGAGTGTGTAGAGAGAATACCTTCCAGAATATGCGCGATAGTCTGTGGCTGCTCCTTCCCGAGGAAGCTGGTTACAATAGCTGAAGCCGCTCCATCCATTCATCCCATTCTCAAAGCCACCATTCGCTACAAGCTCAACGACTTCACATCTTGAAGGGGCAGCAAGAAGCGAGATCACAGTAGTGAGCAGTAGCAAACATGACAGTGGATAGATGCGCTCGCTGAGCATGACCTTCACATCCACCTTGCCCATGCTAGTAAGCACATTTGGTTTGTAAGTCTTCGCATACTAGGCGTGGTTGCGCGCTCAGCCCATCCTAGTGTTGGTGCGACAGATGTTGAACGAGGGAGGCAGGTTTGATTATTGCCTCTATCCTGTCGTACAGGACAGTCCTAGTAGTATCGGCTGTTGTCGTGGTTAAGAGAAGAAGTAAAGTCTAAACAAACTCGTTTTGTTTTTGCCAGTAAAGTAAACATGCAATTTGTGCTTTTTCAATGTAGAAACTGTTTAAACTTTGTATATTTTGTATACTGTAGACTGTTATTTCTTATGCTTTTTACTGTTAGTTTTATATTGGTTTTCTTTGTTTTTGGCTGAATTATACCGTTCTTTATGTCTTTGTTTCTTCTCTTGCTTGTTTCTTTCTTTGCTGGTTGTCTTCTTTTTGTTGGTTACCTGTTTTTCTCCTGTTTTTGCTACCTTAAATAAGTTAGAAATGGCATGTACAGGTTTTGCAGTTTTTCTTTGGTTTACTTCCTTTTTTCTTGATATTCGCAGATAGCGTGCTCTGATGCTTTCATCAAGATATGGGAAATTGAAGAAAGGGTTTGGAGTTACACGTGGATGTCCACGTCGGAAAACCCGTATCCACGTGGCCACACCAAACAGCCAGTTATCTACATCCCCCCCCTAGCTGGTGAGCACACACACACACACAAAAATAACCTGTCTTAACGGTTCAAATTAGGGTGCTCTCACCAGCTAGGGGGGGATATTACATAGTGGTTGTTTTTTGGGTTCCACGTGTTTTGGGTTTGGGTACGTGGAACTGCCTTGTGGCTGTTTGGTTTAGAGGTTTAGGGTTTCACGTGGCAGTCATTTTATGATTGATTCGGTGATGATCAATTCTACCATAGAGCGATTGAAACCCCCGCCAGGGGTCTCAAATATGTTACTGTTTCTCTGGTTCAGGCTTGAAATAGGCTTTTTCGTTTCTCGCTTTTCTTTGAGGTGTCGGTGGGGTTCTAGGTATTTAAATCGTCTACCGGCTAGAGAGCGCGCGCGCTCCACTTTTCTTTATTTCATCTAGTGCCGATAGTACATGATTTCTATTTATCTCGCCAGGTATCATGCCCACTTCAGCCCATTTTTGAGTAAGTTCCTTTGGAAACTTCAGAGGGATACTTCGTCTCATTCTTCTGAATCTTATCTACAAGCGCCTTCACGATGTCTGTTCCTATCGCATTAAACATGCTTATGCAATAGATCAGGATGTCTGCAAGTTCTTCTTGTAATCTTTCAAAATTGGCAGCATTCTTCATAAGATGGGCTTCGTCTGTGGTGATCCATTGAAATATTTCCAGCAGCTCCGCGGACTCTATACTGATAGATTCAGCGAGGTTTCTTGGCGTATGGAATCTTTTCCAATCTCTATCTTGGATGAACTTCTCGATCAAACTCTTTACAGTCGCAAAAGTAGTGTTAGAATCGTCTAGTTCCACATCTGGAACCGTTTGACAGCACCTAGAGCCTTACTCCACAACGAAGTTACGTAGCGCCATATTTGAGCCTAATGAATATTGGTCGATGACGTGGTCTGGTTTTATTATTGGGCCCGTGAGGGCCCCAATAGGAGAAAAGAAAAAAGAGGAGGGAGAAGATTACGGCTTGATTTGCCCGGGTATCTTCAGAAAGTATAGAGGTTGTTCTCGTTCTTCTTGTTGTAGTATGAGTTTGCTCTGTGGTGAGCTAAAGAGCGCGCATAAGACGCCAGCGTTTTTCATCTCGCTCATCCTCAACCCATAGGATATACGAGTCACCCGTATAAATGTTCCTATGTGTTACACAATTACACTCTATGTAGTCGAACCAGTTTAACACCCACCTAGCATGCATTAACCCTGTCAAGAACACCAACTCAAAGAAAGTGTACTATACTCGAATGAATTGTCTATTCTTTTAAACAAAGATCACTCTCCAGATATCCCAAACAGAGGCAGTAGTAATGTCAATGTCATTCGAAAAATCTGGAGTCGACATACTAAACGCAGCCTCCTCGCCAGTAAGGCTTCGAATCCTAAAGCTACTGAAGTCTAAGGGGCCACTTCCTTACACCGAAGTGATGTCCGCATTAGGTCTCGATCCGATACGTGACGCAGGTAAGTTTGTCTATCACCTTAAGAGCGTAACTGGAACACGTCTGGTCACGCTGGACAAGAACACAAAGAAATATGGAATAACCGAGCTCGGAGAAATCGTGGTAACCTTCGAGAGGGATTTGGAGGAGTACGTAGCTGCAAAGAAAGGGAAGTTGTATGTCAGAACATCTAAGCTCTCTCTAGAGGAGTTTGAGAGAGAGAAAATAGCGAACTCACTGATCAATGAGGCTGGTGTTCCTTATGAATTGGCCCAAGAAATAGCGGCAGAAGCTGAAGAGCGACTTCTCAGGCTACGGACAAGTTACCTGACAGCGCCTCTGATAAGAGAGTTCATTAACGCCATACTGATTGAGAAACGCCTTGAAGATTATCGTCACAAACTAACAAGACTCGGGATGCCTGTTCATGATGTTTCAGAGCTACTCAAATATTCCAGTGAAAGGATGCTTAATGCTCAGGCTGTGACTTATGCAGCTGGAAATGCCGTTATCGAGGAATACGTACTCCTGAATTTCCTACCGAGAAGCATTGCCGACGCTCACCTTTCTGGAGTCTTGCATATTGATAATCTAGGAGAATGGATACTCAAACCGAGCGAGGTCATGCAGGACCTAAGATTCTTTCTCAAGAACGGGTTACCAACAAAAAAGCCTCCAAAGACATTTCAGACTGCTCTGCTTGCTGCACAACAGGTATACGAGCTAGCAAGAAACGAAGTGTCTGGTGAACAGTGTTTTGACATGTTCAACATATTCCTAGCACCATACGTATCCAAGGTTTCCAAAGACCAGCTGAGAGATTCACTCTATCAATTCTTTACGAACATTCGTCATGATGTCTACTCACAGGATATTGGTAGCAGCCTCTCTCTTGGTTTTGAACTTAGTATCCCACAATTCCTCAATAGTATCAAAGTCAATGGACCTGAAGGTAACAACCTTGGGAAATATGGCGATTATACAGAGTCTGCGAACGATCTGCTAGAAGCAGCAGTTGACGCCGCTATCGAGGCGTCAAAAGAGAAACCTCTCCTTAATCCTAGACTCATCTTCAAGATCAGGGGTCCAAATGAAAGTAACAAGAGAGTGCATGATTTACTGATGAAGATACATCAATTCGCGGCAACATCCTTCCTGCCATACTTTGCAAATCTCGGAAGCGAAGAAAAGGCAGTCTATACTGCAACTGGCTTAAGAATTGATAATTCCTGGACAGGTAACTGGGAAGACGACTGCATGAGGACGGGCAATGCCGACACAATCTTCTTAAACCTGCCGAGGATTGCCTACGAATCGCACAGAAAGATAGACAGATTTCAGAACATACTTGAGACGAATCTCAATCTTGTGGCTGCAGCTTTCCAGAGGAAGAGCGAGGTTCTCAAAGAGAGGCTCCAGCAGTCATTACTCCCGCTTCTGTCGGGAGGTGCTGAGAGTGCCTATTTCATTGAAAAGAACGCGACTTATGCAATTAGTTTCGTAGGGCTATATGAAGCTGTAAAGGCATTCATAGGGGCCTCTCTAAATGAGAACGAAAGAGCCATGGAATTTGCTCTAAAGATACTGAAAGAAATAAACGACTTTGCAGAGTCCGCTTCCAAGAAGCTGGGAATGCGTCTAGTTGTTGCACAAAGGCCTCAAGATGAGGCTTCATCTCGGCTCGCAAAGCTTGATATGGCGAGATATGGTCCTGGGCAAGTGGCAACTGAAGGGATTAGGGACTATCCCTACTATACAGATCTCTTTGTGGTTCCATTAGCAGCCAAGATAGATCTTCATCAGAGAATTGCCCTAGAAAGCAAATTCCAAGAACAGTCCCTGGGAGGACACTTAACACCTATCTATTTGGCTCCGAAAGAGCAAGATCCGAAGGAGCTACTACAACTTACAGAGCAAGCATGCCAGAACCATCTGAGATTCTTCACCTACACCACCAACTTCTCCTACTGCCGGAGGTGCAACAAAACTTCCCTTGGCATAGCTTCAAAGTGTCCATCGTGCGGCGCGACAAACTTGATCACATTCGGCAGATCTTCAGCAACATATACACCACTGACGTTGTGGGCTGAATCAAAGAGAAGGGATATAGAGAGTAGAACTATGTACTCGTTATCCTAGACTGACTCATGCGCAAAATCACGTGATCGCTCCAAGAATAAGAGCCAACAAACCCATCCGCGAAAGCACCCCGTACCAGACCTGTCTGAAATATCTAGCATATATGGTGCCATCAACATCGGCATCGATCTCATCAACCCTAGGTAAAGGATGCATAACTATCGCGCCTTTCTTACAATGTTTAAGGTCAGCTTGAGTGAGTCTATATGAACCCTTAATAGCTTCATATTCAGCAAGGTCAGCAAATCGTTCCTTCTGTATTCGTGTCATATATATGACATCGACCTCGCCTAGAATCTTCCCGAGGTCTTTGCCTTCCTCAAAGTCTATATTACGTCCAATGTCCTCAAGAACTTCGTGCCGCATTCGCAGTAGGTCAGGAGAGATCAGGCACAATTTGACATCTTTGTAAAGAGAGAGGGCGTATGCAAGAGAATGCACAGTCCTGCCATAGCGAAGGTCACCCACCATGGCGACTTTTAAACCATCTATGTGGCCGAACTCCCGCTTCATAGTGTATATGTCAAGTATTGCTTGGGTAGGATGCTCCTCAGAGCCTGAGCCTGCATTCACTACAGGAACATCGGTAACTTCACCCGCTAACCGCGAAGCTCCCTCAAGAGGATGCCTAATAACTAAGACGTCAGCATAGTTCTCCACGACCCGTACAGTATCTGATAGGTTCTCTCCTTTTTGTACAGATGCGGTGCTAGGTTCAGCAAATCCTATGCATGATCCACCAAGCCGATACATTGCAGACTCGAAGCTTAGTTTGGTTCTGGTGCTGGGTTCGAAAAAGAGAGTAGCCATAATCTTGCCTCTGAGAATGTCAGAACCACTTTTGGCTTGTAGCTCCATTTGATCTGCAGCTGAGAGCATATGATCAATGTCAAATCTCGTGAAGTCGCGTATTGAAATTATATCCCTTCCAGCAAGACTCATGCAAAGCCCCACATCTAATTCCTAAGGTTCCATAGATAACTTGAGGGGTGGAAAGCAATAAAAGAGATTCCAATCGGAATACTGTTCACAGAAGTAGTTTAACACAGGAATATCATAGTGAGAAGCTACTAAGGTCTGGATTTCAATTGGGGAGTGTCGATAGAGAACACCAATAACCTAGATCAAAGTCAGAGATTGTGGTACACTAAATGGAAGCAGGATCAGTAGGAATAGTCAAGACTCAAACTTTCACTTTTGCGAATTCACCAAACAAAATGCTGCTTGATAGTGGAAGAAAGCTCGGCCCCATAACCTTGGCGTATGAAACCTATGGAAAACTCGACTCAGACAGACGCAACGCCATACTAGTCTTCCACGCCCTTTCCGGAGACGCTCATGTTGCTGGTAAACACCACAAGAATGATCCCAAACCTGGATGGTGGGACAATATGATTGGTCCTGGGAAAGCCTTCGATACCGACAGGTACTTTGTAATTTGTTCTAATGTTATAGGTGGGTGCAGAGGCTCTACAGGACCTAGTTCAACTAACCCGAAGACTGGGAAACCATACGCCCTAGGCTTCCCGATGGTTACCTTAAAGGACATGGTGAAGGCTCAGAGAGAACTGATCGATTATCTTGGAATAGATCAGTTGCTTGCAGTAGTTGGAGGATCTATGGCTGGAATGCAAGCTCTTCAATGGACAGTTACATATCCTGAGCGGGCGGCTCTCTGTATACCTATCGCTACAGCAGCTCGGCAGTCACCTCAGAACATCGCTTTGAATGAAGTAGGTCGGAGGGCAATCATGAGCGATCCCAAGTGGCAACGCGGTAACTACTATGGAAGTAGGGCGCCTCCCACTGATGGCTTATCTGTAGCTAGAATGATCGGTCACATAACATATCTAAGTGACAAAACCCTTCGGATAAGATTCGGCCGGAGGTTGCAGGAAAGAGATAGGCTTAGTTTCAGTCTCAAACCTGAGTTTCAGGTTGAAAGTTACATCCATTACAAAGGCGAAACGTTCACAAAAAGGTTTGACGCAAATTCCTACCTCTACATTTCTAAAGCAATTGACTATTTTGACATAACGAATGGATATAGCTCACTTGAAGAAGCATTGACAGTAACAAAGGGGAAGTTTCTAGTGATCTCCTTCAGTTCAGACTGGTTGTATCCACCATTAGAGTCTGAAGAGCTGGTGAACGCTCTGCGGGGGGCAAACAAAGACGTGGTTTACTACGAGTTACCCTCAACCTATGGTCACGACGCTTTTCTTGTTGAAGGAGAGAAAATGACCCAAATAATATCATATTATCTCTCCCACGCCCGTGGCAGGGACAAGCTGGAAAGGTATCAAGATGAGAACCAGCCAACGAGCTAGATTATCCAGCAGACTAATCTAATGAGTTATTGTCAAATATGTTCTCCACCGAATTCTATCAGTGAGGATCTATGTCACAAGTCGGTAAGGCTGAACTATACGTCAAAAAGATCAGAAACGGGACTGTGATAGATCACATATCGGCTGGATACGCCTTGGACGTACTGAAAATACTCAACGTAACCGGTAAAGAAACCAATACTGTAGGCGTAGTCATAAATGTCCCGAGCAAACACATTGGAAAGAAAGACATAGTGAAGATTGAGGGTGGGGAACTCAAGCCCGAAGATGTAGACAAGATTGCTCTAATATCGCCTAAGGCAACAATAAACATAATTCATGAGTATGATGTTGTGGAAAAGAAAAAGGTCAGCCTGCCCAGAGATATTACCGGAATAATCAAGTGTGGGAATCCCGTTTGTATATCAAACTCCAAAGAGCCTGTAAGTTCACTCTTTCACGTTCAAGAAGTGGAACCCATACGTCTCCGTTGCCATTACTGCAATCGAACCATGGAGAAAAAGGATATACTCAAGCAATTCTAGATTACACTCCTGTAAGGTGAAAGAAGAATTAGTAGGACAAGAGACATATTGGTTCGCTCTTTCTTGTCGTGAGAGGCACGAGTTGGTAGGGGAAAATGGCTACTATAGGAGTCATAGCTGACAGAGAAACAGCCACATATTTCAAGATAACAGGAATTTGCAACAGTTACCCAGCGGACAATGTAAAGGAGGCAGAGGAAAGACTAATCGAACTACTTCGGAATCAGGAGACATCAATAATATTCATCACAGAGGAGGTAAGCGAATGGCTGAAACCTACCCTCATTAGAGTTCGGAGAGGAAGAGAGTATCCACTAATAGTGTCTATCGCCGGGAAGCAAGGCAAGGAACCCCAAGCAGACCAGCTTGCTGACTTGGTTAAGAAAACGGTTGGTGTCGAGATAAAGATAGGACAAGAAAAACCAAGTAATTGAAAAGGCTACGTCTCCATCTACCTTCAAGACTATGTATGGACCAGCCCATAATGATCCGTAGGGTACTCTTCTATACGGCAGATAAGTATTGAAGGATACGGGTGTGCTATGAGATGGGGGTCAAGATACCAGCTGGTCGTTATGTTGAGTGTCTCAGGGAGAGGCAGATTTTAGGGTAGTGACTAATCTACCATTCACCACGTTCCAGTTGATGTTTTCAAAGAATGCATCAATATATGATGCCCGCTTTGGTCCGTAATCTGTGTAGTAGGCATGCTCATAAACGTCTAAGACAAGCAACGGAATTGCATTCAAGAATCCGTAGGAATTGTGGGCATCTAGACCATTGTTCATGAGCCTATTACTTGATAGATCGTATACGAGAATCGCCCAACCCCTAAGGGCCACTCCACATGCTTTGAAATCTTCCTTCCACTTCTCGAAAGAACCGAAGCTCTCCTCGATCATTTGATTTAGCTTTGTTCCACGTTGTGTCCCTTGGCCATCCTTTATATTTTCAAAGTATAGTTCATGAAGGACTGTCCCCATCCAGTTGAAGCTTTCTTCAACCTTCAGTTCCCTAAAATCACTAAAGTTCTGGTTTGCCTTGCTACGATCGGTTGTCTGTTGCTTGTCCCATATCTCATTGATCTTGTTGACATATCCTTTGTAATGTGTTTCAAAATGATACTCAAGTTGCTGGTCTGATATTCCTTTCAATCCTTTAGGTTTGATTTGATCTTTTGGTGTTATTTTCATAACTAAACTCTGCATCTCCTCAGGTCAAGTCGTGCGCTATCTAGTGTCTCTATCTCTTGCCTTTTTAATAAACGCTTTGAAGTCTTCCTAGAAATACTCGCAGACGTTCGGTCTACGGTTTCTATAATTTCTGCGGGTAACAAACTTCAATTTCGGAAAAATCGAACCGAAGATGCGGTTGGACGGATGAACCAATACAATTAATAGTCATTTGATTTCAGTCGTAATTCGAGACTTTACTGAATCGGATGATCTCTGGAATTACAGGGGACTCAACTGTTGGGTGATGTAGCAACCTTGGCTTTTGCGTCCTATGAGTGAAGGAATGAGTGGGTTACAGTGACTGAAGACTGTATAGTAACAGGATGCGAACAGATTTGAGCACAAACAAGACTGGGCTTCTTGTACTATGGTTTCTGATGTTTACCTTTCAGAGCGTACAGTCTAGTCATGAGGCGTCAGGTAGGTCAACTGAGGGTTTTTACCTAACGGGGCCAACGCATTGTTTCAGTGTGGGAGCCGGGTACGATTCCAAGTTTCTGTTCTCGATAAGGTCTCTTGGCTACAGAGGACGAGTGGACTTCGACACTGTTGTTCCCGGAGAGGTTACGGTCGAGTTGCGTTCACCTATATTTTTGAATTCCACAGACGGTGGGACTTATTGCCCTGTAACCGTGCGAGCAACATCGGCAGCATCCACGGGTGAGCAGTCAATAGTCATTACAGCGAGGGGAGGATCGTACTCGGACGCAATTTCAATTTGCATAATAGTTTCAGATTTCACGAGGCTAACGATACAGACGTCACCATTGGAGGTTCCAACTGTCATCTTCTTTGACAACACCAAGTATAAAATAGAAGGTAAGCCTCTCACACTACAGACTCGCGTAGGTAAGCACACATTAGAAGCCTATACAAGTGAGTCAAGAATCGGTACGAGACAATTCGTGAGAAAGGGTTTGATCTTATCCAGTTTGGATGGGAATAGCACCCAATATATGAGACAAGACAGACTTCTGACCCTTACGATCAATGGCAATAGCACACTGACGATTCTCTTTGAGGAAGTAACACAAAATGAGGCTGAAAGAACAAGCTGGAAAGAGTCCCTCATAATAAGGAATCTAGTGCCAATAGTACTTGCTTTGATAATCGTTTCTGCTGTAATCCTGCTTTATGTCAGGATAAGAATCACCAGAAGAAATTTCCGCAAGAATGAGGATGAGATGATCTAGGTTTTCTCAGAACATATGAGTAATCAATATCTGCCAATTCTTCTCTATCAATGATTGCTGGTCTCTAAATCTGGGTGTTATGGACTCGCTCAGATTCGCGGTAGATCGGCCAATAATGGTAATCCTGTTCTGGCTCCGTACTCTTCTATACATCGTGAGGCTACAAGATTTCCCAGCTTTCCGCAAGCGTAGAGATCCTTACCATGTAGTAATCCGTAGATGAATCCAGCACAGAATGCGTCACCGGCTCCTGTCGTGTCCTTTGGTGCAATTTTGGACGCCGGAATCAAGTGGCTCTCTTTTGCATCAGTAACGTAGCATCCTCTTTTGCCCAGTTTTACTGCGACGAGTTCTACTCCCAGGGAAAGAAGAGTTCGTGAACCTTCTTTGTACCCCCTCTTTGTAAGCGCTCTGATCTCTTTTTCATTTGGCAAGATGGCTAGTGTCCTTTTCAGGAGAGGACTAAGAACGCTGATTCCTTTCTTTGAATACAGTTCACCAGGATCTAAGCAAATTTCTGCTCTTCGTAGATTCCTGACCAATCGCTTCTGTGCGTTAAAGGGAGCCCCACCAACAAAGGATGTAAGATGAAGGAATTTTGATGAGTCTGCATATTCAAGCCTTATCTCGTCAAATTTCAAGGAGTCGTTGACGCCGGGGTCGATGTAGAGTACTCTTTCGCCGAGGTCGTCTATGAAACCTATGCAAACACCGGTCCTTCCATGCTTAGAGTGTTTGATCCCGCTTATTTCCACTTTTTCTCTCTGAAGATCCTTTAGAAGGTAGTCTCCTTCGATATCTCTGGCCAACTTGCCGATGTATCCTGTTCGCACTCCTAGACGAGACAAACCCACTACTGTGTTTGCAGCTGAACCTCCAGGTGAGATGGTTAAGCCTTTTACGAAAGTTTCGTCCCCAGCTTCAGCTATCCTACTTACTCTGTAGAGTTTGTCAAGATTAAGCGCTCCGAAACCTACAATGTCTGGTCTCAACCAAATAGCTCCTTTAGACGCACTCGGTATCTACCGAGTTTTCCACCGTAGTTTCCAGCAGATATCCAAGAAACTTCAGGTAGATCCCATATGCTCTCTATGCCTGCTCTCATGGCTTCAGATACTACTGCGAGTGAGACGCCGTTTATGACGATTTCTGGAATGTATTCGACTCCTTCAGGGATCTTTGAGCGTGTTCCGAGCTTATCCCTAAGTGAGGGGCAATATGCTTCATTGGTTGTGGGGCCAATCCATGGGAACTTTGTCTCTGGTTTGGAACCTGCTGAGCAAATATCGAATGGTGTTACCGCACCATCTATTTGGTGAATTGCCTCTAAGGCTCTTCTTCCGGCTTCAAAGACAGCTTTCTTGGTTTTGCACATGTACCAGAAGTTGCCTCCCATAACGCCCAAGCCATAGCCGAGATATCTTTCAATGCGGAAGTCAGGCACCATTATTGGGACGTTTATGATTCTTCTGCCTTTGAGGTCCTCCTCCCATTCGAAGCCATCACCACAATGGCCGATCCTTTCCATGGTATCGATCTGTCCTACCGCGCCGTTGAGGGCATTGTATACTGCTGTGAAGGGTTTTACAAGTATGTCCTGCCTTATTCTGTAAGAAAGCTCGATCTCGAACCTTTTGACGGAATCCTGTAGCGGCTTTGACGAGTCTATGCCGCCCCAAAACTGAACGATCACACCATTGCGGCCATCAGGAGTCTCACTATGCTTGATTCGCTTCTCATAACCTCCCTCGACTCTGCCGATTACAATAGATGGCGTACTTGTTGAGTCCTCAGCAGCAGCCTTCAGAGTCTCTTCATCATCAGAAGTGATAATTAGCCTGGCAAAGATGCCCTCAAAGGCTTCTGCATAAGTATCTTCTACTTTCTCAATTCCCATGATATTGCCACCATATTGCTCAATTATCCAAGACTGCCTATAGCCTCTCCTCTAACTTGCTTTCTGAAAAGGGAACTCTCTTTTGTCAATCTTTCTATGTTGTTCTCCGCAACTATTTCGACTTGTGGTAGACCTGCGTGGTAGACCTCTTCTGCCTTTATTCTAAGCTGTGTTCCCAAAGTCTTCTCAATTTGGTCGTAATCCCAACTGGCAACAAGTTGCCTCACAGCTTCTTTTCCTCCTTTGTTGAAGATCAAAGCAATAATAGTTGTAGCCAGGGTATCACCTGACAGAATTGCCAGCTCAGCTTGCCTTATTGCGTATTCGTTGCCGTTGAAGGATACGGCGAGGCCTTCACCCTCTCTAACGTACTTGAGTGGTTCAGAGTCAGTTATACTATCGCCGAAGTAGACTGTCTGTTTAAGATCACTGTTGTGTCTTCGGAGTATGTCCTTAACTGCTTCAACTTTCTCTGCTCCGCCAACAGGTTTAACGATTGTAATGATTCTGCCAATGGTCATTCCATGTATTTCGTGCCAGATGATCTGATCGAGGAATTCTATGTTTTCTCGATCTTGTTTGTCAAAGTCCTGAATAGAACGTGCTTTGGGAGGTATTCTTGGCGGCGAGAGCTTGGTTAGCTTGTCAGCCCACGTTTTGACTCTTTCAATTTCCCAGTCTGGAATCTTGAAGGAATCTAGATTAAGCTTCGTCGAGTAAGTATTACTCTTGGGAAATCCTATGAGTTGGCATAAGGATTCAATGTAATGCTCGTAGCTAGTGCTCACTATGAAAGAAGGCATAACTTTGCTGACCAAGCCTAAGGTCTCTCGCGCCCCTGGAACAAGCCTAAGGGTCTCTTCTGAGATACTCCTGAAGAGCGCATCTGTTGCGCCGTATGCTTTGAGGAATGGAAGTATGAGTCTTAACGTATCTCCAGGTTTATAGTGCTGCCTCCTCACGATTTCGACTTGAATATCGTCATATTTGCTGATTAGTGAGAAAAGCCTAGCTCCATCTGGGATCAGTCTCTCCAATAGTTCAAATGCGTTGTCGTTTTTTGAGATTGGGCCTTCACAGTCCGTTATGAAGATCCTGCTCACTTAGACCTCAACCGATTCATGTGCTCAATACTTCTGTTGATGTGTTTCCTCGAGGCTATGTCGCTTCGGTACCATAGTCCTCCTCCATGTATCTTTTCTATGCCCAATAGCGAGAATTTCCTAGCTTCATCTGTTGTCCCTGCTATTCCAACTGAGCAGATGGTTCTGGATGAGAGCGAGTAGATCTTGCCATCAGACCTAAGTTCCATGGAGCCTGGATAGAGTCTTAAATTGTCAGAATTCCTATGTGCAAATTCATATCCGTCTTGTAGGTTAAGAGGTGCCCCAACTTCTTCTCTACTCACCTCACTGGGGAACTGCTGTACATATCCGCCGTAGGCTGGAGGAACCTTATAGGTCACGACGCTTGATACGGGCTTGAATTTCACTGAATAAAGCTCTTGATCAATCATGTTCAAGCAGAGTTCGACAAAATCTTGGTTAATTATTGGCAGGATGTTTATTATCTCTGGATCTCCAGGTCGACTGTTTATCTCTAGGATCTTGGGTCCGTTAGCAGAGTGCATGAATGCTACATAGAAAGGAATTCCTCTCAACTCAGGATTATTTCCGCCCTCAGCAAGATGTCTAAAGATGTTGTTGACTATCTTGATTTCTTCTTCTCTGTCTGAGGGTTTCATGAAAGGAAGGAGCTCATTTTCGCCCTTATAGGAACCCATTCCGCCTGTGTTAGGTCCGTAGTCATCTTGGAAAGCCCTCTTGTAGTCACGTGTTTCGGGAAGAGTGATCAGATGTTTTCCATCACAGAAAGCTTGGTAGCTCGATTCCTCGCCTTCTATCTTCTGTTCAATTACGACTCTCTCAGAATTGCCTCCGTAGATTGACCAGAAGTGGTTGTACGCCTCCTCAACTGAATTGAAGTGTTCACCACCAACGCCGACACCTTTGCCGAAGCCAGGTCTATCCGGTTTTATGACTGCATTTTCTGGGCCCCCGAGTTCGAGCAACCAATCTTTGAACTGAGTCTTTGGGTCGGGCCCTAAGTCAACCGGATCAAAGACCTTGAAAAGGGGATTTGATTTGGGGGAGCACAGTTGAAGCATGTTACGTTGACGGACTTTACTTCCTTCAATAGCATACCGCTTTGTGGGGCAGATAATTGGTATTTTTATCCTTTTTTCAATCAGGTCTCTAATCCCTTGGATTATCGGGCCTTCGGAGCCGACTATGCCAAAGCGAATTCTGTTCCTATGCCTTTCGGCGAAGTCACAGATTTTCTCAATTGAGAGTTCTGGGATAACAGCGTGCGCCCCGCCGCAACTCGCTTTCTCGAGGTTGAAAGGATTATTCTGTTTATCAGCAATATAGAGCTCTGGTACGTATTCTTCACTTCGAGCTAGAGCATCGATAATTGCTGAGTCCCTTGATCCGTAACTGACCACTAGTATGCCAATCTTTTCCATTTCTTTTCAGTTCTATCTTCTATTTCGTTAGTTGCCCCCGAGACTTCTCAGTCGCCTTGATTACGGCTTCAATAAGAGCTGCACGCACCTTTTTCTTCTCGAGCTCTAGTAAACCTTCAACGGTAGTGCCGCCAGGAGTAGTAACCATATCTCTTAGTTTAGCTGGATGTTCCCTCGTTTCAAGAATCATCTTGGCGGCTCCCAGGGTTGTCTGAGTCGCCAAAAGAGTCGAGATGTCTCTTTCCAATCCAACTGTAACTCCACCGTCGCTTAAGGCCTCTATTATCATGAAGATGTAAGCCGGACCGCTTGCACTAAGCGCTGTGACCGCGTCTAGATCTTTCTCATCTACGATGGCGACTTTGCCAGTTGAACTGAAAATCTCTTCGGCCAAGGCGATGTGCTCGGTTGAGCTATTTGGGCCTCGTGAAATGGCTATCATGCCCTCACCTACAAGTACAGCTATGTTTGGCATAGCCCGAATCACAGGAATTTCACCGCCAAGAATCTTGGATAGAAATTCTGAAGAGATCCTTGCAACTATTGTGATGACAAGCTGTTTTGACGTTAAGAGTGTTCTGAGCTTGTCGGCAACTCTTTCTACATCATTCGGTTTCACAGCAATAATAATTACGTTGGAGTTGAGAGCTAGCTTGGTTACATCAGTATCGCATACTATTCCATATTTCTTTGAGACATATTCACATCGATCTAATAGCGTGTCAACCGCAAAAAGTCTGCTTGGTGCGATTGCCTTCTTTGAGATTAGACCATGTATTAGAGCCTCACCCATTTTACCGGCTCCGACTATGCAAACGCTAACGTCATCGATCATTGCTTGGCACTTCTCAGTTCTATCTCTCTTGCTCTGAGAATAAAAATGTGGGCCATAAGAGTCTACTTGGATCAAATGGTCAAGAACTAGAGACCGTGCGCTAAAACAATCGAAGTCGTTTGTGGAAGTCCAAATTCTGGGGCCAGTCGATCTAGTCAGACGGTGTATAGCACGCGCTACAAACGCGGATCTCGTGAATGAGGCTCAAGAAAAGACTGAGCGTGTAGGTGCGACTTGTTTGGGTAGGGGTGCGCCGTGTGCGTGCTCTCTGGGCATGGGCTCATTGGCACTGTCTCGGCGTGTGCTTGTGCTTGCAGACTTAGCATATTATCGCTTGTCAGGGGGTAGGGGTTTAGGCTCTTGTTGTTGGTGTTCTAGACCTATTCATGTGTGATAGTGATCGTTTAATGAGTTCGAGTCAGGTCATGTCAGGCTTGGCAAGTCAGCGCGCGCTATTGGGGCTGAGAATTGAAATCTGTCTCCAGAGAGAGGGGGTCGTTCGAGTAGGTCACCCAAACAATAGATCTAATAGAAATAACCCGCTTACTGTCCTATACCGTGACCGCTCTTTGCATACACTTAGGACAGATCAATTCATCTTCTCTCATTGAAGCACCGCAATAGATACAAAGCTTGCTGCCGGCAAGCATCGTACTGGCGTATGACTGGGCTACTTGGTAGGTGGGAGTATATTGTTGTCTATAGGCAGGAGTTGGTGGTCCACGATAGATTGGATGCTGACGTTGACCATAACCGTACTGGGGATACGACGGGGCAGGATATTGTTGGGGAGGATATGCTGTACGAGTTTTGTCACATTGAGGGCATCTCCACTTGCCGAATTCTGGTACATAGATTTTGTATCCACCGCATTTCCAGCATTTCTTAGGCTTCTGGTATGGCCAAGACAAGGTGAATTTCCCATCTGAAGAGTGCACAGTACTCCCTTTAAGGTTTGGCATTAACATTAATGAACTGAAGTCAAGCTACTGAGAATTCTGAACGTGCTACCATTTAGTAATTGTTTCGCTGTTGTATGAACAGTCTTAGGGCTATTAACGCGGGCTCTTTGAACTAATGTGTGAACTACTGGCTTCTGCTTTCAAACATCGTCTTAAGGGTTGATGTGAGACCAAGCAGAAATGAGTAAGAGTCGTCAGGTTCAGTTTCCGGTACCTTGTCGTGAAACTGCATTATTCCTGTGTCCACGTGCACTGGTGTCAAGGAAATCGCACCTTTTCCAATTTGTTCCCTTAGGTAAAGTTGTACCTGTTTCTCATCGAGCAAGGGGAGCTTCTTCTCAGCCCGAATCTTATTAGATCGGTCTGTTACAAGTTGTGCCCAACCATCGATCTTCGAAAGATCATATTTCAGTCTCTCATGTGGAAATACTATGTTGAGGAGGCTGAATATCCAGCAGCTGAGCAGCTCTGCATGTGATGGGGTATTGATTGCCTGAATGGCCGTTGATATCTCTTCGTCGTCTTTGAGTGCCTGTTGCCAAGCCTCGTCTACGTTTGCTCTGCTCCCATCGAATGCTATTGTGAGTTTGAGTTTGAACGCAAGCGCCTTTTTCAGATAATCGAAAGCCTCTTTTTTCTTGCCACCACCCAAGAGAGCAATAAATCCTGAGTAGGCTTGGTTCAAGCTTTCTGCGATATTTGATGTTACTGTGTCTCCGACGGTACCTGCGAATTGAGTTATTTCCTCTTCTTTTTCCTTTGTTAGACTGGGCGAGGACAGCTCGATCTCGCAAGTGTAAGGCATCTCACCTAAAATAACTTGATTGTATCTAATTTCTCCCTTTCTGGCTTTCACAATCTTCTTGGTTTCCACCAGTGAGAGTTTGAATTTGTCACTTAGATGCAGTTCATACTCTTGTCCTTGGTCAGTTATTGAGTAGGTGTGCTGCGGGATCTTTCTATTAGCTTGTTCAACAGTAATGTCTACGAAAGCTCTGGATCGAAGTCTCTTGAGAGTATTTGAGAGGGTTGAGTAGCTTACCCCGTGACCGTCAGACTTGAGTCTTCGCCAGAGTTCGTTGAAGCCAATACCTTTCTCTTTCCCTAGATGTGAAAGCACCTGCAGATCTTGATCCTCAATGTTTGCTATTGGTCCTGGCCTTGTCACGGTGTTCACCACAATAATAGTACTACTTTGTTATGTAGTATATATAACGTGATTCAGAAGACTCCTCGGATACCAAAAATGAGTGAGAGGAACATGAGGCCAAGGTAGCGCGCGCTCAAAGTCTCGAATTTGTGTTTTCTCTCAATCATCCCAAAGACTTCCCACAGTGGTTTGGTAAAGGAGCTCGTCTAATACGATATGTTTAGTTATACTACTTCAGGGCGCGCCTTAGGAAATTCGAGATGGCTTGTCATTTGGGGCTTATTTGGCAAGGTCCATTTTCAAGGCGGATATATGGCCACGTACCGATCTCTCAATGGAAACAACAAATTCTCTTTCTCTCTCCTTAACATCTAGAACGATGTCTCCGAGTTGCTTCACAGCCAGACAGATGTTGTCTGCAGTTGTTCGATCGTCAGTTAGTACTTCTAATATCTCACCAGGATTCATCTTGTCAAGAGTAACTTTCGTTTTGAGTTGTGGATAGGGGCAGCATGTACCTTTGACGTCCAACGAGTGTCCTCTGGTGGCGGGCTCTTTCAAGATTGTCTTACTCCTTTAATCAGATATCGAAGTTACCGTGATTTCCCATCGCGCTAGTGAGGATGTTATGACGAGATAGTAATCTCCAGGTCCGCTGTTAACATCGACATAACTGCTCTCAGTAGTATATAGATCTGGAATCTCAGTCAGTGGAAGACCAGATCCATTGTGGTAGACAACGAATTTGAAGAAAGAGTTGTCTGAGGCTTGGACGGCGTAAGAGATTCGCCATTTGTTTGTTGGTATGTGAAATGGTTGTGTAATTTTTCCAGAGTCACCAGAGAAGAGGAACTTCACCTCAGCTTGCTCAGTCCGTCGCGGCTCAATCTTAGGTGGAGCAAGTACTGCCAAGGAGACGCCCACTGTAACAAGAAGTGCAGCAAGCAGTCCCCAAACTAGCATTCTCCTGGGCATCGATTGACCCTCTCTATTCTGACCTTCTGGCATTTAACACTAGGCTTTCTATTTTCCACGCATCAGCAATACGAATCAAAGTAAAAGTCTCGCGGTAAGGAATGTAAGGAGGTTGGGTAGCACCAAGCGACCATGACCTTAGACCTGAATTGTAAACCGCTGTGGCTTTGTTATCCGCTACCTCTATGCTAGAAACCTTACCGTAGATGATATACTGGTGGTATAGCACAATTTCTTTCTCATAATAGCTCTTGATCATGGTGACATTCCTGATTAGCCTGCCGTCTGGAAGAACCATTAAAGCGTCGTCGGTAAAGAATGGGACAATTTTCGCGGTCGAGCGATTGCTGACGGCAACATGGAACGAGCTTATGAATCGATTTATTTCGACTTGCTTTTCGTTTAGTTCAACTGGCGGAGCTATTGATTGTATTGACTGTCGTTCAGAGTGGTACAAGAGTACTATTGCGAGGAAGAAAATCAATAGAATAGCAAGGAAGACTCTTGAACGCGCATTCCTAAGTAGAGCCAGCAACAGAGCCAGGAGAAATACTGCAGTCAAAGTCACCAGAGGAATGACTGGAACCTGTAGTATCTGTGAGAGCAGAACTCCTGGCGGATACAGGCTTGCTTCGAGGCCGATAACACCTACAATCTCGAGGGCGATTGCAGTAGCAAAGCCAGCCATGATGCCGAAGAAAGCGATCACGGAACTTAACTGTCCCTCACCTATTCTGAACAGTACTCCGGCAACACAACCACCTGCAAGAATCATTCCAAAACCGAAGATTAGGCCTCCAATCAAGCTTCTATCAATGGCTAGAGGTGCCTGAAAGAACTTCGGATTGACTCCAACTTGTCTTAGTAGATTGAAGTTGTCAGTGACTCCAAGAAAGGCTGCAACATTGAAAAGGACCACAGAGACCAAGATTGCGCCTACAAACCCGGCTATTCTCTTATGGTTCTTGAAGATTACAGACTCAGTGAGCATCAAAGTCATGCAGAACTGGCCCTTTTGAAAGAGGAAACCAAGAATCACCCCTGTAACAAAAGCGATCAGAAGCACAATCGTGAAGTCCATCAGACACCAACTCTAAGCTTAAACTCCAAACTTCAGTATCAGCTTCAAACAAACGTAGGCGCCTATCAGAATGGAGATTGTCACTAGAATACTTGCAGGTACCAACAAGGGAGTACCGCCGAGTGAATGAAGTAAGTTGCAGCCATGAGCTAATGAGACACCTACACCCATGAGGAGTCCACCAAAGAAAGATCTAGCGACATCAATCCGGCGGGGTTTCCTTATCCTGAAACTTCCACTTGCTAGGGAAGATACTAAAGACCCAACTACTGTCCCAAGGCCCCACATCCCTGAGATCAGGAACACCTTCCAAGCGGATCCTGTGAGATAACCATAGAGAATTGGACTTAGCCTTGAGATGTCCGAAAAAATGAATACGGGAAGTAATAGCGCAACCCCAGCTGTAGCAGAAGGTGCATAGGGTGCGATAAGGATGAAACTGATCGAATTTACTGCTGCTATTAGGATGGCGGCAATCATCGGGTTCCTAATCCAGTCTATCAATGGAAATCACCGCTAATGACTAGCCTATTTCGCAACATAAAAGTCCATACTCGGTAATGAGTAGCTCGTGAGTACTCCCAAGTCAATCAGTAAAATATCAGAAGACAATCTTGAACAACTCAATAGAAGAGACTGCAAACCAGACATACCATGACGCTGTAGCTGCCACCATGAGTGATGTGAATAGTCCGCGGACGCGTCTTCTTGTTCCTCTTATATACACATCAACAGCGCCCTGTGGACAAGCCTCTATACATCGGAAACACTTGACACAATCTAGGTTAGGTTCCCTTTTCATGCTGAACGTCTGGGGCGAGATTGCATGCATTGGACATACGTTAGAACAGGAATAACATCTGTCGCAGTTGGATGCGTCTACACTGATCTTGAAAGGTGTTATTGATTCCACAAGAGCAATTCCTGCACCAGCTGGACAGAGAAGACACCACCACCTCTTACGAGTTTTCAGCGGCAGGACTATGCCTGTGAAAAACAACATCAGGAATATGAGTAGCGCACTAAAGGGGTATTGAAATCTAAAAATGAAGCCTAATGTGCAGATTGTGTTTATCCCAAGAAGAAAACTTGGAAGAAGAAGCAACACCATGAATAGATATTTGATGTACCTGACTTCTTTCTTAACACCATCAATGAGAATTCTTCCATCATTTGTTCTAAACTTGTCTCTGAATCTCTGAAGCCTCCACCGATCTTTTCCCCTTGTGGCAATAGCTTCAGTCTGGTTGCCGAAGTAACAAACCCAGCCACACCATCCCTAGGGTTATAGGAGGATAATGGAAAGGTACCATCAGAAAGAGAAGTCGCTCAACTGGGTGCGGAACTGTGATTGCAGCCCATGGAAGAGATAGCTGCATCAGAATAGTTGAACCTAGGGTATTGGGAAGCTGTCTGACGAAGGGGACATGCACAAACTCAGAAGAGAACATCCTCAACTCGTAAGCGTTCAAATGACTTGTCAAATACCTCATGAATGAGTCTGGATTCATCTGAATAAGCAGACTGAAGGCTCCAATCCAAGTGACAAACGTTAGAGCTGTAATTAGTCGCGTCCTGAACTTATGGATCTTAAGTCCCCAACAACGTATAACTTGAGATCCCTAGTCCCGCTCCGAAGATCAACCCTAACATCAAGTAGGGACGAGAGTAAATGCAGAATACAAAAATACCAATTGCCACGCCTATGGCCAAGTGAAAGGAAGTGAATCTTCTCTGGACCAACGGCTAGTTTTACCTTCCTGAGATCCTTATAAGAACCGAGTCACCGCGCAAGATCGTTTTCCCACTTACCCACCTTACAGTCACTACAACAGGTTCCTCAAAATTATCTACTAGCGTTATCTCCGCCTTCCCTCTTGCAAGAGTTATTCTGCTATGGCTTAATCGTGCTCTGCTATCGGAGTTAGTGGATAGCTCAACGAGATCATCTCTTTCTGTATCCAGTTTACCATCATCACTGACTGATACTATGGTTAGCTGTACAGTGCATGAATTTCTGTCCTAATAGCGTGCAACAGTTTATGTCCGCTTTCACCAGAAACGGTTGGATGGTAAAACATGGTGAAGGCGACTATGGACATAAGAGTGAAAGCCGTC
>Ga0315285_10001920_pt1 | contig 21864 bp, 19 predicted proteins | sample YL17G09_36_MG_FD_203698 | JGI IMG/M metagenome (GOLD analysis project Ga0315285, IMG submission 203698) | Sediment microbial communities from Yellowstone Lake, YNP, Wyoming, USA - YL17G09_36 | ecosystem: Environmental > Aquatic > Freshwater > Lake > Sediment | place: USA: Wyoming | collected...
ACGTTTCCGGCGGCATCAGGCGATTACGATAATTCCAGAGAAGATTCGCCTTCCGGTATTCATTGCGAATCTGCGGAAAGATATGAGGCCAGTTCCAAAATCTCACCCTTGTGCTTACCGGAAAGTTCTGCCTGAAAGAGTTAAGATTCAGGGCGGCGTATTGATTAAATGATCCAACCAGCCCTCTCCTAGCATAGCTATCGTAGAATAAGGTCTTGGGTGAAAAATAGATGAAACGGATTAAAGTATTGAAAGCCGGCTTTGACAAATTGTTTTCAACCGCTTTTAAAACATCGGTTTCTCCCGGGGTGCGCATAAAAGAAGCCATGAGCGGTCTTGACTCGGCCTCTCCGGCGCCTTTAACGCTCAAGGCTGGCAGCGGCCCGCCGGGGAAATCCGTTACTGTTCCCGCAGTGGGCTTCTTTTGTTTGGTTTTCCTCTCGCGCAGCTGCTCCACCAATCCTTCCCATTTTTTATTCCAGTTCGGAGCTTCGGGCTGAATTAAAAACTGCACGCCGACAATCTCTTCCTTTTTCGCTCTGCCTAAAACCTCCAAGAAAACCGAAATCGGATCGTATTGTTTTTCCTCCTCCGGCGATTCAAATTCAATATATGTTCTAATAGGATAAGCGGCTTCCCGGACGAGTATCATCTCGGTGCCCCATAGATCGTACCCCTGCTCCCGCATCTCTTTAACGTTTGAGGGAAGTGAATCAATATAATCGTCTACCTCTGTAAGCTCCACATCCGGATAATAAGAAAAAAACGCTGCTTCAATAAGCGGCCGCTGTTTGTAATAGCTGCGGATGAAAAAACGAATCTGTCCGCCGAAACTTACCATTTCAAGCGTGAACCATTTTGTTATCTCGCCGTCCCACCATTTCTCGCGGATATCACTCGCAACATTTCGGAGTCCATGGATTGCCATGAGTACCTGTTCCATCGCCCGCGGGCTTTTGCGGACTTCCCGCGGCATCTTAATTTCAAACATCAGCATCTTAAATTCGCTGGTGCGTTTATACAGTTCTTGCCGCCAAAAAAGCCAGGCCGATTTAAAAAGGGGCAAAAAAACAAGAAAGATCCAAAGCCACCAACTAAGACTTAAGAATTGCCAGATGTTTTGAAGGATAATATCGGGCATAATGAATGTGTTGTAAATTTGCGAAGACCATCAACGAATAACTAATCATTTACGAATTTGCGAATTGGATTTTTATTCGTAAATTCGGATTAAATTCGTTATTCGCTGATGAATAGCGTACTATGCCTCACGCACCCGGTAATTGCCGTCAGGGAGACGTTCAAAAAATGACTTATTTTGGAGATTAACCAAAATTGTATTCGGTTTAAAAAATCGTTCCTTCTGGATGGCAAGAATGATTTCCCGCGGCCGGAGCGGCCCCTGTTTTTTCAAGATCCGATGGATTACCTCCCTAGCTGTGCCAGGTTCGTAACCGCGCTCGGCTAAAGCATAGATGCCGCGTCCCACGAGCACGAATCTGTTGTCTTTGATTAGCTCATTGTGAACGGTCGGCGCAGAAGCTAAACGTTTTCCCAACTTATCCTCGTTAATCGTCCTGGCAATGGCTCTAAAATGAAACGGCTTGTCTCTTTTCTTTAACACCAGATAGATGCGGTCTCTAATCGTCCGCGGCATAATCTCCGGCCATTCCGCAAGGCCCATATCATTATATGGATTAGTACTAATTCTCTTAGAGATGCTCAAAAAATTCACTGCCTGCACTTTCGGTACGCCCTTGCGCTTCAAAAACTGTTCAAGGTGATCCTCATAACTACCAGCCAGCACCTGCTCTTTTTTGCCGTTAAGAAATGACACCCACTGATTTATAAATGCCGAAGCAATTCTAAAACTTGGTTTGTCAAGATAATAAAACGGCTTGAAATATTTATCTTCTGGATAAAAATGAAAAGTCCCAGATGCTTCAAGCAGCAAAGCAAGATGATTGTCGGTTAACCCCTGAACAAAAGAGCCGATATAATCAAGCAATACTTCTTTCCCCGCTATTCCGCCGCTATCCTTGAGATATTTTTTACCTTTCTCAAGAACCTCTGCGCAGGCCGGATGCACAACTATTTTCTTTTTCAAGAATTCAAGGCCTAACGCCTCAATTTGGCGGATTCTCTCCCTGGTAACTCCGTAGTGGCTGCCTAAAGCGGCGAGCGTCTGCGGCTTGCCAGCTCTATCCAAGCCAAAACGACCCGTTATCACTTCTTTTTGACGCGGGTTTAATCCTTCGAAAAGCGAATCGAAAATTTTTGATACTTGAAGCATTGTTGTTATTATAAACGCATATTTTAGATTAGTCAAGCCCGTCAATCTGGGCTATGTATTCGGCCTTTTGGGTTCCTCAATATTATAACATTTAAGGGTAGCGGGTCAAGAGCGGGTTATCCCCAGCCCCGTAGAGCAACTGCGAGTCCAATGCCCACGGCAACGCCATATTTTTTCTCCCTTCAAGCTGAATTTAAAAATCCTTGCCGGGAGATTAGGGCTGGGGCGCATTGAGTTGCCGCACCCGCAGTTGTCATACGGGGCCAGCCCCGTCACCTATTTCCTTGTAGAAGTCGGCTGGCGATGGAAGATAAGCAATAGCGGACTTGCCACAAAAATAGAGGAATAAATTCCGGTTGTGACTCCTACCAGAAGCGTGAGGATGAAATAACGGAGGGCAATAGGACCCACGAAGTAAAGAGCCAGAAGAACAAGGATGAGAGTAAGAGAAGTATTGATTGACCGCGCCAAAGTTTGATTTACGCTTTGGTTAATAAGCGTTCCGAATTCTGTTTTGCCGCGATCTAAAACCAGGTTTTCGCGGATGCGGTCAAAGACCACAATGGTGTCGTGCACGGAAAAACCCATTACCACTAGAAGCGCGACCACGAAATTGCCGTCAATTTCAATATTCGCGAAACGGCCGAGAACCGCCAAGAGGCCGGCCGGAATCGCCACATCGTGGAAAAGAGAAATAAGCGTAATCCAGCCATATTTCCAAGAACTCACTGGCTTCATCACTTTCCGAAAAGCGAAGGCGATATAAAGTGAAATACCCAAAAGCACCAAGCCAATCGCGATGAATGATTTATTGCGCAACTCTCTCCCAATCGAGGGGCCGATAGATTGAAAGCTTAATTCGTTAAATGCGCCGAATTTATTTTTAAGAACTGCTGAAAATTTCTGATGTTCAACTTCGTTCTCTGCCGGAAGTCTGGCTAGAAAATTATTATTGGAAGTATCAAATGTTATGCGAACATCCGCGATGCCCAGATCGGTTCGGAAAACGTTTTCAATATCCTCAATGCTTGGCTGATTGACCGGAATTGAAAAAGTCCAGAGCGTTCCGCCCTTGAAATCAATCCCCTGCTTCAAACCAAAAACTGCAATCACTAGAACCGCTGCTCCGATAAGAACTGCCGCTGCCGAAAGGAAAATATTTTTATGGCCAATGATGTTTAACATAATAATTTAAATAAAAAATTAAAAATAATAATTTTTATTTTTTCATTTTAATTTTTTATTTATCATGCACAAAGACTTTCAGAAATAAACGGGTGGTTGTAATGGCGCTGAACATGCTGACCAAGACGCCGACAAGCAAGGTCAGGGCAAATCCTTTTACAAAGCTGGAGGTAAAGAAGTAAAGAATTATGGCAGTGAGGATTGTGGAAGTGTTTGAGTCGCGGATTGACGGCCATGCCCGGTGGAATCCTTCTTGAATCGCGGCGGTTCGCGAAAGACCTTTTTTTATTTCTTCCCTTACCCGTTCAAAAATAAGAATATTGGCGTCCACCGCCATACCGATTGTTATGATAAAGCCGGCAAGGCCCGCGAGCGTCAAAGTAATCGGAATAATTTTGAAAACGCCGAGGGTTAAAAATATATAAATGACAAGCGCCAAAGATGCGAAAATGCCAAAGCGGCCATAATAAAAAAGCATAAAAATCATAACCAAGAGGGTTCCTATGACTCCGGCCACGATTGCCTTATTGAGCGAATCAACGCCCAAGCTCGGGCTTACGGTAAGTTGGTCAATAAGCGTAATCGGCGCCGGCAGGGCCCCGGCGTTAAATCGTTCTACCAGCTGTTTGGCGGTTTGGATGGTGAATCTGCCGGTAATGACTGCCTGGCCGCCGGAGATTCTTTCCCTGACTGTAGGCATTTCAATCAAAGCATCATCTAGAAAAATAGCGAGCGGTTTGCCCACGTTCTTTCCGGTCAGCTGCTCAAATATTTTTCCGCCCTCATCATTAAAAGAAATGGCAACCTCCGGCGCCTGAGTGGTTTGATCAAAGGTAAGCTGCGCGCTTTTGACATAACGGCCGGTTAAATTGGTCGGAATAAATGCGGTGCTCGTGCCCTCACCTTCTACTTCCCTGAAATCCAAAAGCGGAGTTTCCCCTATCATCTTTATGGCATCGCTTATATTCTGAATTCCGGCCAGTTCCACGACTAATTGCGATTTACCGCCGGCTTGCGCGACAAAAACCTGCGGCTCGCTTACGCCAAAGAGATTCACCCTGCGTTCAATCACGTCCCGCAAGCCGTTTACGACCGAACTCCGATCGCCTGCTCCAACTTGCGATAAATCAACCTCATACACCAAGTGGCTCCCGCCGACCAAATCCAAGCCGAGCCGCCACTCACGCCACCTCGCGCCAAGCCATTTGGGATACACAAAAATAGCGGAAAGAACCGCCGCAAAAACGATAATCAATAAAAATAGCGCGTTTCGCTGCCGCATTGGAATTTAGTATAACAAAACTTAAACAAACAAACAAGTTCCATTTCAAAAATAAAAAGGCGTTTGATGTCCCGCGGCTGCGAGACAGAGCAAACGCCCGTGCTTCAGATTTCCACATAACGAACCTCGATGCCCGCGTCGATAAGAAAAGGTAGGCCGTTCGTGGGGTACACCCCTGCAGGCACCACCACTGCCGAGATCCCACACTCCATCAGTGTTTTGGCGCAGTCGCGGCACGGTTCAGAATTCGCGTACACCGTGGCTCCCTTAAGAGAGACGCCGCCGGTGCGCGCGTGACTCTGGACAGCCGCTTTTTCCGCGTGGATGCAACCTTTGTCATTCTCGCAGCCGGTCGGAATATGTTCCCGATCCCGGATACAGCCGAGTTCCTCGCTGCATTCCATGGTGCGGTGATTGTATCCAGTGGCAATGACGCTGCGGTGTTTCGCAATAACGCAGCCAAACTTCCGAGTTGCGCCGATATACGAGCCGTCCGGCTCCTTTTTGTACCGCTCTTCCCCATCCCGTTCTGCGCCGCGCAGGCAGTTGGAAAGACCGGCAGTGGTTACCGCGATTGTCATAAAGTATCTGTCCAGCCGAGCTTGCTGGGCGAAATACTCTGTGTCACCGAGACCGACGGGTATCCCATATTCCCCGGTAGAGCCGAACCCGCCTGTACCGCGTGAAGTAGACGGCAACTCCTCCACTTCCACAAATACCGGAATCACCACTTCGGTGAAGATCATCTGCGCGATGCGCATTCCTAGATCAACAAGGAACGGTTCATTGCCTCTATTGACCAGGAACACGCCTATTTCTCCTCGGTAATCCGGATCTGCGGTGCCAGGGGAATTACCAAGCTCAACGCGATGTTTGGTTGCAAGCCCTGAGCGCGGTCGGATCTGACAATCACAGGGGAACGGAACAGCCATTTTGATTCCGGTTCCGAAAAGCACGCCCCCGCCCGGCAGGATGCTTACTGGCAGTCCCCCGCAAATTTCTTTGGTTTCCACATCCAGCACATGATGAGCGTACAAATCAAATCCCACTGCGTACGGGGAGGCACGCCTTGAAATCTTGGCGTCCGGGAATAGCTTCTTGAATTTAACAACCATACAATCACCTCTCTTTTCTGAAGAAGTCCTATGACGAATTACTAATCAAGATTATACTAATGTCTTAAAATAAATGCAAATTTTTATTTTTTGATTTTTTATCTTTAATTTAGTAATATTATTTTGCCCCCCATAGCTTAGTGGCAAACCCGCCGCAGGCGGACTTTTAAGCAATGACTGAAAAATATTTCGTATATATAATAAAAAGCAAGAAAGATGGTAAAAACTATATCGGCTCAACGAAAAACGTAAAAAGACGATTAGAATGGCATAACAGCGGCAGAAATATTTCTACGCGATATCGTGCGCCATTCGTAATAATTTACTCTAAAGAATTTGACAATAAGAAAGACGCGCTCACCTACGAGCGATGGTTGAAAAAACAGAAAGGAGGAGTTAAAATTAAAACGCTCATCCGGGAATATAATATTCCCCCCATAGCTTAGTGGCAAAGCATCTGCCTTTTAAGCAGTTGATCTAGGTTCGATTCCTAGTGGGGGGACAGAAAACAAATATACCCTTCTTTTGTTGAGGGGTATATTTGTTTTCTGTTTTTCTTTTACTAGGAATCGAACAGGGAAAGGGGTCGGGGAAACGGGCCTTCGCCCGCCGTAGCGGCTTCGGCCCGCGGAGGCGGGAGTTTCCCCGCGGTGGAGCTCACGGCAACGCTCGGGTTCGTGGGAGTCCCGCCTTGGCGGGACGACGTGAGATTCCTAGCGGGAGGACAAAATTCTCAATTTATTAATTTTTTTATTCCGACAGTTGAACAATGCGAGAAATCAAACCATTATAGGATATACACATTTTATATTTGACATATTCCCCAAATTTTTTTTATAATTATCAATAGTAGCTCACAACCTGAAGGAAATATAGATTATGGCTCACTCGATGATTCGGAATGGCGGACTTCAGCATGCCAAATACGGCGTGCCTTTAGTTAGGCAGCACAACGGCAGCGGGGTTATAGAAGCAGAAAACCCCGACGAGCTCAAAGCAGTCTATTCCTATTCTGATTCGCGGAGACTCTCCGCAAAAGAGCAGCGGACGAAATCCCGCGCGCGAACCAAAGGAAGCCGGATTTCACGGTGGTAGCAACAAGACCAGACGGTCGAGGAAATCTTTGCGGCTTTTGACCTCTGACCGATGCGCTAAAAGCCGAACTCAACCCCCCGGTTAACGTCTGGGGTGTTTTTTTATTGATAATGCGATAGCTTTAGCCAAAAAATGGAGGCAAAAAAAGCCAGTACGGGTGAACCGTCTGGCTGGGGCAAGTTGAGCTTGTCTAGGTTGGCCGCCGACCTCTCTTCAAATCCAGGGCTCGTTGGGATATTTTCTGCGAAATCCCTCTTTTTTTTCTTGGTCCCTTGTAAGAGACATTCGCTGAGTATCTTCGTAGGATAAGCCGAGAATATCGCAGAGCCGCCTGACCTGCATTATCACGTCAGCTAATTCCGTCTGGGCGTAGGCACGGAAGCCATTGAACAACACCTTCCTTTTTTCACCGGTTGCTCTTTTGTTTAATCTGACTATGTGAAGAAGGGTGTCGGACAGTTTTGTCATCTGCTTAGTCAGCAACATATAATGGAGCATGATTCTTTCGTGCCTCTGCGTGGTGATCACCTTGGTCTTGGTCATCGCGAACCTCCTTGCTGTATAAAAAGATAACACATCATCTTTTGTGCGTCAATTTCGGGCGGCGCTAATCGGGAACTCAACTTCGGGAAGTCGGATGTCCTTGATATTGCGTTAATACTTTGGACATCCGACTTCCTAGGCGATGTCTAGATCTAAAAGTTTAATCGTTCCCCTTCTCCAGTTCCTCCAGTAGTTTTTTCGCTTTGGCGCTTAATTTTTTCGGCGCTTTGATAATGAAGTTTACCAGCAAATCGCCGCGGCCGAAACTGTTAAAACGCGGCATCCCTTCTCCGGGAATTCGCAAGTCGTCTTTCAAATTAAAGTGCGCCGGGATTTCCACGTTAATCTTACCCCCGCCAATCGTGGGCACTTCAGTCTTTTTGCCAAGGAGAAGATCCACCACATTTAATTCCTTCTTTACCACCAAATCGTCCCCGTGTCGCTCAAAAATAGAATGAGGCCTGATTTTTACCCTGACATATAAATCGCCTCCGGCAGTCCCCCGCTCTCCGGCTTCTCCCGCGGCTTTGACTTTGATAAGCTGATCGTCTTGGATGCCGGGCAAAATTTCCACTTTAACCTGACGTTCTCCGGCCATTCTGCCGCTGCCTTTGCAGGAAGAACAGACTTTGTTCGGTATTTTCCCGGCGCCGTGGCATTCTCGGCACGTTTTGACCTGCGAAAAATTTCCGAAGAATGTTCTTTGGTGCTCACGGATTTCTCCTTGGCCGTTGCAAGTGCCGCATGTTTTTGAACCGGCTTTAAGATCCCCGCCTTGGCCGTCGCACTCTTCGCAACGAACAAATGTCCGAACATTGAAATCTTTTACTGCGCCGCGGAAAGCCTCTTCAAGTGTTATTTCCTGAATCGTTTCTAAATCAGAACCGCGCTCATAGGTTGGCCTCTTCGGCCGCACCCCGAATCCTTCAAAGAAACTCTCGAAAATTTCGTTGAGATCGCCAAATTCGCCCCAGCCCGGGGCTGGTCCGCCTTCGGCGCCGAAACCAAAATTGCCGAAATCCCAGCCCGGGGCTGGTCCGCCCTCGGCGGAAAATCCTCCCGCTTCGCCAGAGCTCCAGCGAGGCGAGCCAAAACCCGGGAAAGACTCTGTCGTGCCAAAACGATCATACTGCATACGCTTCTTATTGTCTGAAAGCACCTGATAGGCCTCATTGATTTCTTTGAATTTCTTTTCATCGCCGCCGGCCTTATCGGGATGATAGCGGTGCGCCAATCTCCGATAAGCTTTTTTAATCTCCTCCCCGGAGGCGTTCTGATTTACCTCTAAAATTTTATAGTAATCCTTCATGGTCGCTTTGCTCCACTTACGAAAGTACGAAATTTTACGAATATACGAAATCTGTAACTGTTTTAATTTTTCGTAATTTCGTATGTTTTAGTATTTTCGTAATATTACGAATATTCCACGACCTCGTGCATCTGGCTTTCTCCTCTAATACGTATGACGTTTAAAGACAGGAGTCCATGATAAACAAGGAAAGCGATGATTGCGACAACCAAACGGAAAATTGCCCCAAACGCCCGAAGAATAAAAAACATCGCAATAATCCACACCGCAAGAAATAAATTCCCCAAATTCCCCTGCCATTGTTTAAAAGCCCCAAACAAGAATTTGTATAATACGGAACCCAATGGTTCTTTTCTCTCTTTCAAGGCGTCTATCCCGAATATTTTGCCAAGCCTGCTCGTCATTTCATCCGTTGTCTGCTCTAAAACCTTCTTTTTGCTGGCTGGATTAAGCATAAGAAAATCTGGATTCTTATTGAGGTTAAGTTCCGCGACGCTAACCGCAAATTCTTCAAGCGAGGAGTTGAAACGGATTTCCGGATAGAAACTTTTTGCCGTTTCGGATAACGAATTGAAGACGCTCTGGAATATCTTCTCCGGGAGGAAGCTTTTATCTGGGTTCCAACCCGGCAGGTAAAGGATAATTGCAAATAAAATCATAGCGGTAGTCAGTTTCGAAAGCTGAGGTTTAACTACTTTAAAAAACCTAATCTCCAGCTCATTTTGAAGTTCAGCGCGGCTTCTTTCTTCTCCCCAAGAGAGAAGTACAAAAACCACCAAGGCGGCTAACGCTAAAAACTTGTAAGGCAGATTGTAAAAAAAAGAAAGAAGAACGACAATTTGGAGAACAAGCACGGAAACTCGGCGCCAGGGACTTCTTTGGAGAAGCGCTTCAAATAGAGAGAATAACGCAAAGACGGCAATGCTTAGAGTGACGATAAGAAAGCCAGTCCCGCCGAGAAGGTAAAGTTTATAAACATAACCCACAACAAGCGCTGAAAACACCGTAAGCGCGTCCAAAACAATGGATTTATAAAACCCGGCTGGCTCAATTACCCGCTCCTTCTCCTTTCGGGCCTCCTGAATCTTTTCAAGCAGGCCTACATTACTGATCAGGTTTTGTTTCTGGTTCATCCTTTGAGTCTTTTGTATCTTTAGTATAGAACGATTGGCCGATTTTTTGAATCTCAGCCGAAAGATCCGCGATTGCTGACTTTATTGCCTCAATATCATCCCCGTCTTTCACTCTTTTCAAATTTTCAATTTTTTCATTGACTGATTTTTTGATGTCTTCGTTTAATTTATCGCCCGCGTCTCTTAGTGCCTTCTCGGCAAGGTAAATTCCGCTCTCTGCCTGGTTTCGCGTCTCTACTAACTCCCTTTTCTTCACGTCTTCGGCAGCGTGTTCAACGGCCTCTTTCTTCAATCGCTCAACTTCCTCTTTAGACAAACTGGTTGAGGCCTCAATTTTTACTGATTGGGACTTGCCGGTTGCTTTATCTATGGCTCTCACATTCAAAATGCCGTTGGCGTCAATGTCAAATGTCACCTCAATCTGAGGCAAGCCGCGCGGCGCAGGCAGAATGCCGTCTAAAATGAATCGCGCTAACGTCTTATTGTCGGCTGCGATTGGCCGTTCTCCCTGAAGCACGTGGATTTCAACCGAAGTTTGACTGTCGGCAGCAGTTGAGAAAATTTGGGTCTTTGCGGTGGGAACCGTAGTGTTTTTAAGAATCATTGGCGTTGCAACCGCGCCCAATGTCTCAATGCTCAAAGTAAGCGGGGTTACGTCTAAGAGCAGAATGTCTTTGACGTCGCCCTGTAAAATGCCCGCCTGCACGGCTGCGCCGATTGCCACCACTTCGTCGGGATTGATGCCTTTGTGCGGTTCTTTGCCAAAAAGGTTTTTCACCGCTTCAACCATTGCCGGCATTCGCGTCTGGCCGCCAACCAAAATTACCTCGTCAATATCTTTAAGCTCAAAGCCCGCGCCTTTGGGCGGCGGCGCAGTAACGGTTTCCCGCGTAAGTTCAATTGAACGGTCAATATAATCCTTCACCAAACTTTCCAATTTTGCCCGCGTCAATTTCATCAAGAAATGTTTTGGGCCGGAGGCGTCGGAGCTTATGTAGGGCAAATTGATTTCGGTCTCGGCTGCGGTTGAAAGCTCATGCTTTGCCCGCTCCACCGCTTCCTTCAAGCGCTGCAGCGCCAATGGATCTTTTGAGATATCAATTCCTTCCTGTTTTTTGTATTCGGAAACCAGATATTCCTGAATACGTTTGTCAAAATCATCTCCCCCTAAATGAGTATCTCCGCCGGTGGCTTTCACTTCCACTATATCATCGCCTACTTCCAGCACGGAAATATCAAATGTGCCTCCGCCAAAATCATAAACAACAATTTGCTCGTTTTTTTGCTTGTTTAAGCCGTAGGCCAAGGCTGCGGCGGTTGGTTCATTTATAATCCTCCTAACTTTGAATCCCGCAATCTCGCCGGCATTCTTTGTCGCTTGCCGCTGCGAATCGTCGAAATAGGCAGGAACAGTAATAACCGCCTCTTCAACTTTTTCCCCAAGTTTCGCTTCTGCGTCGGCTTTAAGTTTGGCGAGCACGAACGCTGAAATTTCTTCTGGAGTGTACCACTTGCCCTGCCCCGAACTTATTGAGGGGTCGCCCATTTTTATTTCAATGCCTCCGCTGGAGCTGGCCTGAATATCATAAGTGAGCCATGCCTTGTCTTTTTGCACTTCTGGATCGGTAAATTTCCTGCCAATCAGTCGTTTCATTGAAAAAATGGTGTTTTTGGGATTAGTAATCGCCTGTCGTTTAGCTAAAAGCCCGACCAAGCGTTCGTTGGTTTTGCTTAAAGCGGCAATTGACGGAGTGGTGCGGTTTCCTTCGCTGTTTTCTAAAATACGCGGCTCCCCGCCCTCGGTTACCGCAACCGCAGAATTTGTGGTTCCCAGATCTATTCCTAAAATTTTTGCCATGGATTTTAATTTTTAGTCATTTTTGACCTTTGCTTATTTTTATCCTCGCGGGTCTTATGATTTTATCATGAAGCCGGTAGCCGACTTCTATCTCTTCTAAAACTGTTCCAGTTGGTTCGGCTGATTCCGTTTCGGCAATCGCCTCTGCAATAGCAGGATTGAATTGTTCGCCTATTTTAATCGGGATTCTTGAAAGCCCGCGCTTTTTCAGAATGTCTTCAATCTGGCTGCGAATCATATAAATGCCTTTCTCCACTGGACCGGCTTTTTCAAGCGCAGTGAGCCCCAGATCAAAATTATCCAATACCGTTATCAATTCTTCCATTAAATCCTCTGTTCCGTAACGGGCGACTTCTTCCAATCGTTTTATTTCGTCTTTTTTGTAATTGAGGAAGTCCGCTTTTGCTCTCTGCCAGCCGGCCAGATATTCGTCCCGTTGTTTCTCGCATTTTGATAATTTTTCTTCTGCTGTTTCCCCGATTTTCTCTTCTCCGCTTTTTTGATTTTCTTCTTTTTTATCTTTTTCTTCGTCAGCCATAATATTTTCTACTTTCTATTTTCTACTTTCTACTTTTTTAAGCCCCTTAAAAACCTTTGCCGTTCCCTCATAGTCCATTCTTTTTGGTCCTATTGCTAAAAGCACTATCTTCTCGCCGTCAATTTCGTAATCCCCGGCCATAACTGAAAGGGATCGGCTTTTGGTTACCGGACTTTTTCGACCTATGAAAATCTTGATAAAATCTTTATCTTCAAAAATTCCTTCGGCTTCTTTAAGCCGCTTGTCAATTTCTTCAAAATCGCGGATGACTGACTTAATCTCTGCCCGTGAATCCCATTCTAAATTATCTATCAAATTTTCCAAGCCGTCTTTATAAACCCGACCTTCTTTTAAGTCCGCTGCGACTCCAAGCAAGTCAAGATTGTGCGAGAGTTGGGTCAAAAAATTCGGCCAATTGGTTTTCTCAAACAGCTCTGAAAGATACGGCACTGCCGGCATATCTGCGGTTTCGTCTTCCAAAACATGTTCAACAAAAAATTCATAGCCGCGATTTGTGGGTATCCGGCCCGCGGAATGATACGGCTGTTTCAAAAATCCGCGGTCGGTTAAATCATTCAGCTCAAACCGAATCATTGCCGGCTTAATGCCGAAATTATAATGATCAAAAAGCCAGCTGGAGCTTATCGGTTCGCCAAACTTGATAAATTCACGGACAGCGGCTTCTAAAATGTTTTGGGTTCGCCCGATTAACATCGCGTAATACATTATAAGCCCATTAGCAATCCCGTCAAGGGACTGCTAATCCTTCGGATTAGCAGTCCCGCAGACCCCGCACTATTTTTGCCGTCTCTATAAAAATTTTCTTTGCCTCACCCTAATTAATATGCAAACTAGGGGCGGCACGCGTGTGCCGAATAGGCACATCCCTCGTTGGGCGAAGTGTGCCGCCGTTATGGCTGGTGCAAAAATTAGTGGCGTGGGGCAAGGGACTGCCAATAAGCTCCGCTTTTTGATTTTCGGGAACCGGTGTTGCATCGGCTCCAGCGGCCGATGCCCACCTTCATCTCGCCCCGACGGCTCTCGCTATGCTCGAGACCAAGCCCGTCGGGGCTCCAATAGTCCCGCAACTCTCCACGATCCGCCTTAGGCGGAGAGTGATTAGAATTGGCGTGATCCCGTTTATCTCCGATGATGTCAACACATAATCTCTATTGTGGAGAGTACGGGATTCACGCACATCTAACCTCGGGCATTTGCCTTCAGAGATGTGCGGGACTTCCCGAAAACCAAAAAGCTACACTTCTCCAGATTTTATATGTAAAAAGTTGCAGTTATAATTGCGATCGCTTTTATAACGACATTTTGACAGAAAATTAGTTATGTGCTTTCATGTGGTCAGTTTCCTTGAGGTGAAACAACGATGCCGATAGTGAATGTAATTATTAAGCAACCCAATGAACAATACTACCTCGGCTTTGACCTTGACCGCGATCCAAAGAATGGCGAAGAATTGCCGCTTAAAAGCAGTGGCAGCGGAGATCAGGGGCTGGATGGGGTTTACCGGCTTTCGGAAGTCGTAAAGCCGCCCAACCACTCATTGATCGGCGCATTTCAATGGGAAACACAACTTGAAAAAGTGCGCGACCTCCGACACGACGAGAAGCCGATCGTTGTTCGGTGGTTGGAGTAACTACTGCTAGCCAAAACGTGTTCCCAGAGCCCGTCCCCTGCGGATACGGCTCTATCCCCCTCCGAAGCCCTGCCTGTCGGCAGACGGGCCTGTGCGAAGGAGGGTTTTTGTTTTTAAAATCACGTTTTATGTGACGATCGGCAGATAAAACGAGATTTGTGCAATAATTAAATTTGGAAACAAAAAAGAGCCCGCCATTCGCATTTCGCTGATAGACGGACCCAGAAACGGCTTTCGCCGTATTAGAATTTGGTTTTGAATCGCGGCCAGCCCGTTGGTCACATCCGAAACGAGGGCTCGTTCCAGCGCTCGATGATGAAGGAGCCCACCCCGATGGCCGTAACCATCAGAAACGGATCAGCGGGCTTGGCCGAGTCAGAGACATAGAAACAGACCTCGGGAAACGCTTTGTGGATTTTCTCCACCGTAAGCAAGACAGGGAGTGGAACCTGCCTTCCGTACCAGCCCGCGGTGTTGTTAATACAACCGTTTCCTCTCTTGTGTCTGTGGAGAAAAAGATTGATGTCTCTGTCCTTCTCTCGGAGCGGCCGCCAGCACCATGTAGACTTAAACCGACCCTTTCCGAACTTCGAGTCGAGATACTGCACGACCCTCTCCGTTGGGTAGACGCAGATGCCGTTCTCCACCAGAAAGGCCTTGAGTCTTTCCTCGAGCAACGCACTGCTCTTAAAGCCGATGGCGTCCGCCACGCGGCTGTACTCGGGAAACTCGTCTTCTTCGAGGTCGAGCTCGGGTTTTACGGCAACCAGTTATTCTACTGCAACAGCTGATCTATTCCAGAACGACATATTCACCTCCCAAATTTCTATTGTAAATTATAACAAATAGTAATTAACTATCAAGTTAAAAAAGAGGGTTGTTTTTGTATGTTAAATTAAAATTAGATGGTACAATAATCCAGCTGACCCCATGAAGCCAAAAATTCGCCTCTACAATACTCTTTCGCGGAAAATAGAGCTTTTTAAGCCAATTAATAAAGGCCGGGCTGGCCTTTATACCTGCGGCCCGACTGTTTATAACTACGCGCACATCGGGAATCTCCGTACGTATATTTTTGAGGATGTTTTGCGCCGGACCCTCAAATATAACGGCTACAAAGTGAAGCAAGTAATGAATATTACCGACGTGGAAGACAAAATCATCAAAAGAGCGCTTCAGAAAAAAAAGAATATTTATGCCATCACGAGGCCTTACACGAAAGTATTTTTTGATGATTTAAAAAAGTTGAATATTGAAAAAGCTGAATTTTACCCGAAAGCCACCGAAAACATAAAAGAGATGATTGAACTTATAAAAACGCTCGTAAAAAGAGGTTTTGCCTATCAAGGAGAAGATAATTCTGTTTATTTTGACATTTCTAAATTCGGCAAGTACGGGAAATTATCCAATCTGCAAAAAAGAGAAATAAAAACCGGAGCCAGAGTGAACGCGGATGAATACGACAAAAAACAGGCGCAGGATTTCGTTTTATGGAAAGCTAAAAAAAATAACGAGCCGTCATGGCAAAGTCCCTGGGGACCCGGCAGGCCGGGATGGCATATTGAATGTTCGGCGATGAGCATGAAATATCTGGGAAAAACTTTTGATATTCACACCGGCGGAGTTGACCTCATTTTCCCTCACCATGAAAACGAAATTGCTCAATCAGAGGCCGCTACCGGCAGAAAATTCGTGAATTTTTGGCTGGAAGGAGAACATTTGTTGGTTGACGGGCAAAGAATGGCAAAATCCCTCGGGAACTTCCATACTTTGAGAAATATGGAAAATAAAAAATTCAATCCCCTTGCCTTCCGATATCTGGTCCTGACTTCGCGCTACCGTTCAAAACTGAATTTCACGTGGAAATCGCTTGCCGCCGCGGAGAACGCCCTGAACGGCCTCTGCCAGTTCCTGAGGGATGCGGGGACGGCTGGCCGAAAAATCAAAGACGGCGAAAAGAGTAGAATTTACGAAGAAAAATTTACCGCCGCGATAAATAATGATTTAGACACCCCGAAAGCCATCTCGTTAGTTTGGAAACTTATAAAAAATACCGATCTCCGAGCTGAAACCAAAAAACAGCTCCTGCTTAAATTTGACAAGGTGCTGGGGTTTAGACTAAATCAGGTAAAACCTCTTAAAATACCCAAAGAAATCAAACATTTGGCGATAAAACGCGAACAATTCAGAGTAAATAAACAGTTTGTGCAGGCAGACCGCTTGAGAGAAAAAATTAACCTATTAGGATATATAGTGGAAGATACCCCGCGGGGGCCAATAATATACCCAAAGAAATGGAGCTAAAACCTTTTATGCAGCAAAAATCAACTCTCAAACTGCCTCCGCAGAATATTGAAGCGGAGCAATCAGTGCTTGGCAGTCTTCTTATTGATAAAAATGTGATTATCAAAGTCGCGGATTATTTAAACCCCAAAGATTTCTACAACCCCACCCATGAAATAATCTTTAGGGCCGTCCTCGAATTATATGAAAGGCATCAGCCGATTGATATTTTGAGCCTTACCAATCACCTTAAGGAGAAAAATCTTTTAAAGGAGGTGGGTGGGTCTGGTTATCTGGCAGAACTGACCAATTCGATAACCACCGCCTCCCATGTTGATCACTACGCGAAAATAGTAAAGGAGAAAAAGATATTGAGGGACTTAATTAAGGCCTCGGCCGAAATCACCGAGGATGTTTTTGAGCCGTCAAAAGAAGTTGAAGACCTCCTGGACGAAATTGAACAGAAAATATTGGCTATTTCTCAAAAATCCCTGCCGCAAAATTTTGTTCATGTAAAAGAAGAGTTGAAGGTGGCTTATGAACGCATTGAAAAACTCCATGAACGAACTGGCACGCTCCGCGGAATCCCCACTGGTTTTGAAGGACTGGATAATCTTCTCTCCGGACTTCAAAAATCAGATTTAATTGTCATCGGCGCGAGACCGTCCCTAGGCAAAACCGCATTGGCTCTGGATATTGCCAGAAACGCCGCGCTTCAAAGCGGAATTCCGGTTGGCATTTTTTCGCTTGAAATGTCTCGGGAACAAGTCATTGACCGTTTAATCGCCTCGGATTCGCAAGTTCCTCTCTGGAGACTCAGGACCGGGCGGATAACCGATGATTTGGAATTCCAGATGATTCAAAAATCTCTTGATCGGCTTTCGCGCACCCCCCTCTTTATTGACGATACGCCCTCGCCAAATATTCTGCAGATGCGTTCCATGGCCCGGCGGCTGCAGGTTGAACACGGCCTCGGCCTCTTGATCGTTGACTATCTGCAACTCATCGCGCCCAGAAGCAACACGAACAACATAGTGCAGCAGGTGACTGAAATTTCGCACGGCCTTAAAAGTCTTGCCCGGGAATTGACGGTGCCGGTTCTGGCGATTTCTCAGCTCTCGCGCTCGGTGGACAAAAGAGACAACAAAATCCCGCAACTTTCCGACCTCCGCGAGTCCGGCAGCATTGAACAAGACGCCGATGTCGTTCTCTTTATCTATCGCAAAGACCGCGACCAGCCGGACGTGCCGCTGGAAGAACAAAATGTCGCACAAATAAACATTTCCAAGCACAGAAACGGCCCCTTGGGCAGCGTGAAGCTGAAATTTGATAATGAGCGGGTGACTTTCAGAAGTATTGAGGAAAAATTCGGAGAAGAATTTTAAAATCAGCGAATAACGAATCTATTACGAATAAACGAATTCGTAAATTCGAGTACGATTAGTTATTCGTTGACGATCCTTAGTGTTATAAATTTGCAAAATATGACACAACTCCCCGAACCAATAAAGAAAGTAATAGAAGTCCTATCGCGGCTCCCTTCTATCGGCCCGCGGCAGGCAACGCGGCTGGCTTTTCATCTGATAAATCAGGGAGAAAACGCGGTTCGCTCCTTGGCTTACGACATTGACAAGCTTAAAAAAATAAAAATCTGCGAGCGCTGTTTTTTTATCCATATGAATTCCGGCCGGCTGTGTGATATTTGCGAAGACAAATCGCGTAATCCCTCGGTGATTATGATTGTTGAAAAAGAAACTGATTTGCTTTCTCTTGAAAACACCGGCAAATTCAAAGGACGATATTTTGTTTTGGGAAATATTTCAAAAACCGGATTGCTCACGGAATGGCAGAAGCTGCGCTTGCAGAGTTTAAAAAGTTTTATTCAAAAGGAACTTGCGCCTTCAAATTCTTCAGGGCAAGGCGGGCAGGCCCTTCAACCCGGTTCAGGGCAGGCCCTTCGATCCGACTCAGGGCAAGCTGAAGAAATTATTTTGGCATTCAATCCTACAAGCGTGGGCGATTTCAATGCTTTGTTAATTATAAAAGAACTTTCTCCTTTCGCGAAAAAAATCAGCCGGCTGGGACGAGGACTGCCTATGGGCGGCGAGATAGAATTCGCTGATGATGAGACATTGGGAAACGCGCTGGAACGAAGGGCTTAATCTATCTTGATGCGCTATAACTGCGATCGCATTTATAACGCACATTTACAGCCGTCGCGTATCGCCTTAATAAAAAAGGGCGCGATTTCTCGCTCCCCTGTGCACGTACCCGCTCCGGCTCAGCTTTTAAGCTGAGCATCCATGAATTGCTGAAGGCAGCGTCTGCGTCTTGATCTCGCCCTGGTTACTCCCCTCGGCGGCTTGCCCTGCCCGACGTTGAATACTTCAAGGACAACGAACCGCTCTGCGGGAGTAAACACTTTGAGCGCTTTTTCGATGTGTGCTGGCACTCTCTCCCGCGGGAGCAACCTTGCTTCCAATGTTCTGCTTTGCATACAAGACCACCGATTTTTAACCCCCGCTCGGCTTGCGACCTTACGGGGGTGCTTCACGGTTTCTCCCTACTTGCTTTGCATTCCAGTTGCGTTCTGGCGTTTAACCGCCGTAATGGCCAATCCCTTTCAGAATCGGCCTGCTGTAATTTAATATACCATTGATCCAAATTTATTCAATGCCCCTTTGTGGATAACTAACTGCCTATTTCAGCTGTGCCGCACCACAATCACATCTCCGTCATGGACAATATATTCTTTTCCTTCTATTTGCAAAAATCCTTTTTGTCTGGCCTCGCTCCACGCCGCTTGCCCCGAGGACGTTCGGCTGAGCTCAGTCGAAGCCCTTGTCGAATGGGCGGCTTCCAAAAGCTTCTGCCAATTCACCACTTCAGCGCGGATGAAGTTTTTCTCAAAATCCGTGTGAACTATGCCTGCGGCCTGCGGGGCGAGTGTCCCCCTTTTAACCGGCCAGGCCCGCAGTTCTTTTCCGCCTACAAAAGTATAAAAAGTGATTAAATCCAAAAGTTTATAAAGCGAATTCACCAGAACGGGCAGTTTTGACGATTCTCCTAATTCTTTTTTTTCTGCCTCGTTTAATTCCGAAAGCTCCAGTTCCAGTTTGCAGTCAAGGGACAAATTGCAATCAGCACAATCGTAATTTTCTTCTCCGCTTCTCACATTGCAAACCACAAGATACGGCTTCTCGCTTAACCGCGGCGTGTCCAATTCCCGTTTTTCTTTTTTGATTCTCTCTGCAATCTCTTCGTCTTTTTTTAATAATTCTTCTTTAAGAACCGTGAGTTGTTCTTTCGGGTCGTCAATAATTAAAATTATTTCTTTGTCTTTGAAGCAGCGGACAAGAAAAAGCAGGGCTTCAATCGGAAAAAGATGGGATAAAAACTGATTGCCCAGTCCTTCGCCTTTGTGCGCTCCGCGAACAAGTCCTGCCACATCCACCACTTCAATCACTGCCGGCAGAACTGTTGCCTGCGGCGCTAATTTTGACAGCTGCGTGAGCCGTTCATCCGGCACAGCCACCGCGCCCACATTGGGATCAATCGTCGTGAACGGGTAATTAGCGATATTTACCTTATGTCTGGTAAGCGCCTGGAAAAGAGTTGATTTTCCTACGTTGGGGAGGCCAATTATGCCGATACTTAATGTTTTCATATATAAGTAAGGATACTAAAATCCATCGGCTTTGAGAAGGAAAAAATCGTAACCGTTCCATTCGTGCGCTTTCATAGCATAGTATAACAAGCACGGTTAGAATGTCTTCTAATGCGTGGAGCGGCGAAAAATAATAACTGGAGTTAGAACTTTTTGAGAAGTAGTGAAGTAGTATAGAGAGCGTGGTAAAAAAACGACCGCTGGGTGAACCATGCGGTCGAATGTCGTTCGTTGTTTGAGGGTGTTGGCGCAAGCTAGGCGACTGCCTGAACGGAAGGTTCCTCTTTTACGCAATGGATGTAGGCCACGGCACTCAAGAGTTCCTCCTTCTTACTACTGACATAGACAGTGAGGCGATTTCTACCGAGGGTCGGCGTGAGGTCGTCGGTCCATGCGTACTGAGATTCACTGATGACAAAGGGAGTCAGATCAACTCGGTTCTTGTCAAAGAAACTGCCCTTGAGCCCCGTGAATCCTTCTCCCCGATAACCGACGCTAAGCCCTCTGTCCATAATCCATCGGTTCAGTTTGAGCTGCTCGGTAAGATCGGACGTTTTGAGAGAAATGGTGAAGGTCGCTTTCGGCACCGGGGTTAGGGTTACAGTTTTGGGATAGGAGAATGCGACGTCCACATTACTCGTAAGCCCCGCTTGGCTTCTGATCCAGAATCCAAGCTTTCCGTTCCAGTCGGGCTGTTCCGCGCGGGCGATTTCCCGCAGGGCCCTGGTCCTCGTCCGCAGGAAGTGGAGGTTGTCCACGGCCTCGAACTGCTCCGCGTGTTCCCATGGTTTGATTTTACCGGACTCCATTCCTTCAAAAAGGGTTTGGAGCGTCGGCAGGAAGCTCGTATCCCTGAACCGTACGAGGAAGTTCACGGCTCGTTTGGCCTGAACCCAGTCCGAGTCCATGTAGCCATGCTTGTAGGGTCCATCAAGTGTCCCCAAGAGGCGTTCGATGAACTGCTCCATCGAGGGGACGAACCAGTAGGAAACACCGATGCCACTTGAGTCGCCGCGCGAGAGCTTAGCGACCACCATCTTTGAAATACCGTTGAGATAGATGCAGTCCTTGAGGGCAATTTGAATTGCAAACTCAAGCGCCTCGTGGGCAGTATCGTCGTCGGATTGCATGACGAACACTTCCAATAACTGCTCCCAGAAACGGTCGTCGGCCTTTTTGAGGTCGGTGATGGCCGTTTGGATTTGGCACGTGCCGTGCCAACCCCAGCCACGGCGGTCTTCATTCATGGCCCTTAGACAGGCCTGTCGAATAGAGGAAGAACGGTTGTCCACGAAAGTGCCAAACGGGTTGCCCCGTATCACTCGTGACAATTCGTCTCCACCAATGGTCGGCAGAACTGCCGCCGTACTGTCATTGTCACTTCGATGTCGCATAACAACTCCTTTTGCCTTTGCTAGGCCTTGTTGTAAAGTTCTGCTTTGCAAGCAGACTGGCTGTTTTATACAGTAAAACGGAAATTAAAGCAAGTGTTTCGAATAGTACGAAAAATCACCAGTCGTGCACGATTTGGAATGGATTTGGCCCCCGAATCGCCATGCAAGCGGTTCGAATGTCGTCCAACGCGCGGAGCATGTTAACGCCCAGCCCTTTCCTGGAGCTGGATTTTAAGCTCAAATGGTATTAATCCTTGATTTTCCTCGTATCTGATTGTGTTCGCTCCATGCGATACTTAATTTCACACATTTAAGAGTAGAAAAAACTTAACCAAAAGTAAATACGTACATCATCACAATGAAAAGCCGTTTTTGCGTTTATACTACCCGTTGGCATATTTACTTTTTTAAGTAAAGGTGATATAATCTGCTCAGGTTGCAAACCCCAAATTCACCCCCGAAGTGCAATTTCTTCAAACGGCATTTTTGTGAATAAGTTTTGTTCGACCATTACTTCG
>Ga0315285_10001921_pt1 | contig 21862 bp, 20 predicted proteins | sample YL17G09_36_MG_FD_203698 | JGI IMG/M metagenome (GOLD analysis project Ga0315285, IMG submission 203698) | Sediment microbial communities from Yellowstone Lake, YNP, Wyoming, USA - YL17G09_36 | ecosystem: Environmental > Aquatic > Freshwater > Lake > Sediment | place: USA: Wyoming | collected...
CATAAAGAACCTGAAGTATGATTCAGTTTATATCGAAAAGTGGTTGAAAGAATTTGACAAATCATTGGGGACGAAATTCTTAAAGGTATTTAGAAACATAGAGAAGGAGATTAATGACTGACGTTGTCGGTAAACTCTGGGGATTCTGTCACACCCTGCGACATGATGGAATCGACTACGGCGATTACATCGAGCAGTTGACTTACCTTCTCTTCTTAAAAATGATTGAAGAAAAAGGGGCTGCGATACCGAAGCAATACGCCTGGTCCGTTTTAAGAGAAAAGTCAGGTGTTGAACTTACTGATCACTATGCAGCTACCCTTAGAGGGTTAGGGGAACAGCCAGGAATGTTAGGAGCCATCTATGCCGGGGCATTGTCCCGGTTCAGCAATCCAGTTAATCTAAAACGTTTAGTTAATCTTATCGATGAAATTGAGTGGACTTCCCTCAACATAGATGTAAAGGCTGCCGCCTATGAAGGTCTTTTGGAAAAATCCGCCTCTGAAGGAAAAAAGGGAGCAGGACAATACTTCACCCCTCGCATTCTTATCCAATCGATTGTTCGGTGCATGAAGCCCGACCCCCGCAAGAAAAAAGATTTTACCATCCATGATCCTGCGGCTGGAACTGGTGGATTTCTGGTATGTGCCTATGAATGGCTGATGGAAAAAACCAAAGGCAGTCTTGAACGTGAGGATGCAAAGCGTATTCTAACTAAAACCTACTCAGGCACTGAACTTGTGCCCAGACCAAGAAGATTAGCACTAATGAATCTTTATCTCCACGGTATCCAGGCAAATATCTATTTAGGAGACACCATTTATGAACCAAAGAAAGTTCCCAAAGATGGTGGTTATGACTGTATAATGACCAATCCTCCCTTTGGAACTAAAGGGGCTAATCAAGCGCCGAACCGTGATGATTTCACCGTTGCTACCAGTAATAAACAACTCAATTTTGTCCAGCATGTGATGAGCATTTTAAAGCCAGGTGGCAGAGCTGCTATTGTTGTCCCCGATAATGTCCTCTTCGCTGATCAGGCTGGTGAGGTATTCAAAATTCTCACAGAAGATTGCAACCTACACACCGTTATTCGTCTGCCCAACGGTACCTTCACGCCTTACAGCCCTGGTACCAAAACTAATGTCATTTTCTTTACCAAAGGATATCCGACAGAAAGCATTTGGGTCCATGATGCTCGCACCAATGTCTCCCACGTCACCAAGAAAGATCGCCCTCTAACATCACAGCACTTTGCTGAGTTTGAAATCTGTTATGGAAATGAACCCAATGGCCACAGTAAACGAGACCCGAAGGATTCTAAGGAAGACCGCTGGCGCTCTTTTACTATCAATGAAGTTAAAGAACGTAATTTCAAGATCGATAGCCTCAAGTGGCTCAAGGATGAATCCCTCGACGATGCAGATGAGTTGCCTGAGCCTGAGGAACTCGCTGCTGATGCTATATCAGAGCTCGAAAGTGCAGTTGAGGAATTGAGTGCAATTATTGGGATGCTTGAAAATAATAATGAATCCTTAACATCACCTGTCAATAAAACAAAATGAATACTGATAGAACCGAGAAGCTCTCCGAGTCCTATTCTACTATAGAAAACAACCTACCAGAAGGTTGGACTGAGATCACTCTTAACCAAATTCTTCAGACTCTTGAATCGGGTTCCCGGCCAAAAGGAGGGGTTAGAGGAATTAAAGAAGGTATACCAAGTATCGGTGGAGAACATATTAATGAAAACGGGGGATTCCGATTTGAGACAATAAAGTTTGTTCCCCATAACTTCTTCAAACAGATGAACCATGGGTATATCCAAACGGGTGACATATTAATAGTTAAAGATGGAGCGACTACCGGAAAGGTAGCTCTCGTACGTGATGATTTTCCTTATAAACCTGCTGTCGTTAATGAACACGTGTTTATCTGCCGACCAGAGGAGGCTGTCCATCCACTATTTCTTTTCTATTTTCTATTCTCCAAGGAAGGACAAGACCGCATTCTTGAAAACTTCCGTGGTTCTGCCCAGGGGGGAATTAATCAGAGCTTTGCTACAGGCACAACTGTTCCCCTTGCTCCACTGCCCGAACAGAAGTGGATAGTGGCGAAGATTGAGGTATTGATTATACGAGTAAATGCTGTGCGAGAGCGTTTGGCAAAGGTGCAAAAGATACTCAAGCGCTTTCGCCAGGCCGTCCTCGCCGCCGCCTGCTCCGGCCGCCTCACAGCAGAATGGCGCGAAAGGCATAAAGATATTGAACCAGCTATAAAACTATTAGTGTCTCAACACCAAATTGTACAAGTAAAGAAAAAAATGCGTGCTGGTAGACTATGGGGTGCAGGGGTCGTACCCGCACTGTCCAAGGAGGAGTATGATTCACTACCAACAGCTTGGGCATGGGCCAAGGTGAGGGATATAGGAGAAAATCCAGATGATACGGTCCAAATAGGTCCGATGTCGATGCGGTCGAGAGATTTTACTGATCAAGGTGTACCTATTCTCAATGTAGGATGTGTCCAATGGGGGTACTTTGACAAAACAAAACTTGATTATCTCCCATATAAAATTGCTAAAAACTTTGAACGATACCGGATTAAAAAGGACGACATTCTCTTCACTCGATCGGGAACCGTTGGGCGTTGTGCAATTGCATCTAACAAACAAGATGGTTATTTGATGACCTTTCATCTACTTCGCGTCCGAACAACTCGACAAAAGTGTATACCAGAGTACTTACTATTTATTTTTCAAGGTGCACCACACATTCGACGTCAAACTGATGAAGGAGCAATTGGTTCGACACGTGCAGGCTTCAATACAAATCTTCTTGCAGATCTTGATGTGCCATTACCACCATTTGATGAACAAAAAGAAATCGTTCGCAGAGTCGAAGCACTATTCAAGCTGGCTGATTCTATAGAGAAGAAAGTAGCAGCAGCTTCAGTACGAGCTGAAAAGCTGACTCAGTCAATCCTGGCTAAAGCCTTCCGGGGTGAGCTAATACCCACCGAAGCCGAGCTTGCCCGTCGTGAAGGCCGCTCCTATGAACCCGCCTCCACCCTCCTCACCCACATCAAAGCCGAACGAGAGTCAAAGGAGAAACTAAAAGCAATTCGTAAAACTCAAAGTAACTTAAAATAATAAATCCTTTCAAATTGTAATTTTAAGTTAAAAAAAAAGAAAGGTTATGTTAATATTCTATCAGGTATTCATAATTTATTATTCTGTTGAAATTAAAGACCTCCTCAAACTCCGTTCAGAAAAATGAACTAAAGGGAAATGTGGGATTAGCAAATGGTAGCTATTTTTTCTGACCAAGATATCTCAGGCTTGATCAAGGAAAAGAAACCATTGCCAAGAGATTACCAAACAAAAATCCAGACTCGACCAAAGTTGGGGCATAAAGAACGAGAATTGGATATAAAAGGTGTCAATGGGGGAGACTATCGTATAATTTTACGACAAAGCATTTTAAATCAACTGGATTTCTCGGTTATCTTGGTTTATAGACCTCCCAACTCAAGCCAGCTTTTCCGTGTGCAGAGATATAATGGAAAAAGTCATGCGCATACTAATCCCATTGAAGGACAAACATTCTATGATTTTCACATTCACCAAGCAACAGAGCGTTATCAAGATATTGGTGCTAGGGAAGATACCTATGCTGAGCCTACGGACAGATTTGCTAGTTTTCAACAAGCCATATCGTGCATGCTCAAAGACTGTGGCTTTGAAGTACCTCCATCCTCTCAAGGCCAACTTTTTGAGGAGATATAGAGATGATCATTGAAGCTATTGAACGCGACTTTAAGCAAAAAGTGTGCGATAAACTTAATCTTGTCTCCGAGGGAGTAAATCGCTATAGAGTTTTCACTCCCTTTATGTTCGAAGATGGTGATCATCTTTCCATCATCCTTAAAAAAGATAATGGAAAATGGATACTCTCAGATGAGGGACACACTTACATGCATTTGACTTACGACCTTGACGAAAAGGATTTACAGCGAGGCACAAGGCAAAAAATAATCACAAATGCACTTTCTGTATTCACTGTTCATGATCGGGAAGGAGAACTTATTATCCCTATTCAGAATGATCTTTACGGTGATGCTTTATACAGCTTTATTCAGGCACTTTTGAGAATTACCGATGTTATTTATCTTTCACGAGAACGGGTTCGTTCAACCTTTATGGAAGACTTTAGGATATTCATAGAGGAAACAATCCCTGCAAGTCGACGGGAGTTTGATTGGCATGATCCTCAGCACGATCCAGAAGGTAAATATCTAATCGATTGTCGAATTAATAGTATGCCAAAACCACAATATGTATTTGCGATACCTAACGACGATAAAACACGAGATGTAATGATTACACTATTACAACATGAAAGATGGGGACTCTCTTTCCATTCCCTTGCTATATTTGAGGACCAGGAGCAGATTAACCGAAAAGTGCTTGCACGTTTCAGCGATGTTTGTGAAAAGCAGTTTTCCAGCCTAGGTGCTAACCAGGAACGGATTAAAAGATATATAAAAGAATTTATAAAATAATGGTAAAGAAAAACACTAAAAAGGGAACAAGAACAAGCTTAATAAAAGGAAGTGTTGAATCATTCAAAGCTACCGGAAATGCTAGTAGGAATATCTCTCTTCGCATCTACCATACTCATCACAGGTCTTGAACCATACTCACCAATTCCCAACTATCTACTGCTTCTCTTTCCTACACTACATCATCTTCGAAGCAAGCTTAAGGGCATTCATTAAATTCGAGGCGTTTGCTTTACCAGTGCCTGCAATGTTATAGGCAGTACCATGGTCTACTGAAGTACGGATGATAGGAAGCCCCAGGGTGATATTCACCACATCTTCAAAATGCAAAAGTTTAAGCGGAAATACATCATAATGGTTAAGGTAGTTGACATTTTTGGAAACGACACCTCCCAGGCCTTTGAAGTGGAGGTAAAGTAATGGCAGATAAAATACAGATTATGGGGAGGGAAGTCAAAGTTCCAGTACCATTGCTCCGTGATCTCAGAGCATTGATTGTAGAAGCTCGTAAGGATGTGGCCCGACAGGTGAACTCTGCGCTGGTCCTGCTCTACTGGCGGGTGGGTAAACGCATCTACCAGGACATCCTGAAAGAAAAACGGGCTGAATACGGCGAGGAGATTTTATCGACACTGTCGAGAAAATTGGTTGCAGAATTTGGCAATGGTTTTTCCCTACCCAATCTTTTCCGCATGGTTAGGTTTGCCGAAGTTTTTCCGGAGGAAAACATTGTCTCGACACTGTCACGACAATTGGGCTGGAGTCATTTTGTTGAAATTATTTCTCTGAAAGATGAATTGCAGAGAGACTTCTATGCTGAGATGTGTCGCATTGAACGGTGGAGTGTTCGCACCTTGCGCCAGAAAATCTCCAGCATGCTCTTTGAGCGGACTGCCCTTTCCAAGAAACCGGTAGAGTTAGCCAAGCAGGAACTAACTAAATTGCGGGAAGAGGACAAACTCACCCCCGATCTTGTTTTTCGTGACCCCTATTTTCTTGATTTCCTTGGTTTGAAGGATACCTACAGCGAAAAGAACCTTGAAGCATCGATTCTTCGGGAGCTGGAAGCATTCATCCTGGAATTGGGTGTAGGATTTACCTTTGTGGCCAGGCAGAAAAGGATCACAATCGATGATGAAGATTACTATATCGATCTTCTTTTTTACCATCGTAAGCTTCGCCGGCTGGTAGCAATCGATTTAAAACTGGGGAAATTCCAGGCGGCAGACAAGGGGCAAATGGAGCTTTACCTGCGATGGCTGGAAAAATATGAGCAACAGCATGGGGAGGAATCTCCTATTGGTTTAATCCTTTGTGCAAGTAAATCCGAAGAACATATTGAACTATTGCAGTTAGCTAAAAGCGGCATTCGTATAGCCGCATATATGACAGAACTTCCTCCACGCCACCTTCTTCGAAGGAAATTGCATGAAACAATGGCGTTGGCGCATGCTCGATTGGAGTGGAAGAATCAAGATATGTCTGCTGGAGATTAACACGATGCCAAAAAGCATTATCTCATACGATAAAGATTTGCCTGAGGTTCCAGATCGGCTAGCACATCTTAGGCCGGATTGCCACCTGATTAAAAAAACAGCAGAAGAATATGAGATCGTTGAAGTGCGCCGGCCAAGTAAAATGCTGTTAGTCAATCGCCTCCGTGAGACTGTGGACAAATGGCGTGACGATGGGTATCCTGGTGCCTCCTCCGTAACGCAACGTCTTTTCCAATTCTGGTTTGAGGAAGACCATCTCGTAAATGGAAACTCCTTCCACTACTACTTTGGCCAACGCGAAGCGGTAGAAGTTCTTGTCTATCTTATAGAAATCGCAAAGAACCAGGATGCAAAAACTCTCATCGATTCCTTTGCAGAAATCTTCCAAAGAGATATGTTTACCTACAGTATTGAACATCAAACCACCATGGACGGCCGCAGGCAGATCAGACGATATTTCCCGGAATTGGAAAGCGACGGTCTTCAGGATCTACCTCCAGAGAGTCTCCGACGTTATGCCTTTAAGATGGCCACCGGCTCGGGTAAAACGTATTTGATGGCGATGCTTATGGTCTGGTCATACTTCCATCGAAAGATGGTTAAGGGTTCTGATCTCTCAACCAATTTTCTAATTATTGCCCCCAATGTGATCGTTTATCAGCGACTTGAGAAGGATTTTGCAAGCAACCGAATATTTTATGAGTTACCACTTATTCCTCCCGATTGGCAATGGAATATGAAAGTAATCCTTCGGGGGGAGAGCACTGAGCCTGACCCAGGTGGAAATCTTTTCCTCACCAATATTCATCAAATCTATGAATCCCGGGATGAGGAATGGACACCCACCAATGCGGTAGACGCTATTCTTGGCCGAAAGCCAGTGAAAGATCTTGCTTCTCACCAACGCTCCATGCTGGAAAGGCTAAAGGGACTTCTTGACCTTGTTGTGATTAATGATGAGGCACACCATGTCCATGACGAAGACCTGGCCTGGTATAAAACCTTAATGGCCATACACGAGAGTATCCCAAAAGGGCTTTCATTATGGCTGGACTTCTCGGCAACCCCCAAGGATCAAAATGGTACCTACTATCCATGGATCATCTGTGATTACCCTCTTGCCCAAGCCGTTGAGGATAGGATAGTCAAAGCGCCCCTCATTGTCCATCAGGTGAAGCGGTCTGATCCTGAGAAAGTGACTAAAGATAATGTCACAGATGTATATGGAGAATGGCTGCTTGCTGCCCTGGAGCGATGGAGAGAGCACTATAAAACGTATAAAACTTTGGGACCGAAACCGGTTCTCTTTATCATGGCTGAGAAAAACGCTTTTGCTGATGCAATCGGTAAATGGTTAGTGGATAAGACGAATAAAACAGGTTTAAAGGAAAGTGAGGTACTGGTTATTCACACAGATTCTGAAGGCGAGATTACAAAATCTGATGTGGAGGAAGCTCGCAAAGTAGCTCGAGACATTGACCTACCCACCAACAAGAAAAAGGTCATTGTGAGCGTGATGATGTTGAGAGAAGGATGGGATGTAAAAAATGTGTCTGTGGTTCTCGGTCTTCGTCCATTTACCTCGAAGGCGAAAATCCTTCCTGAACAGGCAGTGGGGCGTGGGCTTCGATTAATGGAAAATATCAGCCCCGACCGAACTCAGACGCTGGAAGTGTTGGGTACAAAAGCCTTTGAAGATTTTGTGCGACAATTGGAGCTAGAAGGGGTAGGTATCAAGACCGTTACGAAACCACCTGCCCCGCCGATCAAAATTGAACCCGTTCAGGAGAAGATTAAATATGATATTACAATTCCATTAACCCGGCCCGTCTATCTCCATGATTACAAGAAATTGTCTTCCATTGATCCATTGAGTCTCGACTCCATTTTTGAACGAGAAGAGCTTGAAGAAGAATACCGAATAACCCTTAAGATGGAGTTTGTCACAACCGAGACCGAGATTCATCGAACTGAAATTATTCCTGGTGTACCTCCCCTCAGCCAGGAAGTGCTCTCACTGATAACGAATAAGGTCATCGCTGAAGCCAGGATGTCAAATGTTTTTGCAGAACTTTATCCAATTGTACGCACATATGTCGGGGAACAGTGTTTTGGACAGAAGATAGAGCTTGAAAACGAAAATATACGGAACCACCTACGTGCACCAATCCTCCAACAGGGAATTGCCCGGTATCTCGCCAGAAAAATTAGTGAGCTTACTTCAGAAAAACGAGAGATTGAGTTCGAAGATGTATCGTTCAAACTTTCAGATACTCAACCCTTTGTCTGGCGGAGGCCCCACCTCCAATGTAAGCACACCATCTTCAATTATGTGGCAACTTATAACGATTTTGAATCAGCATTTGCAAAATTCCTTGACCAGTGTTCAGACATTCTTCGATTTGCAGCGCTGGCAGAACACTTCACCCGTTTCCGCGTGGACTACCTAAGTCCCTCTGGAGCTATTAAGTTCTACTATCCTGATTTTGTGGCAGTTCAGAAGGAGAAAAATGGTAAGGTTATCCATTGGATTATTGAAACCAAAGGTCAAGTTTATGAAGCTGTGGCTTACAAAGAAGCAAGTATTATTGACTGGTGCAAGAAGGTATCAGGGCAGGTTGATGAAGAATGGCGTTACATCCGAGTTGACCAAAAATATTTTGGCGATGGGAAGTTTGAAACATTTACCAATTTAGTGAAAGTTCTTGAAGGAAAACCTGAAATTTCTTTATTTCGGTAGAGAAATTAGGATCACATCTTAATCATTGACTATTTTAATTCACAGCCCTAATAATTTCTTTACGAAAAGACAAAGAATTATCGCAGTGCAAGTGATCTGCAATAAAGCCAGAAACATTTCTAAGCGAGACCTCAAATTAGTGTTAATAAAAAAAGATGACTTGCTGTTGAGGAATTCCTTATGAGACGACTAGCAAATTTTGATCTTTACCTTGGACAACAGTTAAATAATCCGGATTTTGCAGAAAGTTTAAGAAAGGGCGGCGAGGCGTTGGGCGTAGCCATTCAACTGGCTTCTCTGCGTAAAAAGTCTGGGTTGTCTCAAAAAGAGCTGGCGAAACGTGTGGGGACATCTCAACAACAGATTAGCCGTCTGGAATCACCCTCGTACGAAGGTCACTCCCTAAGCATGTTGCGTCGAGTTGCAGACGTTCTCGGAGCGACCGTCCATGTGGAAATCCAAGGTAAAAAGCAACAGGCCCCATCAGTTGTTGCTAAAGCCATTTACAGAGTTAAGAGTAAGGATCTGCGCAAACGAAGTGAGCTCCTAAAGTTTGAGCGTGACTTTTTGCGAGAAGAGAAAGTAGACATTGTGAGGAATTTCCACATTGTGGAGGCTCTCTATAAAGAAGCAGTGACTCTTGGTATCATCCCATTAAAAAACCCTCTCGATGGAATAGAGGTGGATCTCAAAATAGCAAAGGTTATTAATAGTGTTTGAAAGATTGCTTAAAAAAATAGCAGTTCAGTTGAAGAAGGCGTCGATTCCCTACATGGTGATAGGTGGCCAGGCTGTGCTTCTCTATGGAGAGCCAAGACTGACCCGGGATATTGATATCACCATGGGGATTAGTGTGGATGGATTGGATAAAGTTAAAAAAATCTTCCCGATCATTGGCCTCAAAAGTCTTGTTAAGAAGGAAAAGGAGTTTGTGGAGCGGAACATGGTGCTTCCTAGCATAGATAAAAAAAGTGGTATTCGAGTTGATTTTATCTTTTCATTCTCTCCTTATGAAAGGCAAGCGATCGAGAGAGCGAAGGATATTAAATTGGGCAGATCACTAGTGAGGTTTGCTTCTCTTGAAGATGTGGTGATCCATAAAGTGATTGCTGGAAGAGCAAGGGATCTTGAAGATGTGAAATCCATTCTCATAAAGAACCTGAAGTATGATTCAGTTTATATCGAAAAGTGGTTGAAAGAATTTGACAAATCATTGGGGACGAAATTCTTAAAGGTATTTAGAAACATAGAGAAGGAGATTAATGACTGACGTTGTTGGTAAACTCTGGGGGTTTTATCATACCCTGCGACATGATGGGATCGACTACGGCGATTACATCGAGCAGTTGACCTATCTTCTCTTCCTTAAGATGATAGAGGAGAAAGCGTACAACCATTCCTTAATATGAGGGTTATTAAGAACTTGCCTACGGTACTCCCGCCACTTGCAGAACAACAAGAAATCGTTCGCAGAGTCGAAGCACTATTCAAGCTGGCAGATTCTATTGAGAAACGAGTAGCAGCAGCTTCAGTACGAGCTGAAAAGCTGACTCAGTCAATCCTGGCTAAAGCCTTCCGGGGTGAGCTAATACCCACCGAAGCCGAGCTTGCCCGTCGTGAAGGCCGCTCCTATGAACCCGCCTCCACCCTCCTCACCCACATCAAAGCCGAACGAGAGTCAAAGGAGAAACCAGAAAAAGTTCGTAAAAGTAGAAGTCGTGAAAAACAAGCCGAACAAAAGTCCCACGATACAGTGTAATTTCTTCCCACCTTCTCGACTAAGTTTAAATACCGACAAAATATTATTAACCCCTAGGGTTAACTATTATTTTGACAAAAAGTTGAAGGTATGTTAATATCATTTAAAAACAAAAAACTTGAGAAAGAATTGTGCGACGAAAAAGCTCTCAAACGCCACTGGGGACATGAGCAAGCAAATTTAATCGCACGGAGATTAACCGAACTGGCCGCAGCAGAGAACCTTGAAACTTTGAGAAAATTGCCTCAGGTGAAAGCCCATGAACTACTTGGGAATCGTGCTGGACAAATTTCACTAGACATTAAATACCCCTACCGTTTATTAATCACACCAGACCATGAAGATACACCACGTAAAGAAGACGGTGGTTTAGACTGGCAAAAGATAACAAAAATAAAGGTCTTAGGACTGGAGGATACTCATGGCTGATTTGAATAGAAGTTCTTTTCAACCAAATTATGCGGTTCCTCCAGGTGAAACTTTAGGGGAGACTCTAGATTATTTGGGTATGACCCAGGCTGAGCTTGCAGAACGCACCGGCCGCCCTAAAAAGACGATTAATGAAATCATTTCAGGAAAGGCTGCAATCACTGCAGAAACAGCTCTACAACTTGAAAGGGTTTTAGGAATCCCTGCATCTTTTTGGAATAATCTTGAACGGAATTACCGGGAAACTTTAGCACAACTAAAAGAAGAAGAACATCTTCTCGCTCATAAAGAATGGCTAAAGAATTTTAAAATTACAACTCTCATAAAATTAGGATGGTTACCTAAAGAAGGATCTCCTGTCAGGCAACTAAGAACAATTTTAAATTTTTTTGGTGTCGCTGGCATCAAAAAGTGGGAATCCCTCTGGCAGAGTCCTGCAGCAACTTACCGTACCTCAACCGCATTTCAGAAGAATCCCTATATGGTTGCTGCATGGCTACGAAAGGGAGAAATTGAAGCTCAGAAAATTGAATGTAATCCTTATAATGCTATTTTATTCCAAGGCTCACTAAAAAAAATACGTTCTCTCACGTTAGAACCTCCTCAAGTGTTTGAACCAAGAATGAAGCAACTTTGCACTGAAGCAGGGGTCGCCATCGTGTTCGTTCCAGACATTTCCGGCACTCGTGTCTATGGTGCAACCCGGTGGTTGAATTCCAACAAATCATTAATCCAGCTAAGCCTTCGTGGTAAAACTGATGATCATCTCTGGTTTACATTTTTCCACGAAGCCGGTCACATTCTCCTTCATGGAAAACGTGATGTATTTATTGAAGCTATAGACGAAGACCGTCGAGGAATGATGAATATTGATAAAGAAAAGGAAGCCGATAGCTTTGCTCAGGAATTTTTAATTTCACCAAATGAATATCGAGCTTTTAGACAAAAAGGACAATTTAGCGGTTCTGCGATTTGTCAGTTTGCCCAAAGAATAGGTATCGTTCCTGGAATTGTGGTGGGTCGACTTCAACACGATAAAGTAATACCGTTTTCTCAAAGAAATAATCTAAAAAAGCGATTTCGTTTTTCATAAATTTAAACCGATGAAATTCAGGATATAAAATATGCGCTTAACAGGAATAATTATTCTAATTATCCTTTCGATAGGGATAGCTGTAACATTACCATTAATTGTTTGGCAAAATCCTTCACGCGGCCAAACTCTCACAGAAATTATTAGTATTGTTCTTTCCTGGCCAGCAGTCATTGGTGCTCTTGGACTCACTTTCGGCATTACTTTTCGTAAAGAACTTTCAGATTTCATCAACAGGTTAGGCACTATCAGACTGCCAGGAGGAACAGAAATATCTTCTTCACCGCCCCAGCCTGCTCCCGAAACTAAGACTAAATATAAAAAAGAAGAAGGAAAGATTACTTTATCAATTGAACAGCAGGAACCTATTCGGAAGCACATTGAGGATCTGAAAGAAAAAATTGCAGGTAGTGAACGCGAGAAGGAAGAATTGTTTAAAGTCGCCACAGATCTTTTATTAGAAAAACAGGGTGAAGTTGTTTATTGGTGGTTTGAATATCTATCGTTATTTCTTGTTCCACACACCCAATTAGTATCGAAGTAGTTTTCCACTCAAGCTATTACCCCTACAAAAGCATTTTATGATGAATTTTGGAAACCCATTATTTCTGATACTAAGTGCTTCGATTCGCAATTACAGCGACGTATTTGGGGAGAATTTCTATGGGCAATGGCTCACTCAGCACTAAGTCCTGAGTAAATAAATTCGTAACCGAATTTATGAATCGAAGGACTAAGGAACGAGAGACGATTTTGATGGTATCATTATACCATAAATTAATTTCACAAGAAGGTGTCACTCTTAAAATCAGTGACACAGGCAGGTAATATTTAACATTTTTGGAATTGAAAAAAAGTAAAAATTAGTGAAGCTCCCCGCCTACAAGGCGAATCCAATTAAAAGGGATCACATATTAATTAACTATTTTATTTCGGAGTGCCAATAACTTGATACAGTCAAGCCCGCTAAAGCCTTCCATGGTGAGCTGGTACCCACCGAAGCTGAGCTTCCCCGCCGTGAAGGCCGCTCCTATGAACCCGCCTCCACCCTCCTCACCCACATCAAAGCAGAGCGAGAGTCAGAGTAAAAATCAAAAACATCACCTTACAATCGATCTCATCAAAAAAGGAGTAAATAAAGGGAGGGGAGATGTTAATAAAACTAACTATTATAAATTTTAAACGATTTGATAAAGTTGAAATTGAACTTGGTAATCCAGTTATTTTTATTGGTCCCAACAATTCAGGAAAAACCTCAGCCCTTCAAGCACTTGCACTCTGGGAGACAGGTCTTAAACGTTGGAACGAAAAACGCAAAGGAAAAACCGCTCCAGGAAAGCGTCCCGGAGTTACTATCAACCGACGAGATCTGGTAGCAATACCAGTGCCTGATGCTAACTTGCTCTGGCGCGATCTTCACGTGAGAGATGTTAAACGAGTTGATGGAAAACCCGCAACGAAAAATATTAGGATTGATATTATCGTTGAAGGTGTGACTGAAGATAAAAAATGGAAATGTGGTCTTGAATTCGATTACGCAAACGATGAATCATTATATTGCCGACCACTCCGTTTGTCAGATAGGGAAAAACCCGAACGTATGGAAATCCCAGATGAGGCATGTAAAGTTCAAGTAGCTTTCCTACCGCCTATGTCTGGTTTGTCAGCAAATGAAATACGTCTTGACCAAGGGGCAATCAATGTACGTATTGGTGAAGGAAGAACTGCCGAAGTTCTACGCAACCTCTGTAATAAAATTTATACAGATACAAATAAAAAAGTGTTTTGGGAAAAAATGGTTGCAGACATTAAATCATTATTCGGGTCCAAATTAGATGTTCCAGAATACATTGCTGAACGAGGTGAAATAATAATGAGGTATACGGAAAACGACATACTTTTTGATCTCTCTTCATCAGGTAGGGGGCTTCAACAAACCCTCCTTTTATTTTCATACATGTATGCCAATCCTGGAGCGGTTTTGTTGTTGGATGAACCTGATGCACACTTAGAAATTCTCAGACAGAGGCAGATTTATCAACTTCTTGTGGATGTAGCCCGTGAGACCGGCAGCCAAGTTATTGCCGCAAGTCATTCTGAAGTTTTACTCAATGAAGCTGCTGAGAGGGATGTTGTTATTGCATTCGTGGGTAAACCCCACAGGATGAATGATCGGGGAAGTCAAGTTTTGAAAGCGTTACAAGATATAGGGTATGAAGACTACTATCAGGCAGAGCAAACAGGATGGGTGCTTTACCTGGAAGGCTCTACGGATCTGGCTATTCTCAGGGCATTCGCAGAGAAGCTTAAGCATCAAGAAGCACTTAATGCTCTTGAAAGACCTTTTGTCCACTACGTTGGGAATCAGCCAAATGAGGTTCGCAAACATTTCCATGGTTTACTTGAGGCGGTGCCACAACTGATTGGAATAGCAATATTCGACCGTCTTGATGATCATCGAACAATTCCAACTGATTTGGGAGCAACAGGCCTTACATGGAAACGTAAAGAGATAGAAAATTATTTATGTTATCCGGAAACCCTAATTGCTTATGCAGAAGCTTCGGCTCCAAAAGACACCGCTGGTCCACTCTTCAGTTTGGCTGGCTCTGCCAAGCGAAAAGATGTTATGAAAGAATCCATCAAAGAAGTTGAAAAGGCTCTTGAAACTATTAGAAGGGGATCACCATGGGATGCCAATACAAAAGTAAGCGACGATTTCTTGATACCCCTTTTTGAAAAGTTCTTTAGTAAACTTGGTCTCCCAAATATAATGGCTAAGAAAAATTTCCATGAACTTGCTCACCTTGTACCTGAAAACAAACTTGATCCAGAGATCAAGGAAAAACTAGATGCCATTGTCAAAGTCGCAAAATTAGCCAAGCCCACAAGTAAAACTCCATAAAGAAAAGAACCGGAGCCTGTCTTCAATTTTAATAGATTACTCCTAATAATTGGGGTCGCTTAATCAAAACCTCTATCCGGAAAATGTCTCTAGCAGCTCTTTCTTCCGTTTAATGGGGGGAAGATTATAGGAACATTTCTCTTCATACTGACCAAACTCTTTGCAGGCCTGCCACCAGATTGTTAAATTCTCCCCCATCTACTGCTTCTCTTGCCTACACTTCACCATCTTCGCAGCCAGTTTGAGGGCATTCATTAAACTTGAGGCGTTTGCCTTGCCAGTTCCTGCAATGTCATACGCGGTACCATGATCCACCGAGGTACGGATGATAGGAAGCCCCAGGGTGATATTCACCGCATCTTCAAAATGCAAAAGTTTAAGCGGGATTAATCCCTGATCGTGGTACATGGAGACTACCGCAGTGTATGCACCCCTCGCCGCATGAAAGAAAAGGGTATCAGGTGGTAGCGGCCCCTTCACCTCAATACCAAACTCCCGTGCCTGTTGCACCGCCGGGAGAATGATCTCTTCCTCTTCTTTGCCAAAAAGTCCACTCTCGCCCGCATGGGGGTTGAGTGCCGCCACCGCGATCGTGGGATTTTTTTCACCAAAATACTCCACCAGCGCCTCATGGGTAATACGAATGGTTGTCAGTATCTTTTCTGTGGTGAGAAGCCGAAAAACTTCTTTGAGACCACAGTGAATAGTGGCTAAGGTTACCTTGAGCTTTTTACCCGCGAGCATCATTACATATTCCTTGCATCCAGTAAGTTCAGCTAGAAACTCGGTATGACCGGGATAGGAATATCCCGCATCAGAGAGTGCCTTCTTGCTGATAGGGGCAGTGGTGATTGCGTCAAGCTCTTGAGATACTATCAACTTTACCGTTTCCTCAATATACCTACCCATCGCCCTCCCACAGGAGGGCGATGGGTTTCCGTATCTCATTTCACCTTCTCCAAGCTGAGAGAGATTGAGAAGGTTAAGGGTACCATGGCGATACTCTTCCTCCCCAATCTTTTTCATCTCATTTACTTTGAGCGTAGAATTGAGTAATTGTATGGCACGTTGCAGGGCATGCGTATCACCTACTACTATGGGGCGACAAAAGCGGAAGATGCTCTTGTCAGAGAGTACCTTCACAATAATCTCTGGCCCAACGCCGGTGGGATCACCCATAGTGATGCCGATTCTAGGTAACTTTACTTTAGTCATGCGCACCCTTCATGATTCGTAAATCGTCAATGTAAATAGTAATGAGTGAAAAACCGTTAATCGTAAATGGTCAATCGTGAATAGTAGATGGTAAATGCTTTCAAGCTTTTATAACCCGCAACATTCTAAATTCCAAAATCCAGTATCAGGTATCCAGAATGCCCAATTCCTCAATTCCTTAATCCCTCAATCTCATATCTCATATCTCAATACTAATACACCTTATCTGGCTCAAACACCTTCTCACCTACTTCGGTAAAATTCACCCCTTGAAATTTACGATAGAAGCAACTCCGATAGCCGGTATGACAGGCCGCGACTTTCTGTTCAACCTTAAAGAGTAAGGTATCCATATCACAATCAGCAAAAAGTTCTCGTACTTCCTGAATATGACCTGAGTGTTCACCTTTCATCCACATTTTTTTTCTGGAGCGGCTAAAAAAGTGAGTCTTTCCTGAAGAGAGGGTCTTTTGCAAAGATTCCCTATTCATATAGGCAACCATGAGCACTTCACCGCTTTTATAATCCTGAATAATAGCTGGTACCAATCCTCGCTCATCAAACTTAATCTCATCTAACCACTTCATACTCTCTCCTTATCCCCTTCCCTCTTTTTTTCCATTCACGATTTACGATTCACTACAACCTCACCTCAACTCCCCGTTCTCGCAAGTACCCCTTGGTCTCCCTAATGGTAAACTCTTTATAGTGAAATACAGAAGCCGCGAGCGCTGCATCTGCTCCTCCCGTGGTAAAGGCCTGGTAAAAGTGTTCAATCCGCCCTGCCCCGCCAGAGGCGATGACAGGTATTCCTACTGACTCAGAGACTTCTCGGGTGAGTTCCAGATCATATCCATCCTTAGTACCATCTCTATCCATACTGGTGAGGAGAATCTCCCCTGCTCCATAGGACTCAACCCGCCGTGCCCACTCCACCGCATCAAGCCCCGTAGGCTTTCTGCCCCCGTAGGTAAATACTTCCCACACAAGTGATGATTCACTAGCCTCACCACTTACGACAACCCTCTTGGCATCTATTGCCACTACTATGCACTGAGTGCCAAATCGCTGGGCAGCGCGGTCAAGAAAGTGGATATCTTCTACTGCTGCGGTATTGATTGAAACCTTATCCGCTCCCGCATTGAGGAGATCTCGAACGTCATCAAGCGTTCTGATCCCACCACCCACCGTGAGTGGCATGAAGACCTCGGATGCGGTTCTCTCCACCACCTCTAGTATAATCTTGCGCTTCTCATGGGAGGCAGTGATATCCAAATACACCAGCTCATCTGCCCCCTCAAGGTCATACACTTTTGCGTTCTCCACAGGATCGCCTGCATCCCTCAGTTTCACAAAATTAATACCCTTCACCACGCGACCATCCTTCACGTCCAAACAGGGTATTATCCTCTTGGTTAACATGAGCGTTCCTCTATCGCTTCCCACCCACCAGGGCTAACGCATCCCTCACCTCAATACTTCCCTGATAGAGGGCCCTCCCTATGATAATCCCCCACACACCATCCCCCTCCAGTTCCATGAGCTCTTTGATATGGGTGAGCGTGGTGACACCACCTGAGGCAATGAGAGGAATGGATGTTGACTGTGCCATTTCCCGGATACTCTCGATATTGGGGCCACTCAACATCCCATCCCGCTTAATATCGGTAAACACCAGTGCTTCAATTCCTTTGTCTTCTAAACTCTGTACTAAATCTGTTGCTCTTCTCGTGGTAGTCTCCTTCCATCCCTTAATGGCAACGTTGCCATCGCGCGCATCAATGGATACCACTATCTGATGAGGGAATTTTCTACATGCCTCCATGAGCAGTGTGGGATGGAGGTGTACAATCGTCCCCAACACCACCCGACTCACCCCTAGAGAAAGGTAGTGTGCTATCGTCTGGTGATCTCGCATGCCGCCACCGAGCTGTATCGGAATCCTCACCGACTTCAAGATCTGATTAATTGCCTCCTGGTTCTGTGGAGTACCAGAGACCGCCCCCTCAAGGTCTACCACATGCAGCATGGTCGCACCCAGAGATTCCCATTGCTGCGCAACGTCACCAGGGTGAGCCGAAAACTTAGTTTCCCGATTCATCTCACCCTGCTCTAGTCGCACACAGTAACCACCTTTCAAATCTATCGCAGGGATTATCCGCACCCGAATTTCTCCTATTGTATCTTATTAAAATTTCCTAGGAGCTGTAAACCAACCTGCTGACTCTTCTCAGGATGGAATTGGCAGGCAAAGATATTATCTTTCTGGATACTGGAGGTGAACTCAATACCATAGCTGGTGGTGGTAGTTACCACACCCTCTTCTTCAGGAGTAACATAGTAGGAGTGTACAAAATAAAAAAAAGAACCATCCTCAATGCCATGGAAAAGAGGAAGGTCTCGCTTGAGAGAAATTGCATTCCACCCCATATGGGGAACTTTCAACGGTACCGGAGGTACACCACCCACCCGAGGAAAGCGAATTACCCTTCCCTTAATAAGGTTGAGACCGGGCGTTACACCAAATTCTTCACTCTCAGTAAAGAGGATTTGCAATCCCAGGCAAATACCCAGAAATGGCTTCCCCTCGCTCACTGACTTGACAATAGGTGCAATGAGGCCTAGCTTTTCTAGGCTGTGTATACAATCTTTGAAAGCCCCTACCCCTGGAAGGACAACCGCGCGTGCATCTAAAATGTGCTGGGGACTGCTTGTTACTAGAACCGTGCACCCTACCTTTTCCAGCGCTTTTTGCACGCTCCGCAGATTCCCCATCCCATAGTCAACAACCGCTATCACGCATTCCACCCCCTAGAACTTCCCTTTGGTGGACATCACGCCAGTAATTCTCGTATCAATAGCACTTGCCATATCGAGGGCCCGTGCAAAGGCCTTAAAAATTGCTTCAATGATGTGGTGGGCATTATCACCATAGGTCACATTGATGTGCAGGGATACTCCACTGGTACGAGCAAAGGCGCTAAAAAACTCTTTCACTAATTCAATATCAAACTCACCCACCTTCCCACTAGCTAAGGGTGTGTTGAATACCAAATGTGGTCGATTACAAATGTCCAAGACAACTGATCCCAGTGATTCCCCCATAGGGACGTTTGCTTCACCATACCGTTTGATGCCTTTGAAATCACCTAGTGCCTTTTTAATACACTCCCCGAGACAGATACCGATATCCTCAACCGTGTGGTGGAAATCTACACTGGTATCACCTTTCGCTCTCACCGTAAGGTCAAACAACCCATGCTGTGCGAGGAGCTCTAACATGTGATTGAGGAAGGGAATAGAGGTATCAATGGTGCTTTTCCCAGAACCATCAATATCTATCTCCATCGTGATATCCGTCTCCTTGGTCTTTCTCTCTACTTTTGCTCTGCGCATAGTGTTCCTCACCGAGAGGTTTCTACTTAAAAAAATGGTGGAGATGAGGGGATTCGAACCCCCGACCCCTACCTTGCGAAGGTAGTGCTCTCCCAGCTGAGCTACATCCCCACACCAGTGTGGTATAAAAATACCTAATTTAGAGCAAATTGTCTAGAGGTTTTCCTCTGCGGTGCGATTTATCACCTACATGCTACAGCTCAGATACCAATGCCTAAGGTAATCATTGCCACCGCTTTTTTATGTATGATGTTACTAAAACGAGTGTACGCTCTCATCTCAACAATTTATTTTTTGTTACATGAAAGCATTTCATTTTTTTATTTAACACTATTTTTCTCTCACAATTTATACGGATGATAAATTATCTATCCACATCTCTCTCTTAAAAAAATATTTTTTTGTTTGAAATCGCGCTTTTAAAATAGAGCATCTTCGTAATCCAGCTGCTATCAAGGGATGACAAAAGTATCATCCCAGTACATGACATACTACATGCTTCCTCTTGATTCATTTTTCTTCCAATTATAAAAATTTTCTCTTGACTAAAATTATTTTGGTGCTACAGTATTACTAATGAAGGATTTTTTCTTTGAAAAAAAATTAAAGTTTTTAAAAATAAGATACGAATAATCTATAGGATGAGGTTTTTTAGGGTGTTTAACCTCTACCGAGGTTAAACGGTAAACGCCAACCTGAAGCAAGGAGGGACAAATGGCAGTAAAGAAGGCGAAGAAAAAAGTAGCAATAAAGAAAGCCGCTAAGAAGAAATAAGTTCACGTAAGTGACCGGTTTTCAGCGAAGCCCCATAGTTTACACTACGGGGCTTTTGCTTATTGTGTGCTTAACGCACCACATATCAGGCTGCAAGAAAGAGCATGTTTTGATGACCAAGAATTCCTGGGGTTTCAAATTTCTAACGGAGGAAGTAGTATAGTGCGCACGCTGGCTCACATGATGCACCCCGTATGTCTCCATAAAGATCTGGACAATTTCATGCGGTGTTTTTTGATGAAAGGAGATGGATAGTGCACGGCATGAAGGAATCAGAAAAAGTGCAAGTAAAACAGGAGAACAATGAGAGGTAGTGAAATGGCAGATAGTACCCTACGGCAGGAGGACCGAGGGGTAGTAGCACTTAAACACCAAACAGGGCCATTGGTAGGTTTCCTGGTATAGTGCGCGGGTAAATTTCCTAAACTCCTCCCGAGGAGGTTTCTCCTTTCGAAGAAACGTAAGGACGGTGCGAAGGAAGGTCACATCCTTTATCTTCTTAGTCTTGGTATTCTCTCTGCCGACAATCTTGACTCCGTGAAGTCCTATCTCCTCAAATTCAAAAAGTGCACACGCACCACAGGGCCGATCATCAATGTGGAGGCCAGACCAGATGGATTGTCGTTCCCAAGAAATACATTCTTCGTCAAAGAATTCTCCCTTACCTCTCCCCTCAGTATACACAGAAAGTTGATAAGGTAACATACAGGCGTTGAGATAGGGTTCTTTTGTCCTTTCCTCATTAAAAAGATCTGCCAAACCATGCTGGAAGGTACAAAACCCATCTACATTTGCACATCGTGAATTGAGGATAAAGGCTTCAAGTTCTACATCAGGAACTTCTCGGGCAATCGATGCAATCTCTTCGATGGTGAGATGACGCGGTAAGATAACCCGCGATGCCCCGAGCTCCTGATAAAACTTTACCGTTTCCGAATTAAAGGCGGTACCCGCAGTGCTTATATGAATGGGAATCTCAACTCCCCTCTCCCGTAAACTCACGATAAGTGCGCTATCCCCAATAATTAACCCATCTGCTCCCGCCTCCAGTGATCTCTCAATGTAGGATAAGAGCTGAGGGTATTGATCCTGAGAGTAGTAGTGTTCATTAAAGGTAAGGATCACAGGAACACCAAGAGCGTGTGCACGTTTAATGCTCGTGGCAAGTTCCTCAAAGCTTTTAAAGTGCGGACTGGTACCGAGGATGGAATTATCTTCCTGTCGTCTGTTAAGAGAAGCAGAAACGGTATACTTTAACTTCCAGTCATTAAGAAGGATGCCGCAGTAGAGCTCATCAGCCCCTGCTGCAATGACATCTTCAACCTCGTCACATCGGCTTACGGGTGAAAGAATCTTAATCATTAGCTGCTAACTTTGCAATAAAAGCGTACCCCCCCTCTTGATATATAACGGCACTGAAGATATTTTAACGGTTATTTAACCGTAAAGGAGATTCAGTGCAATGAAACAAGACGAGGCAAAAAAAATTTCA
>Ga0315285_10001922_pt1 | contig 21857 bp, 20 predicted proteins | sample YL17G09_36_MG_FD_203698 | JGI IMG/M metagenome (GOLD analysis project Ga0315285, IMG submission 203698) | Sediment microbial communities from Yellowstone Lake, YNP, Wyoming, USA - YL17G09_36 | ecosystem: Environmental > Aquatic > Freshwater > Lake > Sediment | place: USA: Wyoming | collected...
GAAAGCCGCCATAGGTGGGGGAGATCCGTTTCAATGATCCTGGCAATCACAATCCTCCCGACTATCTTTCTGACGGGGGAGGTAGCGTAGATGTACGCCGTATCGACCTTCTCGTTTCGGAAGATCCGGCGCCTGAATTCAAACCGCTTTGTCCCGTTCATTATCGCCTGAGCGTGCCTGGGCTTAATGGACAGTATAACGCTCGTCGATGCCCCCTCTCCTTCGGATCTCATCATACCCATCCCCGGTAATTTTCATTATGGTCTGAGGCGCACCCTTGACGACACCTGAATCGATTAGCACCATAAGAGGAATTGGGTGAGGGAGGTGAAAATGATTCCTGAAGATGAGTACAAGGGTCTGTTTCTTAGATATCTCTGCAATCTCAGCATAGGAATAGACCGTTCGCTTGGCAACCATCCCAAGGATGTCGCCTGCATGATTCTGTTCAAATCGATGAGCGGATTCGACAATCCCGAGGTCGGTGACCATCGAAACGTCTCTGGATCGATAGAATAGGACGATGTCCCCCTTCCCAATCCCTTTGGTCCTCGAGTTGGAGAGATAGGCTTTCTTTATGGTGTTCCCCTCAACGATGAACTTTCCAGAATATTCCTCGAGGAAGGTCTGTCTTCTTTCTTGGCTCATGAACAATCTGTCATGATATTCTGGCCTGATGGGAACGATGAACTTGGCGACCTTTGCTCCATCATAGAAGCTCGGGAAATAGCGGCTGTCGATCTCCCAAGGAGATAGCGAGGATCTGGCCGATGGATCCGTCAGAAGTCTCTTGACGAAGACATCCTCACCCCGTGAGTTCTTCCCTTCGACTGCAAAGCCGAATTCCAGAAGGAGCTGTGATAGAGAATCATTCGGATCTCTGATGAAATGGGTAAGGAAGATCTCTTCGATCCCGTTCTGACATGCATAGTCGATACTCATCCGGATGAACAACTCCCCGATCTTCTGCCCCTTCTGTATGACCTTGAACGTGCACACCTTTAGCCTTCGCTTCTTGGGCAGCACTATCCTTGGGTCAATTATATCATCCTCGATCTTCCAGATGAGGAGGGCACCCAGGTTGCCGTCCTCCATCCGGCTGATCCAGCATTTCCGGCCCTCCCTCGATATCCTGACGAACCAGTCATTGAATTCCGGGTAATCCTCCCTCAATTGCGCGAAGATCGGATCTTCGAGGTCGAGATTATGGGCTGCTTCCTCCATTATCGCCGGAGGCTTGACGATCTTCTCCGATGGGAGGAGGCCCTGGACGAAAACGAGGAACTCAGTCACCGTGAGAATGCGATCTGAAACGCCCAGGCGGTTAGCCTTCTTGTGGATCCCCATGTCTTCCGTGATGAGGAAATCCGCCGCATTTCTGTAAATGGAATAGATGATAAGATCGTCCGGTTTGACCCGGTCGATCGTTTCCACGCCATACAGCTTCATGAGAAACTTCGAATCCCCTCGCGGGTCGGGCGATTTCTCCAGATTTTGGTACGCGCCTAGCTTCGACAGCATCTTCCTTCTTCGGGTTTCCATTCCGTCCTTGTTGATGTCCACCTTTGAGGCTGGATGGACCAGCACATCGGCCTTCAATCGACCCAGTGCGCTCATCAATCCCTGGACGGTATCTGGGATTTCATGATCGTCCTCTCGGAAGATCAGGATGTTCGTGTCAAGCAGGACCCTCAATCGTCGCCACCCTGTTCTTCTCAGAGCGTGCTTCGGATTTATTAATCCGATTGAAGAGAGGGTGCTTGGACGCATGATTCCACATCGTCATCTTTTGATCTTCGAGTTCATAGACCCGTTCATTGCAGTGAGACTACCTCGGTGACTGGGAGAGTTGGATTTAACGCTCATAGACACGCCATGACTAGATTTGATGCGTTCATCGCACGACCTTACGTGACTTGATATTCCGTAAGCCGTTTTTTCATACCGTTCGCGGAAAACCGCTACTCCTTCGACGGCAATATCTCCTGTTGCGAGAGGCGAAATGTCGATGGATCGGAAGTCAGACAGGAACGATGGCAATAGAGGGAATGCGAGGTCGAACGAACGCGAGGGAGGCCGGTTGAGCTTCCTCAGGCAGGTCTACATGAGTAGCCACGCGAGGATCGAGGCGAAGTTCCTCGCAATGATCAGGGCTCGTAATCTATCCATGAGGGACCGGGAGTTCTCGCTCATGTCCTTCAGAGAGGGAGCCGTGGAGATACTTAGCGCGGTCGAGAGGGTCTTTGGGGCAGAGGGGATCCGCGACGTCTCGAGGTATCTGAAAGTGCGCGAGTATCCTGTGGCCGATCTAAAGCGGGGCGAGGATGAGCTTGTGGAGGACGGCGACGAGGAAGGGGAGGGTGGCGATGGCCCGGCCCCGATCGACGACACACCCTGGACCTACGAGAAGGTCGACCCGAGGGGCGTCAACCCCTTGGAGCATCTGAGTGGCATGCCGCGCTTTCCGTTCGAGCTCGTAGACAAGGAAGAGGAGCCCTCCGGGCCGGAACCCGAGGAAGATGAGGACGAGGAAGAGGAGCTGCTCGAACTCGACATCATAGAGCGCGTGGCGAACTGGGACGAGGTCCGTGGGCTGTGGAAGGACTACGACCCGGCATACAGATAGTCAGACTGGAGGAAATGGTATCATGAAAGAAGGCGACAGAGTGCGATTGATCCACACGGACGACCCCTCGGGGCTCCGCCCAGGGTCGTACGGGAGGATTGTGCGGATAAGCGAGGTGAGCGCGGACGACGTCGCAGGAGACCCGTCGCTCTCCTTCCTCCTCGGGAGGAAGAAGGTCTGGGTTGACTGGGACCATCACGGGGTCTTGGCGCTCATCGAGGGATACGACAGCTTCAGGGTGATCCCTAAGGAGGAGAGATGACGCATCTCTACTTCGCCTACGGGTCGAACCTCAGCACCGAGCAGATGAACTGGAGGTGCAAGTTCAACGAGCTCGTCGGTCCCGCGTATCTGGAAGGGTACAAGCTGGACTTCACCTTCAAATCTCCTAAATGGGGAGGCGGGTGCGCCGACATCGTCAAGAAGGACGGCTGTGTCGTCTGGGGACTGCTGTACAGGATCACGGACGAGGGTCTGAAGGCCCTGGACCGCTACGAGGGGCATCCGACGGCCTACAGGAGGTTCGAGACAGGGGTCAGGCTCAAGGACGGGACTGAGAAGCACCCGGTCTGGACCTACGAGGTCGTCGACAAGAAGGCCTGCCTTCCGACGAAGGAGTATCTGGGGATCATCCTGGATGCTGCCAACTGGCACGATTTCCCCAAGAGCTACCGGGACGAGCTCCGAGAGGTCTGGGACAAGATATCGTCGAGGGTCTGAGCATGCCGACCGTGTACTTCGTCTGTATCGGGAACACCTGCCGGAGCCCAATGGCGGCCGCGATATTCAATCGGATGATCGCGGAGAGGGGTATCGACGGGGTTAGGGCTGATTCGTTCGGCATAGTGCCCTTCTACGGCGATAGCGACGATGTAAGGCAGCTTAGGGAGTCCGCGGTGTGTAAAGTGATGGGAGGAGTCGACGGGCTTTCGAATCACAGGCCGAAGGGCATTGAGGGCATAGCCTTCAAAGAAGGAGATAAAATCGTCCTGCTCGACAGCGGGAGGTTCAACGAACTCGGTGCAGGAATCTTGAGGAATCCATCATTCCAAGGCAAGCGGTTCCCTTTGATCATGATCGAGACAGAGGACCCGTTCGGCGGGAGTGTCGAGGATTATGTCGACTGCTGCCTCTTCCTGAAGGAGGGGATTGAGGAGAACATCGAAGTTCTCTCGGGGATATCTTGCTCGTAAGCTGCTTTGGAAGGCATGTGACATGAGACACAACAAGCTGTTCATAATGGAGTGCATACCGAAGATAGATGACTGCAGAGAGGGGCAGGTTTTGTTCGATTTTCTGAGCATGACCCTTGATGTGACGAGGCGGGGAGAAGTCCTCGAGAAGGATTTCTCCTCCAAGAATGAGTTCCTGAGCTACCTGCGGAGAAAGTCCAACATCAAAGGATGCAATTTCATCCATCTATCAGGGCATGGAGACCCTGATTCTAGATCTTTCCAGCTCCCTGCCGGCGATGTTCATCCCGAGGACTTACCGAAATCCTGTTTCAAAGGGAAAACAGTGACATTCTCAGCGTGCAGCCTCTCAAGGAACGATTTCATGAACGATTTTCTGGAACGGACTGGAGCGAAAGCAGTCATTGTACCCATGAACGATGTCGATTTCGATGACGCGGCGATCTGGTACGCGTATTTCTACTACCTCGTGCTGCACCATGGATTCACAGCGGAAGGAGCCTGGAATCGTTCACGTCGACTTCTGTGCGAAGCTCCGGGGAAGGGGCAAGTAAAGGGCGGGTTCCAGTACTGGACATGATTGCATTCATTCTTGGAGGTCATAACACGACTGACAGCAGGGGAAAATATCCGATGACTCAGGCGAAGAGGGCTAGGAGGTTCCGAAGGTGTTCTCACTTGAGGTCGAGGATGTGGGCCGAGAATCAAGGGTTATTAAGTACAGCAGAGTCGATTAGCCATCTTGTTGGAGGAATAAAAGATGGATGAAATCACATTTGTAATGCTGTTGATAATACTCCTGGTACTGGGGGTCCTTTCCTGGCTTCTTTGGACGAGCAGAGGTCAGAATCAAAAAGCCTCAGTTGATCCGGTAATTGTTCAGCAAGCTGTGCAACAAGCTATGATCTCGAGCACACCGATTCTGAAAGACGCGGTGACTTCTTCAATCGCCCAGGGAACCCCCCTGTTCAAGGGGGCGTTCACCGCCTCGTTGCAGGACTTGCGCTTCCAGGAGGAGATGGGTATAATAAAGTCGGCTGCGGCTGAGATCCAATCGACCTCCGCAAGTGTGAAAGCCATTTTCGAGAATAAAGGCGCCCGCGCCTCATTTGCAGAGTATCAATTGGATGGATTGCTTCGGGACGCTTTTCCGGCGAACAGGTTCGGTATTCGGGAGAATCTGGGAGATTTAGGAACACCGGACGCCCATATCAAGACCTCCGAGGGTATAGTCTGCATAGATGCGAAGTTCCCCCTTGAGAACTACAGACGGATATTCGAAGCGCTAACGGACGTAGACAGGAAGCGAATCGCGGCTGACTTCAGGAGAGATGTTGATAAGCACATCGAGAAGGTCTCCCTTTACGTGAGACCGGATCGGAACACCGCACCGGTAGCCTACATATTCATCCCATCCGAAGCCGTTTTCCATTATATTGCGGATAATGAGCCGGGATTACTGCAGGAAGCTGTGAGACGTAACGTAATCGTGACCTCCCCCTCTACTCTCCTAGCATGTCTGAGTCTTATTAGAATCGCGATACGCGCCCAGGAAATAACGAATCTCTCCAGCAGAATCGAATCGGATCTGAGAGGATTGGATCAGAATTTCACATCTTTCCAAGAATTGTGGAATCTTGTTAAGAAACACATACATAATGCAGATGTCAAATCTGACGAGGCGGATAGGAGTTTCACCAGACTCAAAGACAGGTTCGAAGGGATAGCTAAAATGAAATTGACTGCCCCGGACGATGGGGAGGACAAATCGTCCCCGAAATAAGGGATATGGATTTTCAAGGAATCTCCGCATAGGGATATGGAGGATTGGAATTTGAATCCATTCTGGCGAAAGGAGAAGCCTTCGGAAGCGGAGAAGAAGGTGAAAGAGCTGTACGACGGCGCTAAGATGCCTGATATCGATAGGTCCTACCTCCATGAACCCACCTCAAAATCCCCCAATGGCAGATTTGTCCTTGAATGGTTTGACGGTTACCAATTGAGATACGGATCCAGGGAATCCGGTGATGGCCAGTATAGTCTCATGGAAGGCGGGAAAAGGATCCTTAAGGGGACGATGCAACGGCCGAATGACGGACATGTGGCGAACGATGGTTCTTTCGTTCTTTGCGATTGGATGTTTGGAGAGGGGCTGAAGGGGACGCTCTATGCGATTGACAAGGCGGGGGCTATCTTGCTCAAGAAGAGTTTCGATGCGAATCTGTTGAACTGCGCGATTTCGACCGATGGCAGATATGTGGTATGTCAGACCGCTTATAGCAAGAGTGAGGATAATCACAAGTTATCGCTTTTCGATCTTACAGACGGAGCGAGACTGTTCTGTGTCGAACCACCTGAGGAGCGATGGGCGGAAGGATACGAAATCGCTCCCTCGGAGAACAAGGTTTACCTAATCTACAAGGATTTCGGGAGATACGCCTACTCATTCTCAGGCGAGTTCCTTGACAAGGGGAAGTGGCTAGAGGAGAACATCAAGATAGCAGACGGTATCCAGCTCGCCCAGATAGCAAGACGCCTCTGGGCCGAATGCAAGGGGGAGGTGCCTTCTGAAAAAACCCAAAGAGCCATTGCATTGATGGAGGAGGCTTTGAGGCGGGGGATGCTCAAGAAACCGGTTGAGATGGCCAAGATCTACAGGGACATCGGAGAAGCCTATGAGTCTCTTAATCAGTCGGAAAAAGCCCTTGATAACTACAAGAAATCGCTTTCAATCGACCCAAAGGCAGGGGTGAGGAGGAAAATCGAAAAACTCACCAAGGACATTTGACCCGTTGTTTCCCTCAAGTGTCCCTACTCTAGCGAAACCCTATCGTACCTTCCGAAGAGGAAGTTGAGGTGTCCGAAGCATTTCAATCATTTCGTTGTCTTAAGCTCAAATGCTGCTTTTTGCCAAATTGCGCGCTCAGTCTCACTTGTGACTGGTAGATTCTTTTCAGAGAGAAACACCGCGACATCCGCTTTTTGGATTCTGCTTAGGCCTTTTCGGCGTGCCCATTCTATGCACTCCGGTATCATCTCATCAGCTTGCTTTTTCTCAACGAGCCTCAATATTCCGTGAATGAAATCATCTACCTCTTCCATGTCTTCTTGGTCAACTTCAATCAATCCATAGGGAACATTCTTTATTATCTCATCGAATCCATAACCACTGCAGAGGAATTCCCTTAACAGTCTATCCATATCGATTCTCCCTCTTCGAGGATCGTAGGACACAGTCTTCCCTGCATCGGCTTTAATTCTTTCAATGAATGCTTCTGCAATAGCGTCTTTCTTATCGGCAAGATTTTCGACGAGAGGCGCGAGTTTGGTATCAGAACCTTCTGATTCATTTTCTTCTTTCAACCAATCTGCGAACTTCCTGAACATATGGAAGAATCCATCTTTCAGATAGGCGACATCCAGCTCCGCAATCTCCCCTTTGTGATTACCATACCTTTCGTCTTCATCATCTATCCTTGCTTCCCTATAGTAGAGGCAGTCGTTTCCCGTCTTCTTGAAAAATTCTATGAAGTCCTCGATATCGTTGCCCTTCCAGAATATTGCTTCATCAAAGGCACGATCTGGGAAAAATAAGACTCGGTACATTGTTTTATCAGCACTTATCTGCTTTTTTACGACTTCAGCCAATTCATCAAGGCTTCTGTTTCTCTCTGAGAACATGCAATTGACACCTTTATGCGGGAATAAGTCTTTTTCCCCGTCCCCCCTCAGACTTGAGAGCGAAGGAAGATCTTTACGATTTGATCGGAGATAATCATCGATATTTCTTCAAATCTTGGATAAATGTTCCTGAGGCATTATGAGCATTCATATCTCATAGACTCCTTTGCCAACGAATCTTATCTGCCCCTTATCTCTGAGAACCTGCAGTTGCTGTCGTATCTTCGGCCGTATGTTCCTGTTTTCAGGATGGAGCCTTGATAATTCATCTTCAAATTGAGCATAGACTTCTTGAAGGGTGAAGCGCTTCCGGTCGAGAGACTGAACGCATCTCAAGGTATCGACTAGCCATCCCCTGCTTTCTGGCTCAATTCCCCCAATGAATCGAAGTCTTGCCCATTCCTTCCTGACTACGCCAGAATGATGTATCATCGAATTCTCTATCGCGAATATCCTTCCAGTTGATGGGATATTTGTCAGCAGGATATTGCATCCAGTCCATCCTGCCCGTCTTGCATCTGGACCGAGGGGATTGCGTTTTTCAATCACCGAAGGGACGATCAGGTGGCGAGGGATGAGGAGAAGATCTTGGACCTTCCAGGCTTCTTTCGAGTAGTGAAGGAGCATGAGGTTTGGGGATAGATCATTTTGAATTGCATTCATCATCGTGTAATATTCTGAGTCCATGATCCTGTTGCGTACTGGTTTCGATGTGCTCTTGATTTGATATCGTTCTTCGCAACCGTCGCATTTGAAGTCAATGACCTTCGTGCCATGAGGAAGAGGATCTATATTAGTTGAGGAACAGGATGGACAGTACATCTCGCGCTCTATCCACGATTCTGAGAAGATGCGGGCTTGCTGTGAGTGGCTCTTGTATCCAAGAGTATTTGGTAATTCAAGATTGAGATCCATCTCCCAGGGAATTGCTGCTGAAGGTTCTTGATCTTATGGGCTCCCGAACACAAGGAAGTACATTGTATCCATCGGTCACAAACCGCCGTTCAAAATCATGAGGGAACTTATCCATTTGTTACGACTTATCGTCTCAGAGGTTGATCAATGTTTGATTTTGTGCCCGATCATTTCCTCAATCAGTGATCGAAAAGATCATATCTAAATGGCAGGCATAGGGGAATGGGGGCAATGGAGCATGAAATTTAAGAACGAAGATATTGGAGCAAAGATCCTTGAAATCATCACCTCTGGATTATATGATGGCAATCTAAATTGTCTGAGAGAATATGTCCAGAATTCTATCGATGCAAAAGCCAATCTAATTGAGATTAGTTTCGAAAATTCGAGAGATGTTCTTCAGATTAAAGACAATGGACTCGGGATGAACAGGGAGGAATTGGAGCGAGCGGTCCAAATAGGCATCTCAGAGAAGACACCGGACGATATTGGGTGGAGGGGGATAGGATTCTGGAGTGGAGTTCCTGTATCAAAGAGAATCGTCGTGGTCACAAAAAAGGAAGACGGCAAGAAATTACGATTGAAGATTGACAATGATCTATTTCGACTGGAATCAAATAGCAATAAGCCCGCGATCGATGTGCTGACCGCGGCTACTGGAGATATTGAAGAACTGCCCATTGGAAGAGACGAGATTCATGATCATTACTCGATAATTCGACTGGAATCGATCCTTCGTCAGCAAAAGGAGATTTTCAAAGACGAATATGTCACAGATTATCTTTCCAGAACGGTGCCTGTCGCATTTGATAAGAATGTCTTTCCATTGGCGCCAATGATTGACGATTATCTCAGATCTAAGAAGGTTCCGTTCCCAGAGGTCGAAATAAAGTATCAAGGTGAGCAAATCCACAGACCGCCCACCAAGATTGAAATGTTCATTGATCGTCCTATCAAAAGGGATTTCACGATAAATGGAGAGGTCGTCGCCACTTCTTGGATTCTTACAACCAAAGAGAATCTTGCATTGAAGGAACCAAATGCTGGAATCGTATTCAAGAAAAAGGGATTTACGATTGGAGATGAGAACCTCGTAAGTAAGGAATTCGAGGGGACTTACCACAGATGGCAATTTGGAGAAATACACATCCTATCGGGGAAATTGAGAGAGAATGCGGCAAGGAATAATTTCGAGCACAATAATGAGATACTCGCTCCATTCCTTGATCAGGTCGCAGAATTCATAAAGGAACTACAGGGCCTGAATAGATACCTTTCAGATAGACTATTATCGGGAGAAATCCGCATTGCAAGGAAAGCCATCGAGAAAGAAGATTTCTCAAAGACAAAGATTGTGCTAAAGAAAGCCTCTGATAAGCTCAGTCGCCAAAGAAAGTTTCCTGATGATGCAGCCATAAAGCAAATCAAGGGAAAAGTAGAATCGATATCCTCTCAGCAAGAGAAACAGATTGAAAGAATAAGAAGCAAATATGCACAAGCGACTGCAAAAGCCGCGATGGTTAGCGGAAGGGAGCGACTACAGAAAACGATTGACAGTCTGCATCCAAGTTTAAAGAGGAAAATGAAAGGGCTTAACGTCAGGACAGCACGCAACCTCGTGACAACTCCCACAGATGGCCTAGTACAGCTATTGAGAAAGAAGACAGGCATGACATCGAATGAGCTCCACGTTCTTTCTTGCGCAGCATATGATTGGGAGGTCATTACGGCCAAGAACAATAGTAAAGGACCGAGGCTGACGTTAATGGGCCAGTTCAAATCTAACGAGCATAAGCTCGCTAACAGAAATAGAAACATTGGTGTGATGACGTACGCAATACATGATCTATTCGTTAATCAGGCAAAACACTGCAAAGGAGAGGAATGTTTTTCTTGGTATGAGAAAGCCTCCGATGATGAAAAAGATAATCTGTGTGCTGATATGCTCGCAACGGTCGATCTCATGTACCGATTGATTGAGAAATCTCAATCATATAAGCCATGACGCTTTGCTATAGCTCAATCCATTCAGTTCGGATCCTTTAAATATCCTGCATTTCAATCCGATCCCAATGAGGGTGTTGCTCGTTGAGCCAGATTATTATACTCGATATCCTCCACTGGGCCTCCTGAAACTTGCTTCATATCACAGGTCTCGCGGATCAGAAGTGAGGTTAGTGCACGGTTGCGAAGACTTGTATCAATTCGAGCCGGATAAGATAGAAGTCACCACACTGTTTACGTATGCATGGAGACCTGTCCATGAGGCGATAGATTTCTTTCAAAAGAAGTGTGGCGATGTAGATATGCGAGCAGGCGGCATCTATTCATCTCTTTTGCCCCATCATTTGAAATCAATATTTCCTAATATCAATGTTCATAAGGGACTATTCAATGAAGCTGAAATGTATCTACCAGCCTATGACCTTCTCGACGATTCGAAAAAATGGAGGGATTGGGATACATCAATAATATTTACATCTCGCGGGTGTATTCGAAGATGTCCCTTTTGTGTTGTTCCAAGAATTGAAGGCAAATTGAAGACAGTCATAACCGATGTACAACAATATCTCTATCCAGATTACAAAAAAGTCACCATATGGGATAATAACTTCCTAGCCTCGGCAAACTGGAAGAAGATATTGAATGATCTGAGAGATATTGGACTGATTGTAGATTTCAATCAAGGTTTGGATGCGAGATTGATTGACGAAGAAAAAGCCGCAATGCTTGCAGATTTCAAGCTTCCAATGATAAGGATGGCCTACGATACTCCTGATCAGAAGCAATCAATTGAGAAAGCGGTCGAAATTCTCTCAGATCAGGGAATCAGAAGACGGAACATGTCATTCTATGTACTCTTCAATTTCTTTGATCCAAAAGGAGGATCGGGTGATACACCGATTTCATTTCTCGATAGGATTAGATCCATTGCCGATTTAGGATGTGTCTCATATCCCATGAGATATGAACCTCCTGATTCCCTTGAGAAGAATTATTTCATATCTCCCTTCTGGACGCCAGAGCAGCTTGAACTCGTTGCAAGAGCGAGGAGAGTTATTGGATTCGGCGGGGCATTCCCTCCGTATGAAGGACTTGTAAGAAAATTCGACTCGGCTCCTTCTCTTGAGGACGCAATGAGTCTTAGATCCGTGGCTGTATGATTGCCAGGGCTTCGATTCTTAATCAGAGTGTACTCATATTTGAATAAGAACTTCTAGAGGAACCAGATTCTTCGTTCTCAAACACATGTGAGCATTGTCGACGGTCGGATTATGATTTTTGCCTCAATGAATCGGGGAAATTGCCTTTCCGGGGATTTAGGTAAGACAGAGAATGGCGAAAGGATAATCCGATTGTATGCATTCTCCTTCAGGGGGTCGGGAATGGCAATTAGCAGGCAGAAGGAGAGGAAAGGGCAATATACTGGTGAACTAGGCAAACGCCTGAGGATGGAGATCGAAGCGAGGACTGGCGGAAGACTGAGAGTGCATTTCGACCATGCGGGAAGCGAATCCGAGAAGACAGTCGCTCATCTGGGGGAGAGATCCTCACGCTCGAACGCGCTTTCCTATATCGACATCGCAGTTGTGGAGGAAGGTAGCGATGGGGCAGCTTGCAAAGGACTCCCGAGAGTGCTCCTGCTCTGCGAGATCGAGGAGGAGGGTGCTAGGCCTAAGAAGATTATCGGGAACATATGCAACATCCTGCTCGCGGATGGGGTACAGATAAGCAGACGTCATTATGCTCTTGAGAAGACCTGGCTGGTCATCGGAGTCCGTACGAAAAAAAGAGGCAAATCCGAGGACAAGACAAAGGAGATCATCGCAAGAGTCCAGGGGAGGATGAAGGCCGGGTTAATATCGAGGATCATCGGCGTCTATGCAGATACACACCCGGATCTTATGGATGCGGTCGAGAAGGAGATACTTGAAGCCGTCAGCAGCAATTGCAATATGGGGTAACGGAGGAATTCTGAATGCCGATAACTAGAATGCCGGAGATATGGGCCAAGATGATTGAGAAAATGCCGAAGGACAGATGGATCTCCCTCGCACAGATATACGGAATCATCGAGAGGAACATCGATCTCAAACCGGATGACTTCCTTCCAGCCGCGCCGGGGGTCAGCGGTGATTCGAAATGGAAACGAAATGTCAGGAACGTGTTGCAGGACAGGAAGGCCACCAAGGAAATCCTATGGGAGAAGCCTGCGAAATACAAATTACGAAGCAGCGATGATTCCGCCGCGACTTCGAGCAGCGTCCCAATCGTCCCGATAAGTGAGAAGAAGATATCAGTGAAGGATTTCGAAGCCATCCAAGAAAAGAGACGGATAACCGGCATGAAGGGGGAGCTATTCGTGATGAGATATGAGAAAAGCAAGCTGATGAAGATCGGCCGGCCAGACCTCGCGGAGAAGGTAGAGCAGATCAGCAAGGTCGTCGTGAACGCTGGCTTTGACATCAAATCCTTCGATGAACATGGAAAACCCATGAGGATCGAGGTCAAGGCAAGGGACGATATGATACCTCAATTCGAGATCACAAGGAATGAACTCAATATGGCCAAAAAATATGGAAGAAGCTATTGGCTATACATGGTACGCAATGTGAACAGGAAGCCGATCCTGAAGATATATCAGAATCCGAGGAGACTGATTGACTCAGGGGACATCAGCATCGAACCTTCGGCATATACCGGGAGAATCCTATCATAGGGCATTCTTTGATTTGTCAAGATTGAAGATGAAACGATGAAGAAAAAAATTTATGACCATGGAAAGGATGTCAGGAAACTTGAGGATCTATGGCAAAAAGACACAAAACCCATTGCAGTATTCATCGGAGGATACCCGCCTCCCACTGGACATTATTTCTATTGCACAACCAATCACGGTAAGAATCAAGATTGCAGCAAGGTCGGAAGCTCTCCGTTCTCAGCTTCCATATATTCAGTTGCCAGACAGACTGGAATCATAATCGATGATACGCGCAAGTGCCTGCGTCTTCATGCCCTCTCAGAATATTACTGCGTCGTCGATTTTTTTACCTGCATGGATGAAGCGGAAGATTTTCTTAAAAGAACATCCCAATCGAGAATCATAAGAAAGAATGGAAATCATGAAATCGAATCATGCTTCAGGAAGATTGAACAGCTTGCGCATCGTGCAAAGAGAATCGGGCTTGTCTTAGAGGTCATAAGTGCATTTCCCAGAAAACAAGAACATCAAGTTTGCCTGAAAGCTTGGAATGTCCTCGAGGAAAGAATCGAGAAGGAAATGAACGGACAAGTCATCCTGACAATGACTAATTCAATTCCTTATTACGAAGGAAAGAAAAAATGGATTAAAGAGGTATTGCCACATCTCAGATGTCAATATTTTGCATATGGATCCAATATGAACTCCAAGAGAATGAAAGAACGTGGAGTCAAGATACTGGAAACGAGGCACGCAACCCTTTTTAGTCATTCTCTTCGATTCAACAAAAAGAAGGAGGGGAGCCAGGGCATAGGATATGCGAATATCTCACAAGATAGGGATTCATATGTTGAAGGGATTCTATACGAAATATCTAAGATAGATCTGCTTAAGCTCGATCGATGTGAAGGTTTTCCACTGCACTATGGACGAAGGGAAATCAAAGTAAGATTGGATGATGGATCTGAAGTAATGTCCTTTGTCTACTTTGCACAGAGATGGATGATAGCTGAAGATCTATTGCCAGAGAAGGAGTACATGAAGCATCTGCTCAGCGCTGGGGATTTACTGAGCGCTAAATGGATAAGATATCTCAAATCAATCAAGACCTACTAAGCATTCAAGAATTGACTTTCAATCTTCTGAGAAAGAATGTTCACATCTACTTTTGAACCTTCATGACATAGGTGGTTCGATTAGTAAGTATAAAATGCTATAATCTCATGCTCTCTGGTTGAGTTAATTGAAAGACCTGACGATAGTCAATGTTGTTGCAACGGCCAATCTTGGTCAGAGAATAGACCTAGACCTGCTCTCACGAGCTGGACTCGCGTTTCAGGACAAAGCGACATACGGTGATCGTGTTACTCATTCTAAGGATGTAGAAATGAAAGGGAAAGCATCCGTCTTTGCATCAGGAAAGATGAAAGGGAAGGTATCCGTCTTTGCATCAGGAAAGATGATAAGTGTCGGAACAAGAGATGAGATGGATGCGTTAAGGGATCTTGAGAATGTGAGAGACGCACTCGTGAATGCGGGGGTTCTCCGACCGATATCAATTCGGATCAGGGTTCGGAACACTGTGGCTGTCTTCAATCTTCAGAAGAAGATAGACCTTGAGAATCTTGCCGTTGAGCAAGGAATGATTTACGAACCTGAACAATTTCCTGGCGTAATACTCAAGATAGACAAGCCTTATAAATCGACAATTCTCATCTTCTCCTCTGGAAAACTCGTTATCACTGGGTTGAAGAATGAACATCAAATCGAACGGACGGCTCAACGCTGTACAGAATTACTCGTAGAATACATTCGAAATTGAATATTAATCCATCCTATGATTTCTCATTATGCCTTTCAATCCGACCATTAGAGCCGGATAATGGTCTGTTGCCTTCAATTCTAGATATTCTCGGCGTGCTTTGCCATTCTTCTTCCTCGTCAGCTCTCTTGTCAGGAAATAATATTTCGTCTGATCCGTTTCTATATGATGGTGAAGAGATTTTCTTTTCTCTTTGATTGGTGAGATTGCTTTAATACTGGGTAAACCAATTCAGCAGTCGGTGAAACTGATGGTTATGGAACCCATATCGATTGAAAAAGCAAAGGAGATAGCAAAGAAGAAAGGACTTAAGCCTGGAAGAGTAAGAACTACAAAGACAGCCGTCCAGCTAACCAAGGGAAAGAATGAGAATGTTATTATTATAAGTTGGGATGAATTCGAGGACAATCTCAAGAAGAGGAAACTAGGGATATATGAGTCATCTGGCTGGATGAGAATAATGAGAAAGAAGTGAAATACATTCAATGGCGCTGTTCACTTCAATTTCAAATAGTTAAGAATCTAGGAAATCCCCTAAGACTCAGTGGCGCTCAATGTCCGAGACATCTCAGAATGTCGCACAAACTATTATGTTGAAGCAGTCTGTTTCATTGGGGAGGAAATGACAAGTAAACTCAGAAAAATATTATTCTTTATCAGCCAGGACGAGCTTCAAGATATAAGCTATAAGTTCGAACTCTCATCTTCCGGTAGAAGGAAAGCTCGTATTGAAAGAATCTTGAATCATATCCGACGGATGAATACGGACGAGGATGTCGCCTATATCAAGAATGCAGTCAGCAATATTATTAATAAACATCACAAAGATGAACTCCAGGAACTATGCAATGATATCAACATTGAAAGCACAGGCACAAAGATCCAGCTGGCCCATAGAATCATCAAGAGCCTCGAATGGCCTATTACAATCGAGAAGGTAGCGAGAAAACAGAAACAAGACAGTCCTACAGAGGGAAGACGAATGCCAAATGAAAGGAAAGTTAAAGAGAAACCCATTGTCCAATATGAGCACAAGGATAAGGAGCGCGTCAATAACCCACCAGTAGGATTAGTCACACCAGAAACGGACAATGGCGAAAGCAAGAAGGGGTATGCGTATGATGAGCATTTCGATCCGCAGCTCCTATGGACCGGGAAGGCAGAGCGAACTTCTTTTGATGTGCCAACAGTCTCTCTTCATGTTCACGAGCGAATAGACCCGAGGACTATAATCGAAGCGGTGCGCAAGAAGAATGGAAAATCTGTTCAGACATCCTTGTTCGAATATGCTGAAGAGAATCCTCCCTTGAGGGAAGCTATCGAATTCTACAAGCATAAGCACAACTGGAGCAATCGACTGATTGCGGGCGATTCGCTCCTCGTCATGAATTCATTATTGGAAAAAGAAGGGATGGCCGGTAAAGTCCAGATGATTTACATTGATCCACCATATGGGATTAAATATGGATCGAATTTTCAACCATTCGTTGGTAAAACCTCAATGAAGTCCACTGATAACGATGAGGATTTGACTGCGGAGCCAGAAATGCTTAAGGCATTTCGAGATACATGGGAACTCGGCATCCATTCATACTTAAGTTATCTCCGTGACAGAATTACGCTTTCTAAGGAATTGCTTTCTGACCGCGGTAGTATTTTTGTGCAGATTTCTGAGGAAAATGTCCATAGAGTCAGGTTGATTCTTGATGAATTATTTGGCTGTGAGAATTTCATTAGCCAGATAACAATCAAACGGGCCTCGGTGATGTTTAAAAAGAAGCTGCTCAATAATGCTGTCTTCTTTGTTCTATGGTATGCGAAGAGTAAGGACGACGCTACCTATAATCAACTTTACTCTCCAAAGGACCTCGAATGGTTCGCTGAATCCTCAGGATCACATCTCTGGGTTGAGGACAAGAAGACGGGCCATTGTAGAAAAGTAACATCAGAAGAACGCTCAGAGATAGAAATCATTGCCCAAGATAACAAAGTGAGATTCTTCTCAACGCTCGGTCTTAGTGCGCAAGGAACTGAAAAACAAGATGGATTCGAATTCGAAGGAAAAAAATACTATCCTCCGAGAGGGACACAGTGGAAGACATCCTATAACGGATTATCGATTCTTTCAAAGGAAAGAAGATTAATTGTTGAGGCAAATACTGTTCGCTATAAGGTCTATTATGATGATTATCCAGTCTTGGCGATTAATAGTCTTTGGGAAAGAATTGGCCCTGCGTCTAATAAAATCTTCATCGTCCAGACACCCGACGAGATAATAAAGCGATGCGTCCTGATGACAACCCAACCCGGTGATTTGGTGTTTGATCCCACCTGCGGGAGTGGTACGACCGCATATGTCTCCGAAAAATGGGGAAGACGTTGGATGACTTGTGATACATCTCGAGTTGCAGTTGCATTGACGAAGCAGCGTTTAATGACCTCAATTTTTGATTATTATGAATTGGCTTATCCCATTGAAGGTGTTGGATCTGGTTTTAGATATCAGTCGACCCCCCACATTACTTTGACTAGCATTACAAATAATGAGCCGCCTGATAGAGAATCATTGATTGATAATCCAATTATCGATTCCTCAAGAGTAAGAGTAAGTGGACCTTTCACCGTCGAAGCCGTCCCATCACCAACGGTGAAATCTTTCAATGAAGTTAAGGCCGATATTCCTGCTGACAAATCTGTGGCTAGGGAAGGGGGTACATTGCGCCAGAATGAATGGAAGGACGAGTTGTCCCGTACAGGTATTCGAGGAAAGGGTGGACAAAAGATTGAATTCAGCAGATTAGAAACGTTCTCTGGAACACACTGGATTCACTGTGACGGAGAGACTAAAGAAAAAGATGTCAAGCGTGCAGTTGTCTCATTTGGTCCTGAACATTCTCCACTCGATTCGAAACAAGTGGCTCGAGTAATCGAAGAAGCGCAGAAATTGGTGCCAAAGCCAAAAATTGTGATTTTCGCGTCATTCCAATTCGACCCTGAGGCAGCCAAAGACATCGATGAGACGGACTGGCCGGGTGTCACTCTGCTAAAGGTCCAAATGAACGCAGACCTCCAGACTGAGGATCTCAAGAAAGCACGTTGGAGCAATGAGAGCTTCTGGCTAATAGGCCAACCTGATGTGGCCATCAAAAAGATAAATAGTCGTAATTTCCAGATCGAAGTCAAAGGATTTGATTATTATAACATCAAAGAAGGAAAGATAGAGTCTGGTGGTGCCGATAGAATCGCGATGTGGCTTCTCGACACAGATTACGATGGCAGAAGCATTTTCCCTCGTCAGGTATTCTTCCCATTGGCTCGCGAGGATGGCGGCTGGGCTCGACTTGCAAAGAGCCTGATGGCTGAGATTGATCAGGATTTGATTGAAGCCTACCGTGGGACAGTATCACTGCCATTTGATATCGGCGGTAATAAGAGGATAGCCGTGAAGATCATCGACGACAGAGGGATTGAGAGTCTTAAAATCATCGAGGTGTAGCGATGCCTAAGAAGATTGATAGGCTCATCATCAACTCACCATATGAGGAACCCAGGAAGTATTGGGAATACCGTCCGGAAAGCAAAGACTTCATACTCACGGAAGGACGAAGACCAGCCGGATATGTGATAGCCTCAAACATGTCGCAGTCATATGATGATCCAGGCATACCTGTAAGAATCCCCCTTGTGAATCAAATCCGACCAAGGGTGAAGAAGTGGCGGGAAGATGGATATCCAGGGGTCACCGGCATAACAAAGCGACTGCTAGAACATTGGTATGATCTTGAGGAACATGATAAGAATCGCAGACTTTTCTTTTGTCAGCTTGAAGCGATTGAGACTCTGATTTGGCTAGTCGAATCCCCTGAGGGCGACAGAGTCGGAATTGACATACCGTCTGATGGTGGTGAGTTCAGGAGGATATGCTCGAAGATGGCGACAGGATCAGGAAAGACGGTCGTCATGGCGATGCTGATTGCCTGGCAAATCATTAATAAGATAACCTATCCTCAGGATCAGCGATTCTCAAGATATGTTCTCGCCATAGCTCCAGGTCTGACGGTGAAGAGTAGACTGCGGGTGCTAATTCCATCGAGCGTCGGTAACTACTACGATGAATTCAACATTGTGCCCGGCGGTCTCATTGAAAAACTCCGACAGGGTAGGATAAGCATAATCAACTGGCATATGCTCGGCTGGGAGACCGAGGAACAACTTGCTAAGAAGCACACGGTGGATAGGCGTGGACCAATGAGCGATGAAGCCTACAGCATCGCGGTACTTCAAGAACTTGCCAAAGGGAAGAACCTTGTAGTGATAAATGACGAAGCGCACCACGCCTGGCGATTGAACCCTGCTGCAAGGGACAAGTATGTTCGTCAAAGGGATCTAAAGGATAGCGCAGAGGAAGCAACTGTCTGGATATCCGGTCTGGACCGGATACATAAGACCAGAGGAATCCTGAACTGTTACGATTTCACTGCGACCCCTTTCTACCCATCCGGAGAGAAGAGCGGTGAAGAACTTCTCTACAATTGGATCGTCAGTGATTTCGGGCTTAACGATGCCATAGAATCCGGGCTTGTGAAGACTCCCAGGGTGGTCATCAGAGACAACACCTGGAGCCGCTGGGACTATATGTCAAGACTTTATCACATCTATACGGATCCAGAAGTCAAGGATGACCTTAATCGAAAGGCCGAGGAACATGAGCCGTTGCCAGAGCTCGTAAAGCAGGCTTACTACCTTCTTGGGATAGATTGGTTGGCGACGGCGAAAAAATGGGATGCTGACGATATAAGAACCCCTCCTGTTATGATTACCGTAGCCAATCGTGTGGAGACGGCTGCAAGGATCAAGTATTCATTCGATCACAAGAAAATCAATATTGACGAGCTCTGCGACCCGAAGAAGACCCTTCACATAGACTCGAAGGTGCTAAAGGAAGCCGAGGAAAAGGAAGAGACCGGCTCTAAGATTCTTAACGATGAAGAGGGAAATGAAGACGAAGAACCGAAATTGTCCAAAGGAGAAAGAGCTGAGAAGCTGAGGCAGCAAGTCGATACGGTGGGCAAGATCGGCATGCCTGGGGAGCAAATACAAAACGTGATTTCGGTCGGCATGCTTTCAGAGGGCTGGGATGCTAAGACGGTTACTCAGATCATGGGCCTTAGAGCCTTCACAAGTCAATTGCTCTGTGAACAGGTCGTAGGACGAGGATTAAGGCGCACTTCCTACGAGGTCGAAAAGGATGGTCTTTTCAGACCAGAATATGTGAACATCTTCGGAGTGCCATTCACATTCCTACCGCATGAATCCAAAGACGGCCCGCCACCGCCACCAGCCCCGCCCAATAAGAGGATCGAACCGCTCACTGAAAGGAAGGAGTTCGAGCTTTCCTGGCCGAATGTGATAAGGGTCAACCATGTTTACAGGCCGACTCTCTCCTTGGACATTTCCAAAATCAAGCCTCTGGAATTAGACGCCTCGAAAATACCAACCCTTGCCGATATGGCACCGATCTTGGATGGAAAGCCGGACATCAGTAAAATTACCACAATAAACATCGAGGAGCTCGGTAAGAAATACCGTCTCCAGAGGATAATCTTCGAGACCGCGTTAGAAGTCTATGAACAAATGCAGCCCACTTGGAAAGCCGACAAGAACTTCCTGATGGTACAACTGATACCTTTGATTGAGAAATTCATCTCCTCTGACAGGATCATCTTCTATCCGGTTCTCTTCAAGGAAGATGAGATCAGAAGGAGGGTGCTGATGACCTTGTCGATGAATCGCATCGTGCAGCACATCTGGGAAGCCATTCGCTTCGAGAATACGGAATCCATAGAACCGATATTCGACTCTGATCATCCAATAAAGTCCACAGGAGACATGACACCATGGTTCACGAGCAAAGCATGCGAACCGACCAAGAAATCCCATATCAACCTTTGTGTGTTTGACTCTCAAATGGAGGCTAGCGAGGCCTACGAGCTGGATAGAAACGAGCTTGTCGAAGCCTGGGCCAAGAACGATCATCTTGGTTTGGAGATTCTGTATGTTTGGGAAGGCGCCGTACACAAATACCGTCCTGATTTCATTATCAGGTTGAAAGGAGGCGCGAATCTGATACTTGAGACCAAGGGAGAGGATACCTTGAAGGATAAGACGAAGCGCAATTTCCTTGCAGAGTGGGTCGACGCAATCAATCGGCACTGTGGGTTCGGAAAATGGGCATGGGCTGTATCCTTCTCCCCGGCAGATGTCCCTGACAAGTTGAAGATCGCATATCAGGAATCGAAATGATGTTTATTCGAAATTGAGAGTAATGCTCCCATGAAGGCAGAACTGTCTCATCGCTAGTAGCTGGCTTTTCACTGCAAGTACGAGAAATCTATTAATTCTGGACGCAAGTTTATTATTGATGTAAGCGGTGATTGATATTGACGATTCGACCGCCTGCAGGAAGGTAATTGAGCGATGAAAGAAAAAGAGCCAGTCTCCGTTGACTTAGGAACCGTTTCCGGTCCTGAAGGACACTGGGTTGTTGTCGTCAATGGGAAAGTGATTGCGAGCAGCGAGGATGCCTGCGAGATGCTCAAGCTCGCGGAAAAATATCACTCCGAGGATGTCGTGGTGACTAAGATCCTTTATCCCAACGCATCCTACTTTTAGAGCTGTTCATGTCTTCCTTGGACTTCCGGTTCAATTACAAGAGAATCCCTGCTATCGACAGTGATACAGGTGAAGCAAGGGATTTCTTCTATCCTTATGTCCCATGCATTCTTTCATCTGAAAGAAGATCGACAGAACTGCTTGAAGGTTTGCTGGATTCTGGCTCGGATGGGATCGTGCTCCCCCGGCGAATAGCAGACTATCTCGAGTTGAATCTTGAGAGGGCGCCCCCGATACGGGTGGTCG
>Ga0315285_10001924_pt1 | contig 21851 bp, 17 predicted proteins | sample YL17G09_36_MG_FD_203698 | JGI IMG/M metagenome (GOLD analysis project Ga0315285, IMG submission 203698) | Sediment microbial communities from Yellowstone Lake, YNP, Wyoming, USA - YL17G09_36 | ecosystem: Environmental > Aquatic > Freshwater > Lake > Sediment | place: USA: Wyoming | collected...
TCAACTGAAATTTGAGCTGATTTTCCACCAATAATATAGCTAATAGTGGCGTCAACTTGAAGAGGCATATTTTTATCTAATCTTTTCCATAAAATTCCCGACACCAATCTTTTATCGTCGGGAGTTTTAACCTCTTTTTCGATCAAAGAAGCCATAGTAATTATCTCAAAAATTGATTCTCCCTGATGATAAATTTCTTCTCTCAGATTAGGGGTTAATTTCTGGTCAAGATTTGACAACATCTTTTTGACAATTTCTTCTGGCGTTATCCGATAGGAAAATTGGTAAGTATCAGGGAATAAATAACCCTCCAGTTTAAAATTATCAGGAAGGCTTTCCAGAAACTGAAAGTCCTTTTTATAAGGTTTTGCTTCTTTAGTTTCAATTTCTGAGTTTAAATCTAATCCATTTTCAACTAATCTTTTTTCAATCTCATTTATTGTGAATCCCTCAGGAATGGTAACCATTATTTTTACTACATCGCCATCAACAAATTTTTCTACAATCTCTGGAATCGTCATTGAAGGTGATATTGAATATTCCCCAGCCTGAAGTTTGCCCGCTATCCCCTTTGTATGAGTATAAATTCTAAAAAGAGGACCCCATTGAATAAATCCTTGTTTTTCCAAACTGGAAGAAATTTCTCTTGTTCCTTCGCCTTTTTGAATCGTAAATATTTTTTCTTCTTTTGAGCTAGGATCCTTCGGAAGATAAATGCCTCTCCAAGCATAAAATAGAAAACCCCCAATAAGTATTAAAAAGATGGAAATAAAAACTATTGATTTAGTTGTTGCTCTCTGTTTATTGTTCATTGTTTGCTGACTAATGGAACGAAAACGAAGCCAGGATATTCAATTTCTTCAAATTCTGCTTCCTTGCCCTTCATAGCTTCAGCGACGGAGGGTGTTTTCTTAATCAAAAGCCAGATTGAATTTCCAACTGGCGTGACAATCCTTCCCTCAATTTTTAATTGTTCTTTCCAGGCGCTAGGGATTTCTCTGGCACTTGCTGAAGCTAATATTTTGTCAAATCCTTCGGCAAGTTCAGGGCGAAAAGCTATATTAGAATAGCCTTTTGAACCGTCTGCCAGAATAAATTCGGCTATCCCCTTCTCAACAAAATTATATTTCCCGGCATTTTTTCTGCCAAATTCAACCAGTTCTGGAACTATTTCAATGGCAAAAATTTTACCTTTATTACCCACTAAATCAGCCAATAAAGCTGTAGTCCAGCCAGAACCCGAGCCAATGTCTAAAATTTTATCGCCAAGTTTTGGCTGAAGCTGTTCTAACATAAAAGCTACAACCAAGGGCTGGGAAATTGTCTGACCAAAACCAATAGGTAATGCCTCATTAAGTTCTGCCAAATCTTTCATATTTTCTGGCAAGAAATCTGCCCTTTTAATTTTTTTAAAAGTCTCAATTATTTCTGGAGTTTTCAGCCAACCTTCTTGGATTAAAGATTCAATCAACGCCATTTCATTATTATAGCTAAAATTTTCCTATACAAAAAGCGCCCGGAGGCGTTTTTTAATAATTATTTCTTTTTTCTTTTGATAAATCTTTTATCTAAAGTTTGTACGAATTCTAAAATAACGGGGTCATCAAAAATTTCTTTAGCCCATCTTCCCCAAAGGTTTCTTTGAATTTTTCCCTGGGTTTCCCAATATTCTAATCCTTGCAGAAGATTCTCGGCCTTGTCAATTTGTTTAACAAAGCGCCCCTCAGGACTAAGCCCTTTTTCAAAATCTAACCAGAGATTTTTTATCTCGACCCTTAACTTAGAAGGTAATTCTGATACAAGTTTATTTAAACCTCGCATCTCTTTTTCACATTTTTTAAGAACCCTCTTTCTTTTTTCTGCGAGACTAAATTTTGGCCACTTGCTTAAGATTTTCTTTATATTTTTTGGGTCTTTCGGGTTTTTCGGCAACAAAGGGTCGTAAGGAGTTAGGTCAGGAGCATAGACTTCGCAAATATCGTGGATTAAAGCCATTTTTATAACTTTTTCCATATTTAATTTTTTTTTGTTGCCCAAAACCCAAGCCAAAATTGCCATTCTAAAAATATGTTCGGCGGTACTTTCTGAATTTTTCAAACCATGGACTATCCATCCCCTTCTTTGTTTTCCCTTTAATTTACCAACCGCTAAGAAGAAATCCAGGGTATTTTTCATACTTAATCTAATTATTTTCTTAAAAATTCAATAATAAATTAACTTAAATAAGTAATTCGTTTAATTTTATAAATAACTTTAACAGGAGAAGAAATATCAATCTCTTCGCCTACGTGATGTCCTAAAAGCGCCATTCCAACCGGAGATTCATTGCTGATTTTACCAGCAGAAGGGTTGGCCTCTAAAGAACCGACGATCTGGAATTCATCTCGCTGGCCGTCAACTTCAATTAAAACCTTGGCTCCTAGATTTACAATATTACGTCTGTCTTTCGGAGGCATTTTAATCAATTCAACATTTCTTAATATTTGCTTTACTTCGGCTAATCTTGTATCAATTAGATCTAAGTCTTCATGAAAAGAAAGGTACTCAGGATTTAGATCTTCGGAATGCAAAAAACGGGGAACTTCTCCTCTAGTTTTAAAAGACTTTATTTTTCTGAGATGTTGATATTCAGCCTTCATCCTTATCAGTCCTTTTTCAGTTAAATAGAATTTTTTATCTTCAAACATGATCGGTAATTTATCGATTTTTTTATCTAACTATCTAGTATAATTCACTAAAAGGGCCTGTCAAGAAAGAATTAAGCAAAATAAAAGAGCGATAAAAATCTGCTCTTTTAAAGAGTATTTTTGATATTTCTTAAGGTTTGTAAATCTTTTTTCCGGCTTCAAGTTTATTCTTTATTTGCCATCGCCGCGAATACCCCACAGCTTGCTACGGGGATAGAGCGGCGATAAAGAATAACGGACAATTTCCTTACGGCAAAGAAGATACCCCGCTGTTTGCAACGGTTGGGAGCTTCATTTTCAATCTTTGTAAAAAACCGAGGCGATCAATGAATAAAATGCCATCTAAGTGGTCTATTTCGTGTTGAAAGATTCGTGCTTGGATATTTTTAGCTTCAACCTGGATGACTTTTCCGTCCGTGTCTAAAGCTTCAATTAAAACTCCTTTTGCTCTTTTTATATTTAAACGAATCCCGGGAAAGCTTAAACAACCCTCTTCCATTGTCTCAACTTCTTTACTTTTGCTTATAATTTTAGGGTTAATAAAAGCTTGGGGGCCATCTTCGGTCTGAATAACAATCATTCGCCTTGGCACTCCAACTTGAGGAGCGGCCAGACCAGCTCCATCTGCCTCGGTTACTATTTTTTTCATCTCGGAAATAAGTTTCAGAACTTCATTATCAATATCCTCTACTTCCTGGCATTTTTGTTTCAAAATCGGATCTGGATATTTTTTAATCTCTAAAGTTGTCATATTTAAGAATAGAATTAAACTTTGTCCTTCGACAAGCTCAGGACACTTCGCCTCACTTCCCCAATAAATAGCTTGCACTGAGCGAGCGAAGCGAGTCGAAGTGCAGGGGCTGAGGGAATCGAACCCCCGTCCGCGCTTTTGGAGAGCGCTATTCTACCACTGAACCAAGCCCCTAATTATTTTATTTTTTTCCTTCTTTATGGAGTGTGTGTTTCCGACACCATTTGCAGAATTTTTTCAATTCCAACTTCTTCTCAACTAGCATTTTTGATTTATGAGTAAAATAATTAATTCTTTTGCATTCTCCGCATTGAAGTTTTATAAATGGTTTTTTTGTTGCCATAATTATTTTTTACGGGGCGTTATTATTTCCGTTTATTAAGAGCCCACGAGCGGATTCGAACCGCTGACCTACTCCTTACCATGGAGTTGCTCTGCCAGCTGAGCTACATGGGCACTTCGTCGCTGTTGCTCCTCAGTGTAAACTCTATGGTATAAACTATATGGTTTACCCTGAGCGGAGCGAAGGGTGGGTAGGGAGGGATTTGCACCCCCGAAGGCGTAAGCCACCTGATTTACAGTCAGGTCCTGTTGTCTACTTAGGTACCTACCCTTTTTGTAAAGTTATCTTATCAAAAAAGAGATTATTTTTCAATTATCTTACTATGTTTTTTTCGCCAAATTTCTATTTTTTTGTGATCTCCGGACAATAAGACTTTTGGCGCTTGCCACTTTACCCCTTTACGCGGAAAGAAAACTTCGGGCCTAGTATATTGGACATATTCAGTAAATCCCCTGCCTCCTCTTCCTGGAAGGGCCGGAATTCTTTCTTTTAACAACTGGGGATTTCCTAAAACTCCAGGAATCAATCTTGCCACAGTTTCAATTAAAACCATGGCTGGCAGTTCTCCTCCCATTAAAACATAATTCCCTATTGAAATTTCTTCATCAGTTATATATTTTGCTACTCTCTCATCAACGCCTTCGTAACGACCGCTAATTAAAATTAGGTGTTCTAACTTCGAAAATTGATGGGCCATTTTTTGGTTAAACTTTTTACCTCGCGGAGTAAATAAGATTATCTTTGCCTTTTCGCCTCCTCGGCGAATGCGCCGGTGGGGCGCATTTTTCTTTTTTATTTCCATTACTGCTTTATAAATCGGCTCAACTTTCATCACCATGCCCAGTCCTCCCCCATAAGGTCTATCGTCAACGGTTCTGTGACGGTCGGCGGTCCATCTTCTCAAATTATGTACTCTAATTTTTATTAGTTTCTTTTTCTGGGCACGAGCAATTAGGCTCTCTTTCAAAAAAGAACTAAATATTTCCGGAAATATTGTAATGATTTCGAAACTAATCATATGAACTACCCCGCCCTAAAGGGATGTGTTATCCCTTTCGGGGCGAGTTCTTTTAGCGGCTTTCATCCCCGCCCCAAGGGGCAGGATATTCTCGCCGCTAAAATAAACGAAAACCGCCCTATCAGATATGATAGCACGGTTCTCAATTTTCTGTAAAACCTTAAAGTTACGGTGTTTACAGTCTATTCTCAATGTAAAATATTGAGACGACTCGGCCAAATCTTTGATTTGGTTTAGAGTTTTAAATCTTCCAGCTCTTCTCCTACAGCAGGAGCAGCTGTTCTCCTTCCTCGAGTAGGTCTTTCGCCAGCCGGTTCCTCAATTTTCAAGTTCACCCGGGCATGATTCTTTAATCCGATGATTCGGACGAGAGATCTGATTGCACGAGCAGTGGCACCTTCTCGGCCAATAACCTGACCCATGTCTTCGGGGTTTACTTTTAGAGAAAGTAAAACTCCCATTTCATCAACCTTGCGGTCGACTTTAACATCATCTGGGTGATCAACTAAGGCCTTTATAAGGAACTCAAGGAAATCCTGATCAGATGGTTTAGCCATAATGTCTTTCTTAATCTCTGTTTTACTGATATTATTTCGTTCTAAGTAGCCCGACCTTTGCCTCCCAACTGACTCTCTTTCTTTCTGGAGAATCTGGAAAGCAGTAATAAAAGCTACTATTTTATTATGTTAATTGTTTCTCTGGCATTGTCAACCCCCACACCATAACGAGGATTTCCGTCAAGCCGAAATGGCTTGGCGACTGGCGAATTCGTTTCACGGATTCGCATATCCTCGTTTGGTGTGGGGGTCAAGCTCAGAGGTGCTCCCGCAGTAAGGAGGAGAGAGATTTCCTTTCCCGCGCTAGGCGGGAGCTTACTACGGAAGCACCTCTGGTCTCAGTTTTAATTATACAATTTTTATTGTTTGGGTGGAGGCTGGCAAGCTTCGCTCGCTCGCCAGCCCTCCTTCTTGGGTGTCTCTCACGCCTTGGCGACCATGGTCACGGCGTACTTCGTGGTGGGTCCGGGAACGACCGTTGGCGGAGGCGCCGCGTCGGCGCAGGACCGACACATATCTCTTTCCTGTACCGTCTCTAATCCACGGCTTTCCTGAATCACCTTGCCTTCCCGGACCCTCTGGTAGGTGACCCTCCTTCGGAGGGTTACTACCCTGTTTGGTTGCGAACCGGGAGGTTGACACCTCCTACACTCGCCCTGGCAACGGAATGACACCTGATTCACCTCCTTTTCTACCTTTATCATCCAGCCAGCCTTTATCTTCCAAATTTTGAAAGGCAAAGGTTGGTGGGGAACGTCGAGGGGATAAGTAACTCCCTCAAAGTTCCCCGGGCGGGTCGGGGAGCTTAGTCAAAGCTCCAGAGGCGTTCTCCGTCCGGTCCCCGGGCGGTCGGCTTCGGGAAACCCCTAAGGAAAAGGCCTCTTTTGCGTCCAAGGGCTCCTTCTATGTCGCCCCTTGCTATCGCTCTATCTTGTCGCCGCTTCTCGCGGACGACTGCGGAGAGCAATGAGTCATAGCGGGCACGCTGCCCCATCTGGATCACCTCCTTTCTGCAAAACAATCTTAATTTTATTCTCCTTGTTTTAACCAGATTACCGGCTCTCCTCAAAAGAGAAGAATAGCAAGGAGAGAATTAGAAAAAACCAATCTTTCCAATTCTCTCATCACTAAAATATACCTTTGGGGAGCGGAGCATTGAGTGAATACTCCGCTCCCCTTTTGTGGCTCTGGCTTTGTCGAGCTTGGGCTAGCGTGGGACGCGGGCAAGGACGGCTTCCCTCCCACCGGCGATGATCTTTTCCAAGGAGAGGTAGATACCGGGGGTGGGCTTAACCGCAGGCACGCCGTAGGCCTCTTGACCATCGTTGAGGATTTTCTCCCGGGGGATACAGGTGACATGGTCGTCAGTCATCAGCACACCGCAGACCTCTTCGTTGTCCGCAGTGACAACCATAATTCCCCGTGGCTCCCAGTTGAGATGGACCATGAGGTCATCGCTTGACTCTACGAAGATCCCAGTCAGTGCCGCCCCGACGAGGCCGCCAGCTAGCAGTAGGGCAAATGCGCCCAGGCCGTGCGACGATGTCTTGATACACGGCACCAAAAGGGTTGGTATACTGATCACTACGGCCACCACCGCAAACCCTACCAGAAGCCAGTATTGCCATCCTCCATCACTCAACCCTCCTTTCTTGCCCGTCAGACTCAAGGCCTTGTTGGGCTTGGTTCGAATGAGGAGAGAATTAGAAATAATCTTGTCCTGAATTTATTGAAGGATTTGTTTCCACTTCTCTCGTCACTAAAGTTACGGGTGGGGAGGAAGGTCAAGTCTTTGCCTCATCACAAACGATTGACTCGTCCTGAAAAGGCTCTGAACTATGATACCTTCCTCCCCCTTGCCGGCGGGAAACTAGATGGTATTGAGAGCGTTGGCCACGTCAATGGCCGCGTGCAGAAGCTCCACCCGTCCGGGCGGAGCATACGGGTTTGGCTTCGGCTCGGTAAGTCGCGTCAGCTCGCATATGAGATCCGCGACTGGAGCCTCGAAGCCAAGCTGAAGCGCCTCTATGATCTCCGGTGTTACCCGGGGATCGGCTCGGTGCATTCCAGCTTCCATCAGCAGATAGAATGTATCTGGAGCGACGAAGCATCCTCGCGAGTGGCTCGGCCTCGAAACATCAAGCACTCGCTCTGCCAGCTCGATGGGTACCAACCCACCAAGGATGCTGTCCTTCACTTGTCGCACTACTGCAGCCGCCATGGTAAAAACCTCCATTCGGTAATCTACTCCCGCCGAAACTATTTCCCCTTCGATAAACTCAGGGCAAGCTTAAAAAGATTTATCCTGAATATCAATGAAGGAGAAACAATTTCGGCGAGCCCTCCTAAATTTTCATACGAAATTTAGGCGGGTAAAACTATCGTTCAGTCATTTCATCTATATTAAATTATTAAAGAGTTATTTTCCTTTCAGAAATCACTATTCTTTAATGAACTCTGAGAGGAAGACGAGCTTAGCTCGTCTTTTCTATTTTTTTGAACCTGTCTCGCCGTGGAATCAGGCGAGACGTCCGCCGTAGGCGGATTGCCCAGGATTTCGGGTCAGTTCTTCGGGCACACCGGAGAGAACGTTCTTCGCGTCTTGTTCATCTCCAAGGTCATGAAGATCACAGTATATTGTGAACATCGACCTGTCGAGAAGCCACTGTCCGACTTCGTTGAGATCCTCTCGGTAATCCCTGTTGATAAGCACGAGACGCTTCAGCTGTTCCAGACGGGTCTCCCGGAAAGATCCTCCTACGTAAACGCCTGCAGACTTTACCATCTTACTCTCCGTCTGCGCCCGGTAGATTACGGGCATACATGTGGACACCGCCACAGGCAACTATACCTACCGCCGAAACGATAAAGTATAGGTCGCCCAGAAGATGCAACAACAGGAATATCGCAATGACGATCCCCACTGCCGCAGACGCCCATTTCGCATAGAAGGCGAAGTAATCCATGTCAATTCCTTTCTCCGGTAGGCTACCGGAACATTCAAAGAACTATCACCTCACCTGAATCCATCCTTAACTTGTCCTGAGCCTGTCGAAGGATGAACTCGGGTGAGGGGGCGGGGTGCGCGATGTGCGCGCGCACCCTCGCCCTTTACTGTCCCCAGTAGGTCCGGGGACTTTTACTACCGCACGATGACAGGCGGAGCGTATGGAAGACTGTAGCGACCCTCGATGTTCTCCACCCTAATTGGCATATTGCCAATTGTGGTGAAATTGAGGGACGGTTCATGATGATCTTCCATCTCGTCGTGGTCGCAAGTGCCAAGATGGCACTTGCGATTTCCGGTTCCAGTGTACCGGAGCTGGAAATTGGCCTTTAACCAACGCAGCAAGTTTGCTGCATCGGCCATTCCCCACTTTTCCTTGGTTTCAAGGTCAAGTACCTCGAGAAGCCGAGCAAGGGGGATGATCAGGCTTGGGTCTCCTTTGAGACCCACGAGGGAATAGTAGTCCACTACCACTCCCTCACACAAACACCCTTCGTGCTGGTGTTTGTGACTGGTGGCCTCGGAGTGATTGTCTGGTACATACCAGAACTCCGAGGCGTACAGTTCTACCGACTTTGCATCCGGTAGAGCTTCGAGGAAATCGGCATTCTTCCGAATAAGGGATGCCTTATTCCTCAAATTATTCGGCTCCATAAACCTATCTATTCTTGCCTGCATCCTTCACCTCCTTTGGTACCCCCTCCTGAATTGGCCATCGTGCCTCTCCAGGCGATGCATTAGGGGTTAATGCGGATAACGTCGTCCTGTACATTCAGGATTCCGCATTTCGACGATCTCAGAAGAGACAATCTAGAGACAAATTTTTACTTTTCTCCAAATTGCCTCTCCTGAAATATTATAATTTCCAAAGTTCCTTCTTTTTTAAGGAGGAGGATAAGGAAGAAACATTAGCTCTACCCCATCCTTCTCCTTATAATGCAACAGGCGACTCTCGAAGAGAGCCGCCTGTTGGTTCAGTTGTTAATATGGCGATTAATCACCAAGCGCTTCGTCCTAAGCATTTCGGTCTGACTCAATGGAAGACCTCAGCACCGAAAGGCTTGGCGATTAAATACTCTCTCCTCTTTTTATATCCTTCGCAATTACCTCCAGATTTATAAGTCTGAAGAAAATTGCGAAAGAGAGAGGGAAACTATCAGGAGGAGGCTGCCGGCTCTCGGGGAGTGGGAAAACTCGCGAAATCCCACAACCCCGAGAGCCGAGCAGACCATCCTACCTGATAACTTTTCTTTCCTCTCTTTGGGGTACGAATTTGTTTACAAGGAGCAAGTCTTTCTTCTTCAATTAATGAAGGAGAAAGATCTGCGCCTATTTTGGAATCTACTTTTCAAAGTTCTCTCACTCCTCTGACACTTTTATTGTAGCATACTATCTAAATCTTGTCAAGACCTCCTTTCTTCTTTCTTTTTTCTATATCTTCTAACACCTCCATTATAGCATATATAATAAATTTGTCAATAGCTGCCTGCTCTCAAACTAAAAAGCGCCTTAAAATGCGCTTTTTCCTTAATTTGCCTTTTTTTATCTATTCACTCCTCTTCTCTTCAACCTTTTCTTCTGCTTTTACAGTTTCTGCAGGAACAGGTTCTTCCAATTTTTCTTCTGGCTTCTGTTCTGGTCCTTGAGATTCTCCTTCTCTCTTTTTCTTAGGGGGTTTGGGCTTTGGTTTTTCTTTAACTTTCTCTTCTTTTTCTTTACCCTCTTCTTTATCTTTTGGCTTTTCCTCTATAGTTTCGCTTTGCGGAACGACGGAGGGTTTTTCCTCGCCCTCCGGCTTGCCCACCGTAGCTTCAGCGGAGGCGGGAGCCTTCTTGCCCGCCAGAGCTTCAGCGGAGGTGGAGGCCGAGGAGGGTTTCTTTGTTTTCTTGTGAACAGGAATTTTCTTCCCTTCAATGACTTTTTCTGCAACCAATAAATTGTAAACGGTATCAGAGGGTTTAGCCCCAACCGATAGCCAATATTTAATTCTGTCTTGCTTTAAATTTTTCTCTTTTGTTAAGGGATTATAAAAACCGACTATTTCTAAAAATCTGCCGCCTCTGGGTGGATTTTTTTTATCTGTAACCACTATCCTGAAAAATGGTTGATTTTTTTTGCCTGTACGAAGAAATCTAATAACGAGCATAGAATTTTTTGTTACCAGTCTTTAGTTTCTAAGGCTGACTTGGCTGCTGCCTCTTCAGCTTCTTGTTTGGACGACCCTTCGCCTTTAGCTATTAGTTTTTCGCCCAAGAAAACTCCAATTATAAAGTGTTTCGCATGATCTGGTCCCCACTCTTTCAGAACTCGATAGGTCGGAGTGACACTTGTTTTCTCTTGGGCTTCTTCCTGAAAAGAGGATTTGGAATCTTTATAAAGGCCCTTAGCGATAATTTCTGGCAGTTCCCTTGCCAAATGCTTCTCAATAAATTTTTGGCAAACCTTATACCCCTGATCAAGATAGAAAGCCCCAATAAACGCCTCAAAAGTATTAGCTAAAATATATTGGCGTGCTTTACCTGTTTCCTTAGCTTCCCCTCGAGAAAGCAGGAGAAAATCGTTGAAGTCTAACTTCTGGGCCATTTTAGATAGCATCTTAGCATTAACCAAGGCTGCCCGCCAGTTCGTCAGCTCGCCTTCTGGTTTTTTAGGATATTTTTGGTAAAGGAATTCGGTAATGACTAATTCTAGAACGGCGTCGCCCAAAAACTCCAGTCTTTCATTATTTTCTAAATGGAATTTAGGGTTTTCGTTAAGATAAGAACGATGGCAGAATGATTGAATTAATAGGTCTTTGTTTTTAAAATTTATGCTAAGTTTTTTTTCGAGGGGCGAAAAATCATTCATTGGAAATCGCAAGAGACAGATAACAAGAAACAGAAATCAAGTGTTTCCTGTTACTTGTCGCTTGTATTTTTTTCTTCTTTATTTATCTCCATTTCCTTATAAACCGTGCCCAGCACTCCATTAATGAACTTGCCGGAACTCTCGCCTCCAAAAGTTTTGGCAAGCTCAATTGCTTCATTAATTGCCACTTTTGGGGGAACTTCATCTTTATTTTCGTACAGCAGTTCGAAAAGGCCTATCCTGAGGCAATTCCGGTCAACAATGGTAATTTGTTCAATCGGCCATTCGGGCGCTGCCTTTCCAATTATCTTATCAAGCTGAACCAAATTTGCCATTACACCATTAACTATCTGCCAAGTGAAATTTTTATCTTCAAGGCCGGGGCCAAATTCTTCAATATTCCTCTCGACAATTTTTGGCAAATCATCTGGTTTCTTTCCATAAAAATCCCACTCATAAAGAGACTGCATAGCGATTGAACGTGATAAGTGCCGGGAAGCCATATTATTATAGTTTAGAAATAATCTATATTTATTTTAACAAGAACTTAAAAATAGCCCCAATATTTATTTTCTTGAAAGCTCTTCAAGAGTCAAGGGTTTTTCTTTTTTTTCTTCCTTCTCTTTAGCTTTCATCTCCCTTTCCCGCTTTTTTCTTTCTTTCTTATCAAGTTTCGCCAAAATATTTATAATTTCACCTCCCTTGTAATATCCGCAATGCAAACATACAATATGCGGTAAAACTTCCTTACCGCATTTAGGACAAATAGAAAAAGTCGGAGCATCAATATATAAATGCATTCTTCGTTTATTCCTCCTAGATTTTGTGTGTCGTTGTTTAGGAACGGCCATACCCCGTAGGAAATTAAATATTTTCCGTTGTTAATATATTTATGCCTTTGATTATTTCTATAATATTATTATCTAGCTAGCCAAGGGTTCTTTATAAGAAAATATTTTGAATATACTATAATAATGTCCCGAGGAAATATATTCTAAATGCTATATTTCGTTTATTCAACGAGAACCCTTTTGCTTTCCTACGGGGCATAATAATTTCAATTCATGATTTAAAATAATATTATACATTATTACATTTTTTCAAAAATAAATCAAGCTGTTTGGCTAACCGGTCTAAATGATTTTCGGTGGATTCTACAAGAACCGTATTTTTTCAGCATTTTAAGATGATGTTTTGTTGCATAACCTTTGTGTCGGTCAAAACCGTACTTTGGATATTTATTGTGAAGCCTTACCATTATTCTGTCTCTAGTAACTTTGGCGAAGATGGAAGCCAGAGTGCAGGAAAAAACTTTTTCATCTGCTTTAATTATTGTTTTTTGGGGAATTTTAGTTTTGATTTTTGAGTTTCCATCAATAATCAGGAAATTAATATTTTTCCCCAATTTTTTTTCTAAATTTCCGATTGCTTCTTGCATTGCTAATTTTGTAGATTCTAAAATATTAATTTTATCAATTACCTTTTCTGACACCTTCCCTATCCCCCATTTTACTTTTGGATATTTGACTAAAATTCTGTAAATTTCTTCTCGCCTCTTTGGAGTTAATTTCTTTGAGTCTTTAAGTTTTGTAAATAAATTCTCCAATTTTTTACATTCTATTTTGGGTTTTGCCGCAGCGACAGCTGTCGCTGCGGCAACTACGGGGCCTGCCAAAGGCCCTCTTCCTGCCTCATCCAAACTGGCAACTAATTTATATCCTCTTTTCCATAATTTTCTCTCTTCATTAAAATTAGTCATTTTCGTTCTTTAATTATAGCATTTAAAAAATATTTGACTTTCTTTTTCAAAAATAATTTCTTATAATACAATAACCCGTAAACAGACTTTTTATTTTTGTATGAAATTTACCCATTTACACCCCATACCAATCCTCGCCCTGCTCGGATGGTACGGGGCAGGCGTTCACTCGCTGAAATATGTCAAAATTTACTCATTTACACGTACATTCTCATTATTCCCTGCTTGATGGACTCCCTAAAATTGATGAGCTCTTAGATTATGTTCAGAGTTTAGGGATGGATTCAATTGCCCTAACTGATCATGGGGCTATTTATGGGGCGGTTGAGTTCTATAAAAAGGCAGTTCAGCGAGGAATAAAGCCAATTTTAGGCGCTGAGCTCTATTTGGCTTATGAAAACAGGTTTCAGAAGAGGCCGAATATTGACGATAAAAGATATCATCTCACTCTACTAGCTAAAAATGAGACTGGTTATAAAAACCTGGTAAAATTAATAACTAAAGCCCACTTAGAGGGCTTTTATTACAAGCCAAGAATTGATGAAGAGCTATTAGAAAAACACTCCGATGGCTTAATTTTACTTTCGGGTTGTTTACGAGGGAAAATTCCGAGATTGATTTTAGCGAAAAAGCTGGACGAGGTTGAGGTACTGGCGAAAAAATATCAGGATATTTTCGGCAAAGATAATTTTTATTTTGAACTCCAAGATCATCCCAATATCCCAGAACAAAAAACAATAAATAAAGCTCTAGTTTCTTTATCACAGAAATTGAAGATTCCTTTTGTTGCCACCCACGATACCCATTATCTAAGAAAAGATGATGCACAGGCCCAAGATATATTAATGTTAATCAATACAGGAGCTGACCCTAATGATCCAGAAAGAATCACTATGAAAGCTGATGATTTTTCGCTAAAGACTCCTGAAGAAATGAAAAGAGCCTTTAAGGATTTACCAGAAGCAATTGAGAATACTCAGAAAATTGCTGAAAGTTGCAATTTCCAATTTGAATTTGGAAAAACAAAATTACCTTCCTTTGAAGTTCCTAATGGAAAGTCCCCAGATGAATATTTAAGGGAACTTTGCTATCAAGGGTTAGAAAAAAAGAAAATAAAGATAGATGAAAAAATAGAAGGAAGATTAAATAATGAATTATCTGTTATTTCAAAAACTAAATTCGCTACCTACTTCTTAATCGTTCAGGATTTTGTAAATTGGGCAAAGGAAAATCGAATCGTTGTGGGGCCTGGACGAGGCTCGGTTGGTGGCTCTCTGGTTGCCTATCTGACCGGTATCACTTATGTTGACCCTTTAAAATATAATCTTTTGTTTGAAAGATTTCTGACTCCAGATAGAGTTTCCCCGCCCGATATTGACTTAGACTTTACTGACAGAAGACGAGATGAAGTTATTAATTATGTCGCCCAAAAATACGGTCGGGATAGAGTGAGCCAGATTATTACTTTCGGAACAATGGCAGCTCGGGCAGTTATCAGAGACGTGGGACGAGCTTTAAGTTATGCTTATAGTTATTGCGATCAGGTTGCAAAATTAATTCCATTTGGAATGAGTTTGGATGAAACTTTAAAAAAGGTTGCAGAATTTCGTCAACTTTATGATACGGATCTGAAAGCTAAAAAGCTTATTGATTTTGCTAAAAAATTAGAAGGTGTAGCCCGACACGTTTCTACTCACGCTTGCGGAGTGGTTATATCCAACGAACCCTTGGACGAGATTACCCCCCTTCAGCACCCCACCCAAGACGACACAACCATTGTTACCCAATATGGGATGCATTCCCTTGAGGATCTGGGGCTTTTAAAGTTGGATCTTTTAGGGTTAAAAAACCTTACTATTATTGAAGATACTTTAGCTCGTATTTACAAAGTGAGAAATGAAAAAATAGAGATTGCTAATCTTCCCTCAGAAGATAAAGAAACATTTCGACTTTTGGAAAAAGGCGAAACGGTGGGTGTATTCCAACTGGAATCTGGGGGAATGCAGCGCTATTTGAAAGAGTTAAAGCCGAGCAACCTTGAAGATATTATTGCCATGGTTGCTCTCTATAGGCCAGGGCCCATGCGTTTTATTCCCGACTACATTGCCGGCAAGCACAAAAGAAAAAGAGTTGAGTATTTGCATCCGAAATTAAAACCGATTCTTGAATCAACTTATGGCGTCTGCATTTATCAAGAGCAATTAATGCAGACTGCCCAGCAACTGGCAGGATTCTCGCTTTTTGAAGCTGATATTTTGAGGAAGGCTATTGGAAAGAAGATAAAACAATTGTTGAATGATCAAGAGGAAAGATTAGTAGCTGGAATGATAAAAAATGATATTCCAAAAGAAACTGCTCGCAAAATTTGGGAATGGATTTTGCCTTTTGCAAGCTACGGTTTTAATAAAAGTCATAGCGCAGCTTACGCTATCATTGCCTACCAAACGGCCTATTTGAAAGCTCACTATCCAGTAGAATTTATGGCCGCTCTTTTAACGGCTGACCAAAACGATGTTGAGAGGATTGGATTCTTGATTGGCGAATGTAAGAAAATGGGTACTGAAGTACTAAATCCTGACATAAATGAGAGCTGGAGGAATTTTACTGTTATTCCGGGCAAGAAACAAATTCGCTTCGGATTATTGGCAATAAAAAATGTTGGCCATAATGTTGTTGATGCAATAGTAAAAGAAAGAGAAAATGCAGGTCTTTACCAGTCTATTTTTGATTTTGTTTCTCGGTTAAATCCGCGCGATCTTAATAAAAAATCTCTAGAGAGTCTAATCAAGGCAGGCTGTTTCGACAAGCTGGAAGAAAGGGGCAAACTTCTTTCCAATGTTGAGAGATTATTAGAACAAAGCAGAGCCAATAATAAGAATTTCAATAACGGCCAACGAGATCTTTTCGGAGGAGGAAATGTAAAATTAAATTCCTACCTCGCCCTTACAGAAACCGTACCCGTTAGTAAGATGGAAAAGCTTAAATGGGAAAAAGAGCTTTTAGGACTATATGTTACTGCTCATCCTTTGGATGATTTTAAGGGTATATTTGCAAAAAAAATCTGGCCAATATCTAAAATTTCCAGTGATCTTTCGCAAAGAATAATTAAAACAGGCGGAATCATTTCTAAAGTTAAAAAAATTATAACCAAATCAGGCCGCCCCATGCTTTTCTTAAGCCTTGAAGATTTAACCGATAAAATCGAGGTTATTGCCTTCCCGGGTGTTTTAGAGAAGAATCTTGCTTGCTTCCAAGAAAATAAAATTGTTCTAATTTCGGGAAGGGTTGATAGCCGGGAAGGGATCCCTAAAATAGTCTGTGAAGAAATTGAAGAAATTATTGAAGCTTAATACTGTAAAATTACGTTGAAAATAGTATAAATAATAGGCCCATATGGGCTCTTTATTTTGGCTAAAATTGTGTTAAAATAGATAAAATGCAAAAAATAGAAACAATCAGGCATTCGCTGGCCCATTTAATGGCTTCGGCGGTTCAGGAACTCTTTCCAGGGGTGAAATTTGGTATTGGTCCGGCTATTGAAAATGGCTTTTATTATGATTTTGATTTACCGCAAAATTCAACCCCTAAAGATTTGGCCAAGATTGAGGAAAAGATGCAACAAATTATTAAAGGAGACATTGTTTTTAATAAAAAGATAATTCCTAGAGAAACAGCAAAAGAAATATTTGAAAACCAACCCTATAAATTAGAACTTATAAATGAACTGCCAGGAGAAAATATTTCAATTTACGAAAGCGGTAGTTTTGTGGATTTGTGTAAAGGCCCCCACGTTAAATCAACTAGAGAAATTCCGCAGGATTCTTTCAAATTAACTAAAATCGCTGGTGCTTACTGGCGAGGTTCAGAAAAGAATCCAATGCTTACTAGAATTTATGGTGTGAGTTTTAAAAATAAAAGGGAATTAGATAGCCACTTTAAAGAACAAAAAGAGGCAGAAAAAAGAGACCACCGGAAATTAGGTGCAATTTTAGATCTTTTTCATATAGATGAGAGTGTCGGCCCAGGTTTGGCATTATGGCATCCAAAAGGTGCGGTTTTAAAAAAAATCATTGAAGATTATGCCATAGAAAAATATTTAAATAGCGGCTATTTGCCTGTTTCTACCCCCCATATTGCAAAATTAAATCTTTGGAGAACTTCCGGCCATACTGATTTTTATAAGGAAAATATGTTTCCAGCAATGCACCTTCAAGAGATAGCAAAAGAAGAAAAAGATGATTACCAGATAAGGCCAATGAATTGTCCTTTCCATGTTGCAATTTATAAAGATGACATTAGAAGTTATCGGGATTTGCCTATAAGATATACGGAGTTGGGAACAGTTTATAGGTATGAAAAATCTGGCGTCTTGCATGGTCTGACTCGGGTAAGAGGATTTACCCAAGACGACGCTCACATTTTTTGCACTCCAGAGCAGCTAAATAATGAGTTAGTTTCTGTCTTAAAATTAACTTTTAAAATATTAAAGGATTTTGGCTTCAAAAAATACGACATCTATTTATCTACTCGTCCTGAAAAATATGCTGGTGGATTGAAAGACTGGGAAAAGGCAACTAAGTCTCTAAAGTATGCTTTAGAAAAAGCGAAGTCAAGATATCAAATTGACCTTGGCGAAGGTGTATTTTATGGCCCAAAAATTGATATTAAAATAAAGGACTCTATTGATAGACCTTGGCAATGTACAACAATCCAACTTGATTTTAATTTGCCTGAAAAGTTTGAGGTTTTTTACATAGATAAAAAGGGTAGAAAACAAAGGCCCTTTATGATTCATCGGGCATTGCTTGGTTCTTTGGAAAGGTTCATGGGCGTCTTAATTGAGCATTATGCAGGAGCTTTCCCTCTATGGCTTTCCCCTATCCAAATGTGGGTAATACCGGTAGGCTCTGACCACAGAAAATACGCCAAAGAAGTTGGAAAAAGACTTGGAAGCTTGGGTTTCAGAATAGAGATTAAAGATGAGGCCGAAACTGTTTCAAAAAAAATCCGAGATGGCGAAATTCAAAAAATACCATATCTTTTAGTAACCGGCGACAAAGAAATGAAATCTAATTCAGTAAGGATAAGAAAACGAGGAAAAGGTGATATAGGAATGGTAAAGTTAGCTAAGTTTATCCAACGGGTAAAAAAAGAAATAGAAAAGAGAAAATAAAGATTAAATAAATATGCCCCGTAGAAAACTAGAAGGTTTTCGTCGATAAATTAGAACAGACATTCAAGATTAATTTTTTTTCGGGACATATACAGCATTAAGTATTTTCTATATAAAAACCTTGATTATAGAGATAACAATAATTATAGACATGTCTAAAGGTCTAAATATAATAACAACTGAAAATATTTGATTTCCTACGGGGTATGCCAGAAATATCACCTCAAACCCAAAAACTTATCCAAAGATATCAGACTTGGCAAAAATCTTTGCAACCAAAGGAAGAAGGAATGTTGCATGTTGACGAAGTTGTAGCTAAGGTAGCTGTTTTCTATGAAAAAATAAGGGGAGTAATTGATTGGAGAGAAGAGCACTTAATCCGGAAAACTGCCATTGAGCGAATCGTCAAGAGAAGACTATTCTTAATGGAAACTGGGAAAGAAATGGCCCGTCCTTTTATTTTAGAACTAATCCGCGGGGGTCATTTCCCAAATGATTCAATTCCGGAGTCGAAAATTGAAACTATTCAGAAAGCAATTGATAAATATGTTTTCATCCTCAAAAACGGAGCACAAAAAGAAGAAGAAAGAATTGAGATTTATGACTGGCTTTTAAGCATTGCAGCTTCTGAAGTAGAAGAAACTTTATCTCCCCCCATCAGAGAAAAAGCTTTGATAGATTATATGACAGAAATTATGCAAGAAAGAATTGAAGTTAAAGAAGGAGCTTTAATTTTTGGCGGAATGAAAGAGGAAGAAAAAAATACCCAAATTTATATTAATGTTCAGAAGTCTCTTTTTAAATTTGATATTCCGCTTATTAGTTATCATCTTTTAGAAAGAAAATTTCCTCAATGGTCTAATCTTCCCCCGGAAAAACTTGAAGAAGTTGCCAAAAATATCAATTTAATCCGGGGAGAAATTGAAAAAGAATTAAGTCATCCTTTGGCAGAAAAATTCTATAAAATCGCAGAAAATTACGATACTGCTTATTTAATAATGGGAGATATTATTTCCCAGGATCCGGTAAATGCTCCTCAAATAATTTCTCAGCCGGAAGTCTTTGAAAATTTAGTTAGAAAAGAGTACCAAAAAAGATTTCAAAGAGCCAAAGAGAAAGTAAAAAGGGCGGCTATCTATAGCACCCTTTCTATCTTCATAACTAAAATTCTTTTGGCACTTACGGCTGAAGCCTGGTTTGATAAATTAACGATCGGTAAAGTTAATTATTTTTCACTCGGACTAAATATTACCATGCCTCCCTTATTAATGGGTTTGTTAATTCTGAGCATTCGTCCGCCTTCAAAAGAGAATCTTCCAAAAGTAATAATGGAGATAATGAAAGTCGCTTACAAAACCCAAAGAAAGGACATTTATCAAATAAAACCTCCCTTAAAGAGGGGTTTTTTCATGAACTTATTTTTGTTAATTTTTTATTTTTTGAGTTTCTTCGTCTCATTTGGTTTCATTATCTGGGCGCTATTAAAATTAGAATTTGGCATCCTCTCAGTTATAATTTTTCTCATATTCCTTTCGCTAATCTTATTTGCGGCGACAAGAATCAGGCAAAGGGCAAAAGAACTTGAGATCGGGGAAGAGAAAGAATCTACCCTAACGTTCATTTTTGATTTTTTGACCTTGCCAATTATTAGGGTTGGGAAATGGTTATCTCACCAATGGGAAAGATATAATATCTTGGTAGTGATATTTAACCTTTTAATTGAACTCCCCTTTCAGTTTTTCACCGAATTCTTAGAGCAATTGAGATATTTCTGGAAAGAGAAAAAAGAAGAGATACATTAGGCCTGCGAATTTTATTAAGAACTGCTCTTCGTAACAAAAAGAGTTAGAATCAGAGTTCAGAATAAACGCAACTAATAAACTGAAAATGAGTTTATAATATAGTGGCAAAGGCAAGATAAAAAATTCAATTAATTCAATTTAAAGGTCAGATCTCAATTAAAATAAAAAATTAACCGTAAACTTATGAAGAAAGTAACAATATTCACCATCTTGGTTGCGCTAATGATGACACCAGTTTTAGCTTTCTCTCAAATAATCGAGGGGGACGTTACTTATGATAGTCCAGCTCCTAATTGGGTGATAGAAAAGGCAAATACTCATATTGTAAGCTATGTAGGAGAGAATTACTTTGAAGCAAATGTATCTCTAAAAGAGAGTTATCGTGTTTCTTTCACTTTTCAGGAAGATCAATTTAAGATTATTTATTCGTATCGCATACCATTACCTGCTGAAGAAATAACGACTAAAGCGAAGGAATTTATTACTTGGTTAGATAAAGATGGTAATGTTTTTGATTATACCGGTCCCAGAAAACCTTATCAGTTCTCGATAACAGAAGAAGAGGCAATAGCAATAGCCAAAAACAATGGGATACAAAATCCCGTCGAAGCTATAATAGATACTGTTTATGATTCGCAAGTGCCGCCTCGATTTTTTGGTGATTATGCTTGGGTTATTAGAAATAATCCAATATATGCTCCCTGTCCAGAAACGCCTGGATCACTAGATACACCTGTACAAAAACTTGAAACGCCAGTAGCTTCACCAGGAACACCGGTAACCAAGCCTGCTCAATGTGGTTTTAGCCAAAAGATAGCTTACATTGAAGTTGATACAGGAGCTGTATTAAATGCCTTTACATGGACTGGTTCCGAAAAATTAGTCGGTCCAGTACCAGCTCCTGCTCCACAAGTAGCACCTGTTCCAGGGCCAACCCCGACCCCCACACCATCACCTTCATCGGGACCAACGCCATCACCAACACCCCCACTATTCCTAACAGATTATTTGACTACCTTGCTGGTTATAGTCATCACAATAATTGTTATCGTAGTGCTTATTGGATTTTTCTTTTACTATAGAAAGAAACAATAAAAATATTAAAAAGACTAATAAAAAATAGCTCTTTTCAGGGCTGTTTTTTTATTGTAAAATATTGGGTATGCCCCGTAGGAAACCAAAGGGTTCTCGTTGGTTAAACGAGGGGTAACGTCCAAGATTATATTTCTTCGGGACATATGGTATATTTAAAATATCTTCTTGCAGAGAACTCTTGCTTAGATAAATAGCAGTAATTATAGGAATTTCCGTGGTTTTAAAAATAATAACAACGGAAAATATTTAATTTCCTACGGGGTATGAAATACTGGATTATTACATATGGATGCCACCCCGATACCATCCGCCTTCGGCGGAGCTACGGGGCAAGGATGAATAAATCATGAGCAACTATTGGCTTATTACTTACGGCTGTCAAATGAATAGGAGTGATTCTGAGAGAATTGCCACGGTTTTAGAAAGCATAGGTTACCAACCAGCCATTAAAGAAGATGAAGCTGACTTAATTTTGGTTAATGCCTGTTCTGTGAGGCAGCCGGCTATTGATAGAATTTGGGGACAAACTCAAAAATTTAAGAAACTAAAAAAACAAACCAGTCGTTTTACTCCTTGTAATTGCTCCGCAATTATGAAAAATAAAAAGCTTAAGACCGTTCTGACTGGCTGTATATTAAAAAAAGACAAGAATAAATTTAACAAAGTTTTTGATTTAATTTTTAATATTAGAGATTTACCAAAACTGCCCCACCTTTTATCAAAATCTGGCATTTATAATTTAAAAGTCAGCAACTATTTAGAAATTACGCCTAAATATCAATCTTCGTTCAGCGCTTTTTTACCAATAATGA
>Ga0315285_10001926_pt1 | contig 21818 bp, 38 predicted proteins | sample YL17G09_36_MG_FD_203698 | JGI IMG/M metagenome (GOLD analysis project Ga0315285, IMG submission 203698) | Sediment microbial communities from Yellowstone Lake, YNP, Wyoming, USA - YL17G09_36 | ecosystem: Environmental > Aquatic > Freshwater > Lake > Sediment | place: USA: Wyoming | collected...
ATAAAAGATAAACTAGGAATTGAAGAGAAATATTCCCCGGATATAGATACAGTGTTGGATGTATATGAAAATACTAACTGGAGAGATGATGAACGCATTACCGATAAACTCTTGCGTGTTATTACAAATCTTGAAGTTCAGGGTAGTACCGGGAAACTACCATTGAAAAATTTCAATATCAGTAATGCCCGGTATCGTAAATCCAAAAAATCTTCCAAGCCAAAACGCAAAACAAAATGCAAATGTAAGTAAATACTTTTTTATACTCTCACTTCCTATTACTAACAAGGTGATAAGATATGCCAGTAAAACCTGTAAAACCAAGAGTGAACAATTATCGTTTCGTCCTTCATGAACATTATGCCAGCCGCCATCATTTTGACCTGCGACTGGAAAGGTTTGGTGTATTAAAAAGCTGGGCACTTCCCAAAGGTATGCCGGAAAAGACTGAAAAACGACTCGCAGTACAGGTTGACAACCATCCATTGTCTTATATCAATTTTAAAGGCATTACACCAAAAGGACAATATGGTGCTGGCAAGACACTCATTGCAGATAATGGCACGTATCAGGTATTAAAATGGACACCCGATGAGATTAGTTTCATCCTGAAAGGAAAAATATATACAGGAAAATATGCCCTGATCCGTCTCCCAAAACTCGGCAAAAATGACTGGATCATTATCAAAGGAGTTGACAAATGATAAAACCTCCGCGCATACGACCCATGCTGGCGCGCGACAACCCTTATGAGGAGCCATTCAAACAACCGGATTACGTATTACAGGAAAAATATGACGGCACCAGAATTGTTGCCATCAAGAAAGGTCCAAAATGGGCTTTGATGACACGGACATGGAAAAATGAAGTCTCTGACAGGTTCCCGGAAATTGTAAGAGACCTGAATAAAATACGGTCATCCGATGTAGTATTGGATGCAGAACTGGTTTTTTCCAAGCACGGTAAAGCAAAATTCATGACAGCACTCGCAAAACCTGAAACAAAAGCAGGCTATACCATAAAACTGATGGTCTTTGACGTCATACGCTATAACGGGGATACAACCGGATTGCCACTGATGAAACGGCTTGAACTCCTGCATAAAATCCTCCCGCAGACCAAAAACATAGAACTGGTAAAGACCATCACCACGCCTGCAACATTCCAGAAAGTGTATAATACTATTGTAAAAGATCAGGGTGAAGGTGTCATCATGAAGAAGAAAGATTCCCGGTATGCATTTGATACCCGGAAAGACTGGATTAAAGTCAAAAAAGTATATACCGAGGACTGTGTTGTTGTCGGGATGACGCATGGTGAGGGCAAACGCGCGGCAACCTTCGGGTCACTTGTGCTGGCACAATACGACAGGACCGGAAAATTAACTATTGTGGGAAAAGCCAGCGGGTTTGATGATGCAACCGGGTTAAGCCTCTACCACGCGCTCTCAAAGATGCCGGATGCAGGGAATTACCTGAACGCATCTGTTCCCGGTGTCAAGAAATGGGTAGCCCCGAAGATCGTGGCAGAAGTAAAGTATTATGAAAAAACTCCTTATGGTATATTACGCCACCCGGTATTTTTACGGATCCGGAATGACAAGTCGCCAAAGGACTGCAAAATCCAATATAGGTGATCATTATGAACATTTCATTACCGTTTATAACAACATCAAAACGCAGGAAAAAAACACATTCCAAAAAACAAACAAAACGAGAGACCGTTAAAATCCGGAGTGAATATACTCCCATAGAGATCCAGAACATGGATATGCCACAACTTGAATATGTGTATGAACATGGATCTCCAACCGAGCGGGAACTGGCAGACCATCTCATTCAGGCAAAAAAGAAATGGGCGTTGGTAGAACTGGCAGCACCTATGAACAACGAACTGGCATCAGGTGCCCCGTTCGCAGGAGGTATACGATGAGCAAATATAAAAAAATATTACAGGATGAAATGAGCGGGTATCATAAACAGGTAACCAAGATGAAGACTACTGATGCTATTGCCATGGCAAAAACAAATAAAAGGAGAAGGATATTTTGAGAAAATTATTTGATGAGCCTAAGAAACGTAAGAAGAAAATTAAAAAACCAAAACCGGTAAAATCTCCACCACGTTACCGCTATACCTATGATGAATTATATAATCTTCCCGATGACAAGCTTGCATGGTTTGAAGAAAATGGTTACCCGGAAGAACAGGATAAAGCACGCGGAATTCGTATGGAAAGAAGAAGAATGAGACTGGTCACCTACGGTTATTAACCCCGTTTTCCATCAGGATCCTTTCAAGAGTAACCAGACGCTGGTTAATAGCAGAATCCGTCCGTACTTCATACATCATGAGAAATGTTAATACCCACAATGCTGCACCAATAACAGCAAATGCTATTACCATATTCAGGATAAAAGGATCATTCCCGGCAAGCATGACGCGGGATTTCAAGACAGAATAACAAAGAACAGCAGTAATGAGTACATCCATCATGAGCAACATGATCAACATTGCCCACTTGATTTTACCACTCCTGTTCATGCATCACCAAAAATATTATTTGGGTGGAAACTCATGACCAGAAATTCCGCCTGTTTTTAATACATCCGGGTTAATTGCCGCAGGAGTGAATGCAGTTAATTTGAGCATCTGTTTAAATTCCTCAAGATCTTCAACCTGATATTCGAGTTCACGGACCCTAGATTTAATTATATCATCGGTCTTGAATTCATAGAATAATATCAAAGTAATAACCCACATGAATGCAATAACAATGGTAAAGATCATTGCCATATTCAGGGCAAATGGATCACCCTCGGTACCAATACTCATCATATGCGACATGGTCATACTATAATAAAGCGCAATGGTAGTAAAAATATTCATAAGAACCAGAGTTACCAGCATTGCCAACTTTGTTCGTGTAATTTTGTCCAGATTAATCATTTTATAACACCACATAATAATTATACACAATTATATATAAAGATAGTGGTTGAAATACCGAAATCGCTATGTTTATTACGGGCAATCGCCAAATAGTAAACATAATGCTCACAATTAAAGATTATGCAAAATACCCATTTTTACAAGGAGCTGCAAACATCCTTAAGAGCATACCGGATCTCCAGAAACCCATCATCAAAATACTGGAGACAGACTTTGGAAAAAAATCACTGGAACTGACAAAAATAAGGCTCTCCAACGCTCTCTATAATACCAAATTGCCTATCAACGGATTCCCGGAACATGAAATCGCATCATTCTTCTTTGCGCGCGTAATTATATCCATTCCAACACCGGTTAACAAATCTCTTATAGAGAAGTTTGTGAACTATGAGACAGACAGGTTTTACACATATTATAGTAAAGAACAATTCATGAAAAAACAGGAAATTCAAAACGATTTAAATATTAAATCCACAAAAACATTATTCACGCTGGCAGAATATGTACCAATTGCAACACGGCTTGTCCAGACATCCGCGCGCTGGAAACTTGTTAATATGCCAATTTTCAAAGGAATAGTGGATATATCATGCGCATCAAAAAATAAATTTGATAAACAGACAGAAAGCCCGGAAGAATTGTTTTTTAAAGAACAGATAAAATACAAGATCCGTTCTACGCTCCCGATAAAACTTGACCGTGAAACAAAAACTGCACTGGATCCCATAGCAGCAGAAATCTTCGGAAAATATTATACTTCCATGGATAATATGGATTATGGGGAAGTAACCGTATCGAATTTCCCACCCTGTATCCAGCATGTTATAGATATCATCCAGCAACATGAAAATCCTACACACATGGGAAGATTTGCCTTGGTAACATTCTTAAACGAAATCGGTATGAATGAAACAGAGATAGCGTCCATCTTCCAGACCGTGCGCGACTTTGACCTGTCACAGACAATGTACCAGATAGAACACATCTCCGGGAAACAGGGTACCCCGGCATATAAATGCCCCGCGTGTGATACCATGCAGACAGATGGTTTATGCGTTGGAAAAAACAACTCGCTATGCAGGAAAGTAAAACACCCGTTAGGATATTACCGGGCAAAACATAAGTTCTCAATACAGAAAGCTCCTCAGGAAAAGTAGGGCGGGGTGATCAACACATAACGGAGAGGTAAAAGCACCTTGGACTTTGTTTCACCCGCATACCTACTATAATAGTAACGTCGTTGGCTGGATATAAATATGTTATGAAAAAAAGTTTAAATAGGATCAATAACATATATAATTTATACTTACATTTGTGATCGCAGCAGTTAAATAATTCAAAATCCAAATTATACCTGATGTTTAAATCCAAATATTTGTTCACATTTACACTCATTACATTCCTCCTGTTATCCATAAGCGGGGCAGGCATCTTTGTTGATGATGAATGGGTAAGTGCACAACAATTAAAACAATTATGGGAAGGGCACCAGATTACTTATAATGAAGGTATATATGGATACAATGCTAATGGGAGCAGTGGAACATATTTTGAATATCGTGGTAACAGATTAATGTATTCCATGGGACTGCCTGTAGCAGCATTACCAGTCTATATAATAATAAAATTATCAGGAGATAATTTTAGAGCATTAATTATTCTCATGTGGGCTATTTTAGGAATATTAACATTAGAATATTTATATACTTCCAAGCAATTACAATTATCATATACTAAAATCGGGATGGGGATCATATTTTTATTAACATTGATTAATGGCTATTTATATACCAGTTTTCCGACAACCGGATTATTTACACCAATAGAAGTATTAGCGATAGTAGCTACAAATATCATATTATTTGGAATTTTTGCGGTCATATTGCACAAAATTATCAATCAATTATTTGATCATACAAGATTAAAAACATTTGTATTCCTCACAACATTATCATGTACCTCTCTTATATTCTGGGTGGGCACGTGCAAAGATCATATTTTATCCTGTGTATTAGCAATGTGTATCCTGTATTATCTAATAATTTATGAACAGAAAAAATCCATGTCAGCATTAAGCATTGCTTTATTTATAACAGGAATATTAATCTGGGAACGTATAGAACTTGGAATTGGAATATTAATAGGGATAAGTATATATTTAGTATTATATCACTTTAAAAATATATTAGATAACAAAGTACCACTATTATTAATATTCTTTGTCGGAACTATACCATTATGGATCAACAATTATCTGGTAACGGGATCTGCATTTATTCACCCATTTATGACAGCAAATGCTCAGGTTTATATGGCAGTATCTGCTCAGGATAATATAACAGCTCGACTTATCATAACTCAATCAACAAACCCATTATGGATTACATTCCATACACTATTTGTACCATTGTCAGGTGCAGTAGCGTTATTACCCATCATTCCATTGGTAATAATAGTAATACCAGCATATATTCTAAAACGGGTAAAATTATCACGAACAGATATATTATTATTTATAATAGCATTTAGTTCATGCATATATTATATTTTATTCTCAGGTAAATATATGCAGGCTGATATGGGCATCATGCCAGATATGCGGTATTTCATATTCTTTTATACAGCAATTACTTTGTTTATGATATCGGTTATACATAAAATATTGCCGGAACTGAAATATAAAAAGATGATTATATATTGTTTATTATCAATCGGATTATTATTTATCCTATTTACTACCTATGCAGCTACATTATCTGATGGAGGAACTTACAGGGATTTAAATAAAGTAGTAAATACACTATCCATCATTTGTATGGGTATAGGACTGATTGCAGTCATCAATGACATACGACTGAATAAAAATTATCTTACCTACATCCTTCCGGTCATGATAGCCATTCCGATGGCATGGCAACTGGTTATGTTATTCATCTATCATACTTCAAAAGCGCATGTATACCCAATGTTTATCCCGATAACAGAATTTCTCTATAATTATATGTTCGGACTGATAGTATGATGCACCCCATGGTACAGAAAATGGCAGACATGATACCAGATCCCTTACCGGGTGATGACAAGACCAATATCAACAATTACCTTTATGATCTGGAACTATCAGACGATGAAGCGGGTGTTGGCATTATAAAGACCTATGCCGTAGAAAACCTTGGAAAAATGGCATTACGTTACGATGCCGAACTCCTTATGATATGCGGGGCATTGCCGCATATTAAAAAAGCACTCTATAATTCAAACGATCATGTCGTCGCAGCTACTGCACGCGCATGCAGTTGTATAGCACAGTCAGGTGGGGCACAAGCATTACTTGATGAAGGCTTTTCTTTCATCCTTATGGGTATTGCAACCGATACACGGAAGAATTTTTATGTGCGGGATGCCTGTGCGCGCGCATTTGGCTGGCTGCATGTGATGAGAGAGATTGAATCCAAACATTAAGTTTTTTGCATACTTTTATTAATCTCTGCACTATTAACAATCGGGACAAGATCCGGATGACCACTTACCACCAGATTTTTAACCGTATTCAATATATTGTTATTCATCCTGTCGCAGTCCTTAAGAATCGGGTGAGTCCTCGATGCCCACTCATATTCAAACGTGGTATCGATATGATCGATATAAAATTTAATATTATGGTTAATCTCCTTCAGGTTCTTATTATTGATCCGCCATATACCTTTGAGCTGGTTGATGACCAACTGGCTGTCAGAAATAATCTTGCAACCGCCTTCTTCTTTTGTATCAAAAATACCATTGAGATAACAGTACTGGACCGCATCGTGAACTGCCATATATTCCGCCATGTTATTCGTGGCTAACCCGATGTGTCGGATTCCGCGCGTTATTTCCTTACAGTCCTTGTCCACAATAATAAATGCCGCCGCGCTCTCACCGCCATTACCACGGGATGCGCCATCAGTATAAATATAGATCATCGTTCCTCCGGAATAATGCCATCATGCCAGATCGACCAGAGCTTATTACATTTCGCCTGCTTGTACAAAAATACATTCTTTGAAAACTCGCCATCGGTTTTATCATCATAGCAATACCGTAACTGTTGCATCATGAGGTCCGCATCGGCAAATTCCTGTTCTATCTCATCAGAATGCTCTTCTCCACGCTCGCGGGCTTTTAAAACCGCTTTTATAAATTCGACCATCTCCTCAATACATTTATCCTGAAGATATCGGAAATCTTTATTTTTCAATGAAAATTCAAATACGTGTAATTTATCCATACATGTGTCTCCTGATCCTTTCTCTTAATTTAACCTCTCCTTTGGATAGCATATGATCCGGTTTAAACAAATACTCGTCAATGATCATATCCAGTTGTTCCTGTATTGCAATTTTACCAACTTCCTTATCACGGCATAATACCAGTAATCCGAAATCATCATTGGTCAACTCAAACATCTGCTTGCCTTTTGAATAAGAAATATCCTCCAAGATCTCTATCGGCTCTATAAGTTGACGATCAACTCCATGAACTTTAACAGAAACTATTTTCATTGTACCAGTAATATTGTATTTTTAATACGTATAACCATTGCGTTCACATTCTTTCATCAGTTTCCTGCACTTCTCTCGCATCATATCCCAGTCTCTTTCAAAATTCTCTTTTCCAAAACATTTGATAATCTTTGTCTTTGTATTCAATTTATTTTCATATAACATCTTTAATTCAGTCAGTTTCTTCTCTGTACCAACACCAATTACATCAGCCGTCTCCATATTGATTAATTTCCAGTATGATGTCAGGTCATACCACCTGTTTAATACTATTTCCGGATATCTTAACTATATAGGTCCGACCAATCTCAAATTTATCATACATATCGCAGTTTGTAATAAACTGCTGAAGAGATAATGCCTTAATGGTACACGTCTGCCCATCAGTATATTTATCCACTACCGTAATATGCTCAGTCTGGTATGTACTTGAAGTAATAACATAATCAACTCCCGCCAGAATTACTGCAATAATAATTATTATACCTATCAACCGTAACATAATTATATATTATTTGCCAGAAAGATAAGGATTGTGATCACTGACAACAAAACATATATATAGTGATTTCAAAATTGTATATAAATGAGAAAGACAAATAAACGGTATAAAGATCATGATATCTGTTCGCTTATCGGAACACGCACTATTATTTCCTATATTGACAATTATGTAACAGAATCCGTCAAACACTTAAACGAAATCCAGATTGAATGTGCACGGAAAGACGGCTTTGACCCGGAAAACCTTTATCTTCCCATCATTCTTATATGTGATTCTTCAACAGATATTGTCCAGCATAAACTGGATTTATTAAAATCATCCCTTGACCGCTATTTATTTGCAGATGATGACTTTAAATTAAGCTCAATAAAACATGATAAGATTACCAAAACAAAACGAGTACAACCACACCAGAAATTCCGAAAATATGATGTCAAATCTGAGCGGTTTCCGCAGAAATTAGAGATTCCGCCGCCAACGTGCAATATGGAGATGGATTTTGGAGACGATATACAATATTAATGTTAATGATGCGCGCACCTATGCGGTTCCTATAGCAAATGTTATAGGAAAACGGTTAAACCGCATTGCTGCATTAAATGATAAACTGACAACACTTGTCAGTAAATTATACATGGTACCTGATACTGATGATAAAACTGAAATTTGTGCTTTAATAACAAAAACAATCTCGGACATCGAGACACTTATATTAAAAAATATAGACGACGCCCAGATTCTTGAATATTCACTTGCTGAATTCACGCTTACATTACCCTCTTCCGAACCCATATCAAAACCTGACAGCACTGACCAGCATGTATATTTTGCCTAATCACAGCAGTTAAATAGCATCTGGTTCAATAGTATAGGTAACTGGGTGAGCTCAAATGTTGTTGGATAAAAGATTTCTGTTTGGTGTATTAAATGGTACAATAACCATTTATTTTACCAAAGTATTATGGTCTGAATACCGTAAAAAAAGACGTATTGTAGATTTAAAAGAACATAATATTAAATTACTTGACAACCCACAAACAAATTGTAAATATGGGGTGGTAGAATTATTATCTGCACGCGCAAAAAAGATTAAAGATGTTACTGATGAAGAGATCAATAAAGGAGGTTATAAAAGTCGTGAAGATTTTGTTACTTGGTGTAAAGAAAAATACCATTTATTATCAGAAAATGATGAAATAGGCATAGTAGATATAGAAATGCACACTCTTAAAGAACAGGGTAAAAAAGTATTCAAGGATCTTGGACTGGTAATTCCAAAGATAAGGTGGTAATAGTGTATATTGAAAAGGGTGAATTATTTACAACAAAAATGCTTGAATTATACGGCAAATACGAAGATTCACTCACTACCATCATAAGTAACCGTGACCAGTATTTAAATTCCAAAGACCCGGCATATGAACCGTATGTCAGGATCATCAATACTTATGATATGGGTATGAAAATTGATGGCGCAGATCAGGATATCAGCGACGCACTCCATGCAACATGCCTCTGGTATATTTTTAAATATATTTCCGGTGACGACGAAGACCCAATGGTATTTATGGATGAGGCAGAACCGGATGAACATGGTAAACAAAAAGCGCCAAAATTAAATTATAATTCACTTGCCATGTACCTGATACGAAAATATTGTATTGTTAGTGCAAATGATTGCGTCTATTGTTATATCGATGATAAATATTACGAGACACATGACCGGCTAAGCAAGGATATTGTAAAAATACTTATGCAAATAGGCTACAGCGATCATACAAAGATTAAAGAAATTGTTAATGATATTGTATATCGCGTCAAACAGATCACCCAGAAGTTTAAAGATTTTCCATTTAATAAAAAAAGTCGTTTTCTTATCCCGGTCCGTAATGGTGTAATAGTTCGTAGAAATTTAAATGTGTTACTTCAACAATCACCGGTGTGGGGTTTCACATTTTCTTTACCAATTAATTATAATAAAAATGCAGATACTAAGCCCATCGAAGATTTTTTACATAGTATTGTTGACAATGAAGAAGATTATATATTACTTATCCAAATTGTAGCACAGGCATTATTGCAGAACGAAAATTACCAGCAAGCATATCTCCTTGTAGGCGGAGGTGCTAATGCAAAATCGACTTTTATTAATTTAATTACAAATCTTGTTGGGGATACTAATATTACAGCAGTAAGTTTGCAGGAAATTGTAGAGAACAGGTTTGCAGCCGCAGAATTACAATCAAAACTTTTAAATATTTATCCCGATCTTCCTTCCACAGCACTTCGCAGCACGGGAAAATTCAAAGCTCTTACGGGGTCAGATTCAATTACTGTAGAGAAAAAATTTGCCCAACCATTTAAATTAAGAAATAAAGCAGTATTTTGTTTTAGTGCAAATTCATTGCCAGACGTACAGGATTCGTCATACGCCTTCTGGAGGCGCTGGGCTATAATAACTTTTCCTTTTGTATTTAAGGTTGATCCAACATTTATAAATAAACTTATCACCCCCGAAAATTTATCCGGATACTTAAATCTCATTATACAAAATATGAATCAAATTGAAAATTATGGGTTAACTCGTAGTCATAAAGTTGAAGATGCAATGTCTGCATGGAAAAAACGCAGTAATTCAGCGTATGCATATGTTACTGACATGCTTGAAAAATCAGTAACAGACTATATTAAATATGATTCACTTTATAACCTGTATTTACAATATTGTGATGAGCAGGATTTCACAGCTCTCGGAAAACCAAAATTTACCATGGAACTTGAAAAAATAGGTGCGATAATTGGTCATACCACAGAAAATCAAACAAGAGTTAAAATAGTAAGAGGGATAAAGCTTAAGAGAAAGATTATGCCGGAAATGAAAACTGAAGATAATAAACCAATATTCTAATAAGGAGATATAATATGCCCAAAGGAGTTTATATTAGATCAAAACAAATATCAGAAGAAACACGTGAAAAAATACGTATCGCATCTACCGGAAGACATCATTCAGAGGAAACTCGTAAAAAAATATCAGAATCGCATAAAGGCAAACTGGTATCTGAAGAAACTCGTAAAAAATTAAGTTTGGCATTACATGGTGAAAACAACCCAAATTTTGGAAAAACCGGCGAGGATACTCCTATGTTTGGAAAACATCACTCTGAAGAGACAAAACAAAAAATACGCGAGGCGTTATTAGGAGCGAGAAATCATAATTTTGGAAAACATCACTCTGAAGAGACAAAACAAAAAATACGTGAAGCGAAATCTGGAGAGAATAATCCAACGTTTGGAAAACGTGGAGAAGGGACGCCAATGTTTGGAAAACATCACTCTGAAGAGACAAAACAAAAAATACGAATTACAAGTTTAAAAAGTCAAAATAAACCAGAAATTAAAGCAAAAAAGAGTGCTGCTATGACAGGTACAAAAAACCCAATGTTTGGAAGAGCGGGTGAGAGCGCCCCAATGTTCGGAAAAACGGGTGAAAATGCCCCAATGTTTGGAAAACATCACTCTAAAGAAACCCGTAACAAAATGCGCATTTCACATACCGGAAAACATCATTCAAAAGAGACATGTGAAAAAATATCATCATCACAAATTGGTAAAATAATATCAGAAGAACAATGTAAACAAATATCTTTATCTCGTATAGGTAAACCATTATCAAAAAACCATCGCATAAATATATCAATGGGACTTCAGAATATTTCAAATATAACCGACTGGAATGGATTTATCAAAGAAACTCCTTATTGCAAATTATTTTCACCAGAATTTAAAATTCGTCAATATGAAATTACCGATTATACTTGTTTATTATGTAATAAAAAGATATCAAACCCAAACTGTCACCACGTATATGAGCAAAAAGCATCCTGTTGTCAAAATATTGATGAAACAGGTGATTTGTTCTTTATGATACGTAATCAAAAATTTTATCCAGTTATATTACCCATGCCAGATACAGAAAAAGAATTGGAATACGGACTTAATAAATTTGCCACATTATGTACAACATGTCATGGAAAAGTAAAGGGTAATAAAAAAAGTAAATCGGTATTTGAATATATCCGGGAATTAGAACAGATTATTAATAACAAATATAAAGGAAGATCTTATTATACCAGAGAAGAATATTGGGGTAATGGATATTATTATAATCATAATGAAAAAGAAATTTATTATGATGCTATAACAGGAAATATATATGGTAAAACATTACGAGGTTATCAAGGTTGGGGTTTACCAAAGATCTAACAACTTTTTTATACTATAACAACCCATCTTATTCTAAGAGGCGTGATATGAAAAAAATAAGAGTTGTAATCAAAGGTGATACTGTTTATGAATTAAATAAATTTACCGGGAAACCAATAAGAATTGTTCGTGGTGTAAAAAAATATTTTGAACGGCGCAACGAGGAGAGAGGAGAATCCGACGATGAGATTGAATTCATTCCAGAACCAGAAAGACGCCCCTCACCGGGAGAACGACGTAAACAATTATTAGCATTGGCAGGTAATAAAAAGAAACTTGTCAGTAAGGCAGATGGGCTTAACCGCGAGATCCCGGTAGATGAGACGGAGCATGAACCAGAACCAGAAAAAGAGAGATTTACAAAATACCGCAAAAAGAGAGTTAAAAAATCAAAACTTCGCAAACCTACTAAAAAATGTAAATGTAGGAGATAATTATGCTAAGAGAGCGTGATTATTCCGACGAATTTTTAACATATGCGAGATCACGACAAAATAACCTCACAGATAAATATCTTGCAGATTTGCTTGAAGCTATGATAGAAAGCTCTAACTCCATGATAAAAAATAAACAACTTGCAGTATTTAATGAAAATTCTATTCCAGTATATAAACAAATATTGCGTGGTCGCGGATATTCAATTGGAGAAATTGTAAAAACATCATCAGATACCTATATCGCTCCCATATTTATAAAAAAATATCGTAAAAAACAACCTGTTATTAATTTAAAATCGAAAAGATGCAAATGTAAATAAATACTTTTTTATAGTATCACGTAGATTATTATACAGGTGAGTGAGATGATAAAACATAAAGAACCAAAACAACTCTATCTGGATATTACCAATCCAAATGCAGAAGATAATTTTTATCTCCTGAATAAATATAAACGGAAAAATATTATGGGAGAGATTGTTGGAGAAGTACCAGTATCCGAATATGTAAAACACCCGGAAAATTACCTGACCGATGAGATCACTGCCATCAGGCGCACTGGCTGGAGAAAGAAGAAAAAGAACAAGGCAAAAACCAAGCGCGCGAAAAAAGATTGTGGGTGTAAGTGATATTATGAGTAAACCCAAATTTGCATTTGAAATGCAATACCTGAATACAGACCGGTTAAATCCTGAAGGTAAAAATTATCTTACTAATTTTAAAGATAGGGTGATCGGAAGAACCCCAGAAGATCAATATATCAATGACCCGGAAAAATATATGCACGACGGGCTCACTCCACCATATCTTATTCCCACAATTAAATATATAGCGCCAATAAAACCCGAAATTATTAGAAGAAAGAAGAAGAAAACTAAATCAAAGGTCAAACGCGTGAAAAAAGATTGTGGGTGTAAATGACCTGTTATACTATGATTATCAAAAACAAATCCCATAAAGAGGTAACTGCCGTCATTGATAAAGTCATTTCTAATAAAAAATCCAGTGGATGGGCAGCAAAAGAATTGGGATTATCAGATGAACAATTCAAAGAACTTTATTCAGATATTACATCAAAATTATTGCTGGTATAATGACAATAACTTTTTTATAGTATTAATCCTAATATATATACCAGAGGTGGAAATTATTACCAGTGAATTAAAAATGTTACATGCGCCACCGGCACCAAAACGTTGGAAAAATATCTGGAAATATGAACTTGAACATGCAATAGAGGATCATGAGGATCTTTATTCTCCGGATTATAATGAAGTAAAACGCCAACGGAAACGAAAAAAGATTATAGTAAAATCAAAACGAAAATGTAAAAAACGAAAACGGAGGTGAAATATGCACGAAAATAAATTAAAAAATCTTAAAAAGGTAATTGATGCTGAAGAATATTCTACAGGTGATATTCTTGACCGCGCGAAAGAAGCTGCTATATCAGACAAGGATGAAAAAGTTATAAAAAATATTGTTGTAGCAAGCAGATGTAAAAAACAATCACATAAACCAAGGAGATACTAAATGTTGTTGCCCGGAGACATCAGGCTTACACCACGACAGGAGGATATCTATAAAGCAATGGTTGAAGAGCACCTTCTTACTGAGGGTAAACCAATAACACGTCAACGGGTAAAAGAGAACTATCCAAGCACCTCAATCCAGCCACGAAAAAAGAAAAAATCTTCTTCAAAATCGAAGCGAAAGAAGAAAGGATGTGGATGTAAATGAATAAACATTCAGAAAAACTTGCGCGCATGCGAGCAACAGGGACGTATTGTGATGATGATGAGCCGGACCTGTCTTTCCTGAATTTCCGGGCGTCATGTAAAAAATGCCCAAATTATCAGGAATGTAAAGAAGAGTCTAAAGAAAGTTCACGTAATATATTACAATACCGTCGTAAGAAAATAATGAAACAAATAGCAAATCGAAAAAGAGGTGAATGAGATGACGTATTTTTATAAGATTAAAGGAACCATCGCAAGAAAAATTGGTGGTGAGCCTCCGGCAGATGAATATGTTGCCATAGACCCACAGGGTGTTGTGAGGCATGTTAAGAATAATGAAATTCTTGAAGAACAACCCATGAGGCTTCCGGAAGGAGAATTGCAAGACTTATATAAGGATGCCATGGGTAAACAAATAGCAAGAAGTATGTTATTTCCGGCATACCGGAAAAAGAAAAATACGCGCCCGACGCGAAAGATTAAAGTAAGTAAACGGTGTATATGTAAGTAGGAGTAATTATGATACAAAAACAACCAGCTCTTGAAGATGTATTAAAAAGCAAAAAAGATTTAAGATATACATTAATTCCGGTTCCGGGTGAAGTTAAGAAAAATTATTGTAAAATAATGACAAATGTACGAATTTTCTCTAAGGATCAACCATTCCCTCTTGAATTTCTTAAAGGAATAATTATGACATATGGTGGGGATCGTGGAGAACATCATTATAAAAGCGGGCATTCCAGACCGGAAAGAATTCCAATTGAGAGTGAAAGAGCAGATGCCTTGATAAAAGAATTACTGCAAAAAGGTTATTTAAGATATTACGGTAAGCAAAAACGAGATAAATTACACCCAAATATCCCGGAAGATGGTTTAAAAAAATATATTTTTGATAAATTCAAAATTATAGAATGCGAAGAATCAAGATATTTCCAGACAAAATTACAACGAAAAGGTGAGCCGGTTAAAGAGAGAACAAAATTAAGTGAGAGAAGGTGCAAAACATTACGCCAGATATATGCACAATTCGGGGATAAATTACCATTTACGTATGAAATGGTACGAAATATTTCACGTTACTATACACAAATGGCAGAATCCAAAGATCCAAAAGTATCAGCAGAAACAAAAATTTATTATCGTATGGCAGCACAACAGATAGAATCCAGAAAGAAGGATTTTGGAGATGATTTTGGGAGTGTATGGAATTCATTAATTCGTAATAACTATCTCGTTCCGTATAGGGTAAGAACTAAAGATGGTACAATAAAAATCAGAGAGGGCGCATATAAAGTTAATATGGATTATGTCAGGCGTTGTTTATCTGAAATCAATATATGAGAACAACGTTTATACATCTATAATACAATTTTTATAGTATGTTTAAATACTTATTGGTAATATTAGCAGTTTTATTCATCATATTACCAATTAGTGCTGCAAACACAACCTGCCCGGTATGTCCACAACAAACTCCTTTTATTGTCTACGTAACTGTACCTGTACCAGTAATGCAGACACCATTACCAACCCCATTGCCTACACCATTACCAATACCAATACCAATACCAACCCAAACCCCGACATCTGGTATAACTCTTCCGGTTAATGTTGAATATATCATTTATGGAATTTTATTTTTATCACTTATAATAGGAATTATAGTAATGTTACGTAAACAAAAAACAAAAAAGAAGAAAAAACCTTTACAATTAGATATAACAACCAATATAGATGAATTATATGAAGAGACGCCTGATCCAGAGCCGGAACCGGAGCCGGAGCCGATACCAGAACCAGAAGAAAAAAAGAAACCTAAAAAACCAAAAAAATTAAAATCATTATTGGATCAGGATTTTGAATTTTAAATGCTAAGATTTGGCATTTTTATCTTAAGACCCTTTCTTTTCCTTTTCTTTTTTCCTGCCATTTTTTCAGAAGCATCCAGCATCATACTTCCAACAGTACCAACAGTAACAGCACCTATACCAAGTGCCAACCCGGAACCAACAATTCCACTCATATCACCAGCAATGTCGGTCATTTCTTTTTACTCCCTTTACGTTTGGTTTTGGTTTTCTTTTTCTTTTTATTAGCTGTCGTTGTTGTTCCACCCAGATTTTGCATCATTTTAAGCGGAACAGATGCTCCCAGAACTACAAGCCCGGTGGATGCCATACTCATGGCACCACCAATATTACCCATGACACCAGCCATAGGATCTGCTTCTCCTCCTCCCATATCTAAATCACCATGTTAATATAGTACTCACTACTATATAATAATATGGTAGAATTAATTAACCTGCAAAACTGTACCGACTGGGGTAGAGACGGTGATATTAAAATTGACCGCACAACAATTTTTGGAAACCCGTTTCCTATCGGGGTATGTACAGAAAACGGGGAAACTAAATTTTATACCAGAGATTCATGTATCAGGAGATATATAGAATTCATTTACACCGGGGAAGTAGTCACTGTTAATGGAAAATCTTATGATGCTGAAGATATTAACAAAGCCATTGACAAACTTGCTGAAAACCCACCTCTGCGAATCGGGTGCTGGTGCCGACCACTTCCCTGTCATGGATCCATTATCATAAAATTACTTAAAAAAGAACCAACGCGCCAGTCAACTATTGACAAATTTAATCGCTAAACTTATAATACAATACAGCAAATATAATACTATGATGAAACTTATTGGAGCTCCAACTCTTGCTACAGCTCACGAAAGAATTATTAAATATATAGTAGAGAACGGATACTACCAGTATACAGAAGATAAAGAACATACTATTGAAACCGATAGTATTACTGCTTATATTGAAAATCCTTTCAGACCAGATCGAATTTCAAAATACGCTCCACAAAAAGAGATGGCTGCAAACGAATATACGCGCCAGTTAATTGAAGGTTCAGAAAATACATTTGATTATACCTATCACGATCAGTTATTCAAATGGAATGAATATTACATTCATGGAAGAAAAATTGTTCATAACCAGATTGATTACATGATTAAAAAATTACAAGAGGCTCCTGCGAGTAGAAGATCCGTAGCAATTGTATTTGATCCAAATAAACATCAATATACTGATAAAAGTGTTCCATGCCTTCAATTAATTCAGCTTGTATATCGATCTGGAAACCTTCACATGAAAACAATTTTCAGAAGTAATGATATGTTAACAGCAAGTGGGCTTAATATGTACGCCCTCACCCAGTTACAAAAAAATATAGCAGATCAATTGGATTATAATGTTGGAAGTTACACGCATATTGCATTAGTCCCACATATTTATCACATACGGGATTCTGATAAAATGATGATTATGATAGATGGTATAAACGAGCAAATAAAAAATCCAGATGAACCCATAAAAATCCAGAAATGGGTATTGGACAATATAGATAATTTTTCAAAAACAGGGAGGATTTAAAATGTATGATATTGACACAAGCAAGTATATCGTGTATGGGCTGACTCCATGCATGCAGGATTGTATTAAAAGCGGACTGTATAAATTACGCACCCGACCAATAATTGATGTATTAAAAATTATATCAGATGATCCTTCATTCTCTCATAATGAGAAAGACCTGATTATATTTGAAATCGGGCGCGCATATGAACGAGGTACCTGATGCTTGACGATAAATTATTTCTTGAGAGAGAGGTAACTCCTTACGTAGCGAAATTGGTGGATGAAATTAAAAAAATGATTGCTCAGAAAGCAACCATCCCGACAATATATAATCACATCCTGAAAAATTCAAGAGATTATCGGGAACGAAATATAACATTATTCCTGTTCGGGATGGCGTATCAGGGTTATAAAGAAGACAATCATTTAAAATAGAAACTTTCTTATACTGAAAATATAAATTATATAAATGAAATGCCAACATTAAAACAAATTCTTATTGCTATCGGAACGGGAATATTCGCATTATTAATCATTATAATAGCAAACCAATATCTGTAATCGCAACGTTTTTAATCTATTACATCCAATATTATTGTGCAACTTCACACCCGATGGTGTGAGTGCACATTACTTAAAAGGAGGCAAATGTCGTTATGATCGAAGTTACAGATGCGACAAATCGGATTTTGGATTTGTTTAAACAAAAGGATATTAAGTTGAGTAAGAAAAAAATTCATGATGAACTATCCGATCTTATTAATAAGTATGGGATGGCACAAGTAGAGGCTGAACGGACCATTGTAGGAAAATATGCCAAAGAGCATAATGTTATTATTTACAGTTCAGCTTCCCGTTCAAACGCCCTTCGTGAAATTAATTCTCTTAAAACACCCAATGAATGGGTATCTGTTGAGGGAAAAGTTATTTCAGCATCAAAACCTGAAACAAACAAAATCTTCATGAAAGCTGTTTTTGCAGATGGTACAGGAGCTATAGCAGCAACACTCTGGGCAAGAAAAGAAGGTGAACCAATGTTACCAGAAGTAAAAATCGGAAAATGGTATCGCGTTTCCAATGTTGTTGTTAATAGTTATAACAATGCTCCGGTTTTAAGCACGGCTAAAAACTCTATTATAGAAGAAATCGCAGATAAAGGTGATACCGAATCTGTTGTCACTGAAATTAAAGACCTGAGCGTAGGATTGTTTAATGTCCGTGGTAAGATTATCCAATTCTTTGATTCAAAGAATGATAAAATAGATCAGGTTGGTCTTTTGGGAGATGAAACAGGTATTGTTAAATTCATTACATGGAAATCATCCAATGCACCAAAACTTGAAAAAGAAAAATCATATGTATTCAATTATGTGCAAAGCCAGAAATATAATGAATTGTATTCTCTGGTCGTTTCATCAGCAATTGAAATACCTGACGAAATCCACGTTCCGTCTAAGCAGACTGAAATTATAGGGAACCTTGTCAGCATACGGACCGGATCAGGGCTTGTCCGCAGGTGTAAGGTTGACGGTTGTGGAAGGGTTATATCCCGGCAGAATTATTGTAATATCCATGAAATCCAGAATGATTTCAAATGGGATATGCGCATAAAAGGTGTTATAGATGATGGGATTACTGCATACAATGTTATCATCACATTACCAACAGTAGAGAAACTTTCAGGAATTACTCTGGATCAGGCAATTAAAATTTCGCAGAATAACCCGCTTGGAGCGGATGAAGTATTCCTGCGTATCAGAAAAGAAGTCCTTGGAAGATATTTCGTAGTAACCGGAACAAAATACCCGGACCGTGTATTTGTGCAGGACTGCAACCCGTTGGAGTATGCAAAGTATAAAGAAATTACCGGTATAAAACCAGACCATGCCCAAACTTCATTGGAGGTCTAAATGTCACGACTCCATGAAATGAAGTCCAAAGGTCTCAGCCATGTTCATGTAATGTATTCACGGAGTACATTCTTTGGAGCAGGTAAGACGATGCAGGAAGTTGTAGATGATATTATTGCTAATGCAAAAGTACCGACACGCGAACACACATCCAAAACCAAGGTTAAAACTTGGAAAGTAAATCTGAAGGTGTAATTATGGAAACAAAACAAGAATTTAAACGAGAAAGCGCCAAGAGGATCTTTGCGCGCGAATTTAACATGACAAAATTTGATGTCAAGTTTGATGAGAGTGATGACAAATCCCCAACATTCATTATAAGTCCAACCGGGGCGCTTGCAAGCCGTGTCCTTATATCAGGGATTCTGACAGCAAAAGAGAAGAAAACGGATAAAAATGTGCTTTATAACGGGAAAGTGAATGATAATACGGGCGACTTCCGCATTACTGCAAGTCACTTTAATCCTCAAGCTCAGCAGCAGTTTGCAGCAATACGCGATCTACCCATCTTTGTTACGGTAATTGGGAAACCAAGTATGTATAAACGTGAAGATGGAAGGATCTTTACGACAGTGAGAGTCGAAGATATTGTTGTCACAGACAAATTGACACGCGATCTCTGGACACTTGATACAGCAAAAGCAACATATAATCGCATTGCATTACTTGAGGAAGGAACGGACGAATTTATGAAGGATGTCAAAGCCAAGTATAATACTGACCCTAATGTTTTTAAAGCAATTGCTAAAAGTGCGGTTGACTCAATTGTTGAGTAAATTTACTCAACAACTCTATTTTTTTGATCATTACCTTTATATATCTTTGAGTATAATAATTACTAGAGATTTTCGGAGCGAAAAATGACGAAAATTTGTAGTAAATGTAAAATTGAGATGCCTATTGAAGCGTTCTCCAAATCCAAATCTGGTAAAGATGGACTAAAAAGCCAATGTAAAAAATGTGATGTGAAATATGATGCGAAATATTATGAAGCTAATAAAGATAAAATTAAGATACAGAATATGGAGTGGAGGAAAAATAATAAAGATAAAATAAAAATACATATGGCTAAATACCGCAGTACACATAAAGAGAAAAGACGAAAATATGAAATAGAATACCTCAAACTTCACAAAGCCGAAAGACAAAAATATGAAACAGAATATAGAAAAATTCATAAGGATAAAATAACAAAGTATCAGGTGGAATACCATAAAATTAATAAGGATAAAATTAAAATAAGAGATGCAAAATATCGTAACATTCATAAAAGTGAAAGTGCGGAATATTACAAATCTCACAAAAATGAACTTAATATAAAGAACGCGGAACGTAACAGAAATGTGCGTTTAGAAGTATTGATGCATTATTCTAATGGAACAATGCAATGTAAAGAATGTGGTGAGAGAAATGTAGAATTTTTGGAGATAGACCATATAAATGGTGGAGGAAACAAACATAAAAAGACTGAAGGTATTGGAAGCATGTATCATTATCTACGAAACAATAATTTTCCAGAAGGCTATCAAATATTATGTTCAAATTGTAATATTAAAAAAGTGAAACTCTCTGCCAAGATAAGAGGAGAGTTTGGAACTAAAAATCAAAAAGAACAATATAAATCTAAATTTAAACTTAAATTAAATGTATTTTCACATTATAAAACCGATGATAAAATAAAATGCTCCTGCTCAAATTGTAATATAGATGATATTGATGTATTATGTTTAGATCATAAAAATGGTGATGGGGCAGAACATAGAAAGAAAATAGGAATAGGTTGTGGCGATGCCATGTATAGGTGGATTAAAAATAACAATTACCCGGATATGTTTCGATTATTATGTCATAATTGTAACCAGAGTTTAGATAATTATGGATATTGTCCACACGATAATCAGTAAATTCAATCACCATTTTTATATACCATTATCTCCAAATAACTAAGTATGACGAATATACATATAGATTTAGATCATCTTTCCATAGAGCGAAGTTTTAAAGGTGAACAGATATGCTTTGTTCACCCGGAACAA
>Ga0315285_10001927_pt1 | contig 21816 bp, 15 predicted proteins | sample YL17G09_36_MG_FD_203698 | JGI IMG/M metagenome (GOLD analysis project Ga0315285, IMG submission 203698) | Sediment microbial communities from Yellowstone Lake, YNP, Wyoming, USA - YL17G09_36 | ecosystem: Environmental > Aquatic > Freshwater > Lake > Sediment | place: USA: Wyoming | collected...
TGCTTTACTTCGCCCTGGACGTTTTGATCGGCGTGTGACACTTGACCGGCCTGATATGCGCGGGAGGGAGGCTATTTTAAAAGTGCATGTCAAGGGCAAGCCTCTCGAGACAGAAGTGGATCTATCTACGTTGGCACGTGCTACACCTGGCTTTGTTGGCGCTGATCTGGAAAATACAGTCAATGAAGCAGCCATATTGGCGGCACGCCGAAATAAAAAAGCGATTGGCCAACCTGAGTTTGAAGAAGCTATTGAACGTGTGGTCGCAGGCCCGGAACGTAAAAGTCGCCTGATCAGTCAAGAAGAGAAACGTATTATTGCTTATCACGAAGCAGGTCACGCTGTGGTGATGAATTCAATCCCTGAAGCTGATCCAGTTCAGAAAGTCTCGATAATCACCCGCGGGCAGATGGGGGGATATACATTGGCTATGCCAGAGGATGAACGTGTGTTGGCCTCACGCAAGAAGCTAATGGCTGAGATCATTGGTTTGCTTGGTGGACGTGCAGCTGAGGAATTAATTTTCGATGATATTACCTCTGGCGCGTCCAATGACATCGAACGTGTCTCACGGTTAGCGCGCATGATGATCACAAGACTGGGTATGAGTGGTGAGATGGGTCCCCTGGTTTATGGAAAAAAGGAAGAGTTAATATTCCTGGGTCGTGAGATAACCGAGCAGAGAGATTATTCTGATGCAGTAGCAGAACAGATCGATGTAGAAGTTCGCAAGCTGGTAAATATCGCATACAAACAAGCACGTCAGATCTTGGTAAAGTATCGGAAGAAATTGGATGCAGTAGCCCATCGGTTACTGGATGTGGAAACCATCGGGCGCGAGGAGTTTGAGAAGATTTTCCCACCACCATTTCCTAAAACGAGTGGCACACCTCAGCTGACATCCGCATAGCAATAAAACCTCTCGCAAGTTCGCGAGAGGTTTTTATTATTACCAACGAAGAAGCGCAGCGGAATCGTCTGCCTGGATTAAGGCATACTCCGGGTTTTATCCTCCAGTTGCCTCTTTGTGTTGCCGAACCAATTCACGTCTTAGGATCTTGCCGACGGTGGTTTTCGGTAATTCTCGACGATATTCAATGTGAGTGGGTATCTTGTATTTTGCCAGCCGATCTTTGCACCAGTCTTTAACATCTTCATCAGATAAAGTCTCTCCAGGCTTGAGTACGATCCAAGCCTTGACCGTCTCGCCGCGGTAGGGGTCGGGGATACCAGCTACACCGACCTCCAGCACTTTGGGATGAGCAGCTATTGCTTCTTCCACTTCCCGTGGCCAGACCTGGTAACCACCAGGCTTGATTAATTCTTTCTTCCGGTCAACAATATAGAAATAACCATCTTCATCCACGCGAGCAATATCGCCTGTGTAAAGCCATCCCTTGCGTAGCGTGTTTGCCGTTTCTGTGGGCATGTTGTGATAACCCTTCATGACTTGTGGACCTTTTATAACCAGTTCACCGATCTCGCCGATGGGTAGCTCTGTTGTTCCATCATCTAAGCTGATGATCTTACAATCCACGTCAGGAAGAGGCAATCCAATGGAGCCTGTACGGTTCTCACCAAGAAGCGGGTTGCAGTGAGTTGCCGTGGGGGCTTCAGATAAACCATAACCCTCAAAGACTACACCTCCGCTCAATGCCTCGAATTTCTCTTTTGTCTCTCGTAATAATGGAGCAGAACCCGAGATACAGGCTTTAATGGAGCTCAGGTCAATTTTCCCAGCAACGACATCCGGGTGATTATTGATGGCATTGTAGAGGGTTGGTACACCGGGGAAAATCGTCGGACGATACTTCTTGATCGTTCCTAATACATCATGAAGGTCACGCGGATTTGGAACCATGACCATGCTCGCCCCGGCAGCCAAAGCGAAGTTCATTCCTGCCACCATACCGTAGACATGGAAGAGGGGGATCGCCATTAATACGATTTCCTTCCCCTCATTTAGATTTGTCATCCAATTTTTTATCTGTAACGTGTTTGCTACCAGGTTTCGGTGCATGGCGATCGCCCCTTTTGAGACACCGGTCGTACCGCCGGAGTATTGGAAAAGGGCTGTATCGTCAGCGGTGATCTTTAATTTTGGACGATCCTCAGGTTTATGCTGAGAAAGTAGGTCCTGTAACCAAACATCGCCAGGCTCTATGTCGACACGAAAGCCACCCTTTTTTTCCTTCGCCAGCGTAAAGAGTAAGCGAAGAACGGGAGGAAGGGTTTCCTTTAAATTAGTAACAACTATCTTTTTTATCTTTGTCTTAGGTTGAGCCGCTTTGATGGTTTTATAGAAATTGCTCATTACAAACATGATCTCTATGCCAGCATCATTGACCTGGTGCTCTATCTCTGGTGGTGTGTATAATGGATTGGTTGCCACAACCACACCACCTGCTTTAAGAATGGCATAATAGACCATGACAAATTGGGGTGTATTGGGCATAAAGAGACCGACACGGTCTCCTTTCTTAACTCCCAGTTTTGCCATTGCACCAGCGAGGCTGTCTGTGATCGTATTCATTTCTCGATAGGTGATCACAGCACCTTTGAAGATCGTACAGGGTTGGTCAGGATATTCACGGGCAGACTCCTCAAGGAGATTGAATAATGGTACCTGTGGATATTCAATCTTATGTGGGACCCCTTTGTCATAATGTTTATACCAAGGTCGCTCCTCCATTGTGCTAACTCCTCCTTTATTTTGGTGTTGTAATTAGTTTATTTATATTGATAGTATATACATGAAAAATGTAAAAGTCAATTGGATTAACCAATCAATCAGGGTGCCCAAATGCCTATATATTGAGCTATCTTGGAGCCTTTAATAGATTTATCCGAATCTGGCATGAAATCATACAGATTATGTTTTTGTGGGATGTCAGAATGATTTTCATTCTGACTTTAGCCAGGCGAAGATAGTTTCTTTAACATTGTCGAATACTTCCGTTGAGCCTGCATCAAACCAGTGGATTACTGGATCACTTTTTTTAAACCAGTTTGCCTGCCTGCGGATAAAGACGCGTGTGGCCCGCTTGATGTGTCTCATTGCCTCTTCTGGTGAGAGTTGATGTTGTAAAACTGCCACACATTCCCGGTAACCAATGGCGGACATGGTTGGCAGGTCAGGAGAATAGCCTCTCTGTAACAAACCCTTTACTTCATCTATGAAACCTGATGCAAACATAGTCTCAATTCGAGCATCGACACGAGCGTAGAGCTCGGCGCGTGGACGGTTCAAACCGATTATTAGAATTCGGTAAGGTGATTCACCCTGGCCGCGTTGAGCGGAGACTCGCCTTCCTGTAAGGAGTATAACCTCGAGTGCTCGTATTGTCCTGCGAATATTGCGGGGATCAATCGTGTTTGCAGTGAGAGGATCAAGTATTCGAAGTTTCTCGTGAATCCAAAATACTCCTTTTTCAGTCGCTAAATTCTGTAATACAGTTCGCAGGCGTTGATCCGGTTCTTGCACAGGCGGCTGCCAGTTTTGAGTTACTGCACGGATGTACTGGCCTGTCCCTCCTACTAGGAAAGGTAGATGTCCACGTGTGTGGATAGCATAAATAATCTCACGGGCTGTGTGTTGGAAAGCAGCCAAGGTCCAGGTCTCATCGGGATCGGCTACATCGATCAGGTGATGAGGAACTTGTGCCCGTTCGGCTGTGGAAGGCTTGGCAGTACCGATGTCCATACCGCGGTAGAAGAGACGTGAGTCGGCTGAAACAATTTCCCCATTTAACGACTCAGCAAGTTGTATCGATATTTCGGTCTTGCCAACAGCAGTTGGTCCAACGATGATGATTAAAGGTGGAGAGTCAGATGACATTTTCGAAATGGGTGATAATTGGCTTTTTACCAGGCACACCTTCGATAGAGATTGCATCAACCCTCCAATCGCTATCGAGATTGGATAATTCTTGTATATAGTATTCAACTGATGAGCGCAGGTGAGCTTGTTTTCTATAGGTTATTGCCTCTTCAGGATAACCGTATTGACGTGACGTGCGAGCTTTAACTTCAAAAAAGACAAGTAAATCTCCGAGACGGGCAATTAGATCAATTTCTCCATAAGGAGTTCGGACATTACGTTCCAAAATTGTGAAACCTTGCCCGGTGAGATATTCGGAGGCAACAGTCTCACCCCATTTGCCGATTTCCTGACGGGTGCTCATGAACGAAATCGTTCCCACAGACTTCGTATGCGAACTGCCCAATTACGTTTTCGAGGTTTGGAACCATAAACCAGATGTTCGTAGTGTGCAAGCATAACTTGAGTTGTATGTTCGATGGCATAGCGACTGGACGCCTTGCGTGCATCCGTTCCCATCTTACACCGCAGGTCATGATCAATGCACAAACGAGTCATTTTAGCCGTAAATGCGGGCAGGTCTTCTGCAGCCAGGAATCCAGTCACACCATCTTCGACTGTATCGCCCACGCCAGGTGAATGAGTACCCAGAATGGAGAGGCCGGCTCCCATAGCCTCGATAACAGAGAGTGGATGCACCTCCGTCACGGAAGCAGTCACAAAGGCGTCGCACATGGAAAGATACGATGGTAAGCGATTATATTCAATCATACCGGTAAAATGGATACGATTGGTCAAGCCAATCTCACTAACCATTTTTTCTATCACCGCTCTTTCAGGTCCGTCCCCGATGATAAATAAATGTACGTTAGTCAATGCTTGTGCTACGCCAGCGAAGGAGTGGATTAGAAATTTTAGATTCTTTTCTGGTCCAAGTCTTCCTGTGTAAACTAACAGGATATCAGTCGATGTAAGCCCAAATTCACTTCGTGACATTGGTTCTGCATGAAAGAAGGGTTGAAGTTCGACACCGTTTGGAACGATCTCTATTGGGCTTTCTACACCAAGGCGACGGAGGATTTTTTCCATCCCTGCTGAAGGCGAGATCACCAGATCAACAGCGTCGCAAAAGTAAGGCATATATGCCTCTAATAGTGTCTCACTGATTTCATCTGGTAGCATGGGGAGATAAGCTTGTGCATACAGGTCGTAACGTGTGTGGTTTGTAAAGACAATGGGTATTTGTAATGGGCGACAATAACGCAGCGCCAATCGTCCACTTAAGAATGGGTGATGGACGTGGACCACGTCCATCGTCTGAAGCAGTGATTTCGCCTGGTGGCTGTAGCGGAAGGATAGGTAATAACCTGTATCCACCAGTGGCAAACCGGGTGAACGGATGACATGCTCCTCATCGCCATGGTATTCCAGGTCACCAAAAGTAAAGACGAACACATCATGTCCCCTTTGTTCCAGATATTGTTTGTTGAGAGAGATGTAATTTGTGATCCCACTAATGTGGGGTTTATAGGTATCTGCCATCATACCAATGCGCATTTTTCTCTTCCAATCAAGGTTTATCGTAAGTTATTACATTGGTGCTGTCAAGGAATTGCCATGGCAACCATTTTATTTTATACTGAATATAATAAGATCTCTTGCATATAAAAGCTAATCTAAACCGGAATGGGATAAAATAATGCGCCTTATATTAAAGAAATTTGGTCTTAGACGAGCCGTTGGTATTCTCACGCTGGGTATGATGTTGACGGCGCTAGCCTTTGTGTACATTGTTCAGATCCTGTTATTTAAAACAGTGAGTCTTGAAACTTGCATCATCGCAGGCTTTACCGTAGGGATTTTTTCATCGGTCGCGGGATATCATATTATGGTATTGCTGCTTAGAAATAATGCTATGGAGGAGGAGATCCACAAGCTGGCAACCAGGGATTTCTTAACTCAGGCATTATCTCGTAGATATTTCTTTGATTTGGCGGAAGAGCATTTCGCAATCGCGAAACGATATAATAAAACCTTTTCGATCGTTCTTATGGATTTTGACTTGTTCAGGGTGATCAATAAGACATATGGTCACACAGTTGGAGATGAGATTCTCCAGATTGCTTCACGGAAATGCAAAGATACGATACGTGAAAGTGATCTTTTTGGTCGTTATGGCGGCGAAGAATTCATCTTCCTTCTTCCCGAATCGGACCGATCTTCTACTATGCGATTTGCAGAACGCATCCGTGCAGTGTTGTCTGAAAATTCTGTAAGATGCGCTGATGCATTAATCCATTTCACAGTCAGCATTGGGGCAACAAGCTATGGATCTGATCAACCGCACAAGACTTTCGATAGCATGATTCAATGTGCTGAGGAGGCTCTTTTTGCAGCGAAGAACAGTGGCAGAAATCGGGTTGTATTTACTGCTTTGAAAGAAATGGATCGTAAGCCCTAAAGACATGGCCGATACTGTTATCCCCAATGCTCCATCGATGCTCAAAGGTTTGTTTATTTGTTGATAATACGGATAGGTTGATGATTTATTGTGTAATAGTTGTTAGCTCATTCTTTGCCGTAATAAGATTACGATAAGGGTATTTATATGACAAAGTCTATGACATCAGGACGACAGTACCGTTATTTCGACATCATTATGGTAGTCTTTGTCACAGTTCTGATTATTAGTAATATTGCCTCATCTGCAAAGATCGTAGATTGGGGATTCAGCATCTTCAGCATCCGCCTGGCTTTTGATGCAGGTACGATCCTATTTCCTGTTAGTTATATTTTTGGTGATATCCTGACGGAAGTATATGGGTATAAACGATCTCGGCGAGTCATCTGGGCAGGTTTTTCCTGCCTGGCATTTAGTTCTTTATTGCTATGGGTTGTACGGATCATGCCTGGTGAAGTGACTTGGGAAGAGTACGCAGGAGATCAGGCTTTCCTGGCTATCCTGGGTGGGATGAGCAGTGGGGGGATTGTCTTGGCAAGTCTGGCAGGATATTGGTCGGGGGAATTTGCCAATTCATTCACCCTTGCAAAAATGAAAATCATGACAAATGGACATTACCTTTGGACTCGGACGATTGGAAGCACATTGATCGGTGAACTGGTGGATACAGTTGTTTTCATCTCTGTCGCGTCGCTGTGTGGTGTATTTCCATGGAATCTGTTCGTAACCCTCACACTGACTAATTATCTTTTCAAGGTAGCTGTAGAGGTGTTAATGACGCCGCTGACGTATGCGGCAGTTCGTTCCCTTAAGAAAGCCGAGAATGAGGATTACTACGACCGGGATACGAACTTTAACCCGTTTAGTATTTAGATAAATTATTATTAAGCCACTTCTAAATATCGCTCCACTTCCCAGTCAGTCACAGCAGTACGATACTCATCGCGTTCAGCAAGTTTAGCGCGTTTAAAGGCTTCATAGGTTGTTGGACCAAGAGCTTCCTGCAGGACTTTATCACTATCCAATTCGATCAAGGCTTCGCCAAGAGAACCAGGAAGCGAAGCGATACCCATCTTGGCGCGCTCTTCTTCAACCAGGTGATAAACATTAACGTTGTTGAGCGGTACGGGTGGTACCATGCCTTTATCAATACCATCGATGGCAGCAGCTAACATGACAGTAAAAGCCAGGTAAGGATTGGCTGAGGGATCGGGGAAGCGCAGTTCGATGCGCATGGCTTTATCTCGACCCTCGGTATAGCGAGGAATTCGTATCAGGGCTGAACGATTTATCTGTGCCCAACCAATGTACACTGGTGCTTCATAACCAGGAACTAACCGTTTATATGAATTTACGGTTGGAGCGACGATTGCAGCCAGGGCACGAGCATGGACTAACTGTCCAGCGATAAATGAGTACGCCACTTTTGACAGGTGATATTCATCTTTATCATCATATAACAGGTTATTACCTTTGTCGTCAAATATTGACTGGTGGCAGTGCATACCTGAGCCGTTGATGCCAAAGATGGGTTTGGGCATGAACGATGCGATTAATCCATACTTGGCAGCGATAGCCTTGACAGTGTATTTAAGTGTGAGGACGTTATCCGCAGTACGCAAAGCATCGGCAAAGCGAAAGTCGATCTCATGCTGGCCAAGGGCAACTTCATGATGTCCGACTTCGACCTCCAGTCCCATCTTATTTAAAGCATCCATTAACTCTATCCGGACACGTACAGCCTCGTCATCTGCTGAGAAATCGAAGTAACCGCCTACATCGTGTGGGACGGGATGAACGTGTTCACTGCCATTACGCTTAAACAGGAAAAATTCTGGTTCTGGTCCGACATTGTATGTCCAGCCGCGTTCGGCTAGTTTATTGAGCATTTGTTTAAGGGTACCGCGAGGATCTCCCTCAAAAGGGTTACCGTCGGGCGAAAAGATGTCACAGAAGACCCGGGCGCGGCGGGCAGAATCCGGCGTCCAAGGTAAAACCGCGTAGGTATCAGGATCAATTACCAGCCGCATGTCACTTTCCTGGATGCGGGCGAAACCCTCCACTGAGGATCCATCAAACCAGATGCCTTCATCAAGGGTAGCTTCCAGTCGGTTGATAGGGGCATCAACACTCTTTACTGCACCGGTCACATCGGTAAATTGGAAACAAATGAATTTTACGTTGTCTTCTCTTATGCGAGCGAGCAAGTCTTTGGGGTTCATGTTTATCTCCTTGGGAAATGAATTATGATTCAGTTTTTTCCTGGATGGGTTTTTGGAATATTCAGCAGTTTCAGGATCCGTTCTTTACTGATGCCTCAACCATCTGGGGCGCTTTCGGTGTCTTGATGTGAGCGGTATTGATCAACGCGACCGAACTAATAATGATCAGTGCAGCGGTTAGGATTCTGATATTAAGTGATTCTTCTGCCAGGAAGTATCCAAGCAGGATGGCGATTAGAGGGTTAATATAAGCATAGGTTGCAACTAGTGGAGTAGGAGCATTTCGCAGCAACCAGGTATAAGCTCCGAAACCAATCAGTGATCCAAAGATAATTAGATAAGATAAGCTTAGTAATGAGCGAAGTGAAATGAGGGTCAAGTTTAGCCTGTAAAAATCACCATTCAGAGCACCAGTTAGTAACAAACCTGCACCACCAGCCAACATTTGCATGCCTGTGCTTAGTAAGGGTGATGCAGGCAATGGTGCGCTTCTTCCATATAAAGAACCAATAGACCACAGAAAGGCTGCCAGCAACAAGGCTGCCACCCCTGATGGAAAGAGCTTACCAGAATTGCCAGCCATCAAGGTTGGTCCGATAAGCAGCGCGATTCCTGCAAATCCCATAAGGACGCCTATGACTGTTAGTGACCTGGGATGCTTGCCACCAGGTCGAATTGCATCCAGCAGGACCATCCACAAAGGTGCGGAACCTACGATCAAGGCAGCGAGACCGGATGGGACATACTGTTCAGCCCAGGTTACACCGCCGTTCCCCCCTAACAGCAGGAACAAACCAATGATGAGTGACGCACGCCATTCTCCCCTGGTTGGTATTGGATCTCCTGCCATCCGCCGCCAGATATACAATAATGTACCGGGAACCAGAAACCGCGTGGCAGCCATTAAAAACGGTGGAATTGTGTCCACAGCGAAGCGGATTGCCAGATAGGTTGAGCCCCATATGATGTAGATAGCGATGAGGGCAGACCAGATACGAAATTTCATTGATTAATCCTGGTTTTCACTTCTTGTTCGCTGAACTTTGCCATCTCCCAACCAAGGATGGCTCTTTTACGTGCAGTACCGTAGGCATACCCACCAAACTCACCTACCGAGCGAATGACACGGTGACAGGGGATGATTACAGGGATAGGATTATGCACAACAGCATTACTAACTGCACGTACTGCCTTTGGTCTTCCAATAGCTATCGCAATATTCTGGTATGTGGTTACATGACCTTGAGGGATGTGTAATAGAGCTTCCCATACCTTGATCTGGAAATTCGTACCTCTCAATAAAAGGGGGAACCTCGATACTTCTTCCTGGTACAGAGAAAAAATTCGGAAGACCAGAGAACTGGTGCGGGATTGATCTTCAAGCAGCATGGCTTGATTCCACTCTTCTTGCAAGGTTTGAAGTACTATTGTCCGGTCGTTGTTCTGGATAAATGCCAGTTTGCATATTTCTCTATCAGTCAACGCAAGAAGACACTCGCCAAAAGGACTCGGATGATATCCAAAGATAATGGTTAATCCTTTACCTTTATTCTTGTACTCACCGGGTGTAAACGCTTCGCAATTGATGAACAGGTCATGCGATCGGCCCGGGCTGGATAAGCCCGTCTCGTGAGTTACATCCTTCACGCTTTTGGAGGCTTTGAGTAACTGTTTGGCATTCTCTTTCGTCAGGAATTGTAAAAAACGTTTGGGGCTGATACCTACCCAACGGGAAAAAAGACGCTGGAAATGGTACTCGCTGAGATGCACACTGCTTGCAATCTCCTTCAAGCTAGGTTGCCTTTGCTTATTTTGGTCAAGATAAAGGATTGTTTGCTCGATACGCAGGTAATCCTCGCAAGCTCGTTGATAATTCGCAATCATTGCGTTCATTAGTTTTTATCCTAACTAATGTTGAAAATCAGTTCATTTACGATTATAGGTAACTTCTAGTAGAAAACCACCCGATTCTTGCGGACTTCTCATCCAATTCAGTTGACAGGCACATGAATCACAGGTGATTCTATTAGGCAAAAAGGCACGCAAGGCGTACCTCCTGGATATTGTATCCGATTAAAAAAAGCAGCCCTTCCATGTAAAACCGGTTTGCAAATACTTAAACCGTATCACTTCGCCAACCTTGTCCCACCTGTTACCAGGTGGATTTCAGTAATGGCTTATTTTGGAAGGGAGAAGGGAGTCTGTGACCGGGCTCAAGAGGCATCCGCTGATCGATCCGATTTTTCCCTGGCGACACCAGGATTAGCACTCCCCTCGTGGGGAGGAACCTCCACCTCGTTACCCCTGGCTCACTAGCAGGGGTTCAGCCGCTGTTTCTCCAATATTGATATGTTAAGGAAAACCCCACCATGCCGTGTGCTGCAAAGTTTTGAACCTGCTTTCGCAGGTGGGCCCCAACCCGGAAACTCCGCCTTGGCTCAGGCCTATCGCGTCATTTCTGTGAGATAGAGACCCAAATAATTAGTGTTGGCTCAAAACTGATGGAGCGGCATCACGCGCACAGCAGGGCCAATATTTTTATACCATAAAGTCAAATGACTGGCTAGGGAAAGATTAATTTAAAGATACTATTGAAAGGATTTCTTTTTTGATAAAGAGTTTCATATCTCATTATTATATGATATTTACTAGTAGCTCTTTGTTGTTATGGGTAAATCCTTTTAATCGTGCGCGGAAAGGGAATTGTTTCACGAATGTGTTCAATACCGCATAACCAGGTCACGGTACGTTCCAGACCCATTCCAAAGCCAGAGTGTGGAACAGAACCGAATTGGCGTAGTTCGAGATACCATTTAAAAGCTTCAGGTGGCAGACCGTACTGCTTGAGACGGTCAGTCAATATATCATAGCTGGATATGCGTTCTGAACCACCGGTAATCTCACCATAACCTTCCGGGGCGAGCAGATCCACACTTTTACATACTTCTGGACGTCCAGGCCAGGGTTCCATGTAGAAGGCTTTCACCTGGGTTGGATAACCATAGACAAATACTGGTCTATCGTAATGGTTGGTCAGTTCAGTCTCGTGAGGTGAACCGAAGTCCATACCCCATTCAAACGCGAGCTGCTCTTTCTTTTCCGGATCATCCGTTTCGTTGCAAATCCCTTTCAGGATATCTGTGGCTTCGTCATAAGAGATGCGTAGAAAGGGGGGTTTTATTTTTTCAAGATTCGTTGTGTCACGTCCCAAGGACTTGAGTTCATCTTTACGTTCAGTTAATACACGCGTGACGATGTAGGAAATCAACTGTTCCTCAATTTCCATCAATTGACCAAGATTACAGAAGGCGATCTCAGGTTCAAGCATCCAAAATTCCGTCAGGTGGCGGCGAGTTTTGGATTTTTCGGCACGAAAGGTAGGTCCGAAACAGTATACCTTGCTGAAGGCAAAGATGTTTGCCTCGTTGTACAGCTGGCCAGACTGAGCGAGGTATGCCTTGCCTTCGTCGAAGTAAGGAGTCTCGAAAAGGGTTGTTGTTCCTTCACATGCCGCTGGTGTTAGAATGGGAGTATCCATATTAACAAAGCCATTGTCATCCAGCCAATCCCGTACTGCCCTGATAATCGTAGCCCGAATGCGCAGGATTGCCCACTGGCTGGGCATACGGATCCACAAGTGACGGTGATCGAGAGCGAAATCGACGCCATGTTCTTTTAGTGACATTGGATAATCCTCGTAAGCTTCTTGGAGGATTTCCACGCACTTGATACCGATCTCATACCCGCCCGGGATACCAGGAGCACGCTGATCGACGCGGACTATGCCGGTAACGATAATCGAGGTTTCTTGGGGTAAACGTACCAGACGGTTAAAGAGTGCCTCATCCAGGTCACCTTTGAACCCTACACACTGGATAAAGCCATAGCCATCACGAACAAGCAGAAAGACCAATTTCCCTTTATCGGTTCGGTTATAGACCCATCCCTGAACTGTAACCTCCTGGTCTATATGCCTGTATATATCTTCAACTCTGATGATGGCCATAATTATTCTCCTTCCAATTCTTGGGAAATAACCAATAGCTGTGAGGTTCAGATAGTAGATAATTAATCCGTTATCTTTATATGCAATTCCTTCAATTGCTGTGGTTCGGCCGGGGAGGGTGCATCCGCCATGACATCCCTGGCAGCCTGATTCTTTGGGAAAGCGATTACTTCACGTATGTTTGGCTCATTTGCCAGGATCATGCACAGGCGGTCAATCCCGGGTGCGATTCCTCCATGAGGAGGAGTACCGTATTCGAAAGCTTCCAACATATGACCAAAGCGTTTGCTGGCTACTTTCGGGTCGAGACCAATAAGCGAAAAAACCTTTTCTTGCAGGGAGCGGTTGTGGATGCGGATTGAGCCACCGCCTACCTCGTAGTTATTGAGCACAAGATCGTATTGGGTACCGCGGGCTTTTCCGGGTTCAGTATCCAATAAATGAACGTCCTCCGGTATTGGAGATGTGAATAAATGGTGGCTGGGATCCCAGCGTTTCTCTTCCTGATTCCAGATTACGAATGGGAAATCGATAATCCAGCAGAAACCCAGTACATCCGGATCACACATGCCAAGTATGTTACCAAGATGGACACGCAACCGGCCAAGGACGTCAAACACTAAGGCTGGTTGACCAGCGATGATCAAAATCAAGTCTCCAGGTTCTACTTCCATGCGCTCAAGAAGGGATCTTAATCGTTCTTCGGAGAAGAATTTTGCGAAGGACGAACGCTGTTCGTGCTGGGTTGTGATAGCATGGTAGGCAAGCCCTTTGACACCGAATTGCATGACCCATTCGGTCAGTTCGTCGATCTGTCTGCGGGAATAATCACCCAGACCTTTTGCATTAATTGCACACACACGCCCTCCTGAGGCAGCAGTATCTTCAAATACTTTATAGCCACAATTGATTGCCAGATCACTGATGTTATTAAGTTCCATTCCGAAGCGAATATCTGGATTGTCTTTTCCATATTTTTCAATTGCCTGCTGATAGGTGAGACGAGGCCAGGGTGAGGCAAAAAGCCGTTTTTGCGGAACTATTTCCGCAACCATCTTTGAGAACATGCCCTCGATGAGTTGCATGACGTCTTCTCTGTCGACAAAGGACATCTCCAGGTCAAGCTGGGTAAATTCAGGTTGGCGGTCGCCGCGCTGATCTTCGTCTCTGAAGCAGCGGGCGATTTGAAAGTAGCGTTCTATACCGGCTACCATAAGCAGCTGTTTTAACTGCTGTGGCGATTGGGGCAGGGCGTAGAACTCGCCGGGATGCACGCGCGAAGGGACGAGATAATCACGTGCACCTTCCGGTGTGGTCTTGAACAGGATTGGGGTTTCAACTTCGATAAATCCCTTGTTATCCAGATAATCACGGATAAACTTGACCACTCGATGACGAAGGATCAGGTTGTCGCGCATTTTTTCGCGTCGTAAATCAAGATAGCGATACTTGAGACGTGTGTTTTCATCCACCTGCTCATCTTCTTTGCTGACCACGAAGGGAAGTGGTTTGGCAGGATTGAGAACCTTGATCTCCTTTGCAATGATTTCAATCTCGCCGGTTGGCATCCTGGGATTTATCATTCCTTTGGGTCGTGGCTCTACAGAACCGGTAACTTGTAAAACCCACTCGAAGCGGACGTCAGCGATGACATTCAACATCTTTTTTGGTAAGTCGGGATTAATAACAATCTGTACCAAACCAAAGCGGTCACGCAGGTCAATGAAGGTTACGCCTCCGTGGTCACGTTGGCGGTGTACCCAACCAGCAAGTGTAACCATTTTCCCGATATGGGTGGAACGAAGTTCTCCGCAGGTGTGGGTTTTATACATCAGGCACCTCCTATAAAAATTATCGCCCGCTGCATTTGCTTTGGGCGATAGGTTTTCTTTTAGGTTTGTTCTAACCAGACGAGCTTCACCTACCGACCAGTGTGTGGTCGTTGTTATCATTGTTATCAGAATTTACGAAGCAAGAAGTGATATTCATTAATATCTAAAACGCTACATTGGTACAATAAGCTTTGCGCCGGCTGCCACCGGATCGAAACCTTCCGGCCACTTTGTTGTAGCATCATATTTCGCGTTGGTTAACTTGGTATCAGTCAGAATAGCGTTTGTCAGATCAGCCCCACGCAGGTTGGCACTGGTCAAGTTGGCTTTATCCAGGTTAGCCTCTACAAGATTGGCTTTAGTCAGGTTAGCCCCAGCCAGGTTAGCCTGACCCAGGTTGGCATTGTTTAACTGAGCCTTGAACAACTTGGCCTTCTTCAGGTTTATCCCGAACAAATTGGATTTTGCTAATTTGGCGTGAATCAGATCAGGTATTATAGATGGGTTTTGTGTTCGCCACTCGTTCCAGGCATCAACTCCTTCCATCAACTTAGAAAGATGTTCAGGATTGGGTCCAGATTTTGTAGGTATGGGTGTTCCTCCCGGGTTAGTTGGAGCGGGTATGGTCTGACCTGGGGTTGTGATATTGCTCATTGTAGCAACCATTGTTTGAACGATGTTGGCTTGCTCGGTCATTTGATTTGTAGTTGTAGATTTTCCACATGATATTAATGTCAATGAAACGAGCAAACAAAATAAGGTAAAGAGTTTCATTTGGTACTCCTAATGTTTATTTCTTTTATACCATACAATTATAAGCCTCGCAAACCTGCTTTGTGAGATGTCCAAGAGATACCAAACTCTTTGTTTATTGAAATGATATCTGGTAATTATAATCTGCTTGTTGGAGAGCGTTGAAAAACGCTTAGGTACTCCAATATGGGCGGAATTCTAATGAAATTAATAATAAAACCCCCACCACTTTACACTATTCAACAATCTCCTATGGGACTTTCTTAAAGATAAGTTTTCAATAATGATGCCTCCATTATTAACCAGGAGAAATGAATAAGTAATGAGGCAATATAGGTTTGTTATGCAATGAAAATGGGTAGGAAAATGTGCATCTCACCTCATCCAAATCGCCCATTTGAAGAGATCGTTGAACCAGAATATATCTTTCTCTACAGCAAGCGCCTCCCAGTAGGCCGGGTTCCAGACATCCTTGCCCGGTGAAAAGCATTCTGCCTGAATGATGCTGCCCGGAGCGGTATCGGGCAAGGAGCAAAAATACCGTTCGCTGCCCGGGATGCTGGCGGGGAAGGTACCAACGGATAGATTCGCCATGCCCGGGGTTGGGAAGCAGTCCATTTTCCAGCGGACCGAGGCATCGGGCAGGCGGCATCCACTTTTATCCGCATACTTGAAGACCGTATAGGTGTAGGCATCCATCACCTTGCCCGAGGAGTTCAACAGCCGCACCGTATCACCGCCATCGCTGAGGGAAATTCCGCTGACTGCATGGTAATAAACGGCATACTGGCCCGGCTTGATGACCTTGCTGGGCAGGGTGTAGGGGTTGGAACCGAGGTTGTACTCGTCGTCCAGTTTCCAGTAATACAAGTTAACGTTAACAAAACCGATGTTCTTGACCTCGATGAACTCATCATTCACATCGACGACACCGTCGGCGTTCCAGTCGTGACCGGCACGCGGCAGGAATTCGTTGATAATCACGACCGGGGAAGGGACGATGACCGGTCTGCGGGTGGGGGTCCGTCTGATGGTAGGCGTCGGTGAAAGCGTGGGGGTGCGGGTAAGAGTGGGAGTAAGCGTCAGAGTAGCGGTAGGGGATGGGGTGGCCGTGATACCATACGCCCAGTTGGGCTGCCGGGGTGTCCCTTTGATCGGGTGACCGTCCGCGTCAAGCCCATTGGCTACCACCCCGGTGTTGGTGATCCAGGCGATCGGGCTATCGGCAACTACTCCTGCCCGCTCCATGCTGCCATTGGTACTTGCGCTCCCTGCAGGCCAATTCCCGCCATCCTTGTTGGCTGTATCCACAACTTCGCCTGTGGGTGATCGAAGCCGCAGGATCTCACCATCGTTCGAGAGCGCTTCGGTGAATATCTGATCGGCAACGATGTCGGAAATGGTCGTATCATCAGACCGCTCGAGCAGGAAGTAGCCATGAGCAGCGATCGTTCCCACCAGAGCGATATCCGGGCTGCCATCCGCCGCGACCAGGTGCCAGCCGTTGAGATTGATCGATCTTGATCCCGGGTTGTATAGTTCCAGCCACTCATCAGTGGGAGAGTATGCAGTACCTGCCCAGGCAACTTCGTTGATTAGCAGACTCAAGTCAGGTACGGCAGTAGCTGTTTTCGAGGCTGTGCTGGAAGGCGATGGGGTTACCGGGGTCTTCGTTAGGGTAGATGTTGGTGAAAGAGTAGGGGTGCGGGTAAGCGTGGGAGTAAGCGTCAAAGTAGTGGTCGGGGATGGGGTGGCAGTGACAGCATATGCCCAGTTGGGCTGCTGGGGTGTCCCCTTGATCGGGTGACCGTCTGCGTCAAGTCCATTGGCTACCACGCCAGTGTTGGTGATCCAGGCGATCGGGCTATCGGCGACCACTCCAGCCCGCTCCATGCTGCCATTCGTACTTGCGCTCCCAGCCGGCCAATTCCCGCCATCCTTGTTGGCTGTATCCACAACATCACCTGTGGGTGATAGAAGCCGCAGGATCTCACCGTCGTTCGAGAGCGCTTCGGTGAATATCTGATCGGCAACGATGTCGGAAATGGTCGTATCATCAGAACGCTCGAGCAGGAAATAACCATGAGCTGCGATCGTTCCCACCAGAGCGATATCCGGGCTGCCATCCGCCGCGACCAGGTGCCAGCCGCTGAGGTTGATCGATTTTGACCGCGGGTTGTATAGTTCCAGCCACTCGTCGGTGTCAGAATAAGCGGTGCCCGCCCAGGCTACTTCGTTGATCAGCAGGCGTAAATCTGGTACGTTGGTGGGGGTTGGAGGAGGTGTTACTGGGGTGTTTATTGGGGTGGCTGTCGGTTGAATGTCAGAATTGGGCTGGCGCGGCGTACCGCGGATGGGGTCGCCGGCTGCATCCCTGCCGTTGGATTCCGTGCCTCCATTGGTTATCCAGGCAGGTGGAGTGTCCTCGCTGATATCAAATCGTTCCATGGACCCATAATTTGGCGCCCCGCTGCCGGCTGTCCAGGAACCGCCGTCTTGATTTGCCGTATCCACGACGCTGCGATCCGGCGCCTGCAGCTGCAATGACTCACCAGCATCGGACAGGGTAGCCCCCGTGTAGATCAGGTCAGCAGGGACGTCTGAGACGACATTGTCATCGCCCCGCTCGAGCAGGAAAAGACCTCCAGCCTGGATCGTACCGACCAGGCTGATCATGGGGGAGCCGTCACTGGCGATCAAACGCCAGTCGCTCAGGTCAATGGGCAGGGATCCGGGATTATAGAGCTCGATCCACTCATCATCCGGGGAGGCTTTGGTACCGGACCAGGCAATTTCGTTGATCACCAGAGTGGATGGCGGTACCTCACACAGCGTCAGACCGCTTGACATTTTTTGGGGGTGGCTTGGAGAAATGATGACGAAATCATTGTTGTTTTTGTTGGTATCCTTACAGCTACCTATAGAGCCGCCTGGCTTGCGCTCGTACGCCTCTGCCGGGTCGGTTGTCAGGGTGGAAATCTGCTGTTTCTCGAGGTATTTCGAGCTTGGACTCAATCCGACTTGATCCACTATTGAAGAGGGATATACCCAGAATATGGCAATACCGCCATCGTCAGCAATATCTGGAATCTCTGCGCTGTAGTCAACATCAAGGGGAATCGACCCTGAATATCCGGAATTACCCAGCAGGAGATGCTGGCCTGGCTGCAGGATTATCCCAGCAGGGAAAGAGTAGGGGAGAATATAAATATTTCCAACGCCGTCTGATGCATTCATCGTATATCCATCGAGCGGGATAGGATTCCCGGACGGATTAAATAACTCGATAAACTCGTCAGTCGACCCTCCCGGGCCATTCGTGCGAAACTCGCTGATGACGACGTGACTCAGCGAGGCTGCCGGTGGAGCTGCGCCTACAACACCCCTCGTCTCATTCGTGAACGCTGGGAACAAGCTCCCGGACAGGATACCCACCAGAAACAGGGTCACACCGAAAACACGGGAGATCGTTCTTCCTTTTGTGTATTGCATGAGTGAACTTTCAGCACCTCTGCTGGATGGATTTTCCATGCGCCTCATGTTATTTAATATTCTCCGTCATTCAACCTGACAGCAACAATTATACTTCCCCCTGTGTCAGGTTCGGTAGGTTGTATACCAGTTGTGGATTTTTATGTGAAGACTCGAAAATAATATTAGCGAGGTTCGAACACGAGCGTAATGGTATTGTGCATCTTAACTTCAATCTACATATTTCGAAATATTAATACTCAGTCGATATTGATGCCATCATTGGGTAGATGGCAAGTACCAATAAGAGGATGTTGAAAAAAACCCTAAAGGTTACTTGGCTGGGCATAAAGTAACAGATAGATGGAAGAATCAGCAATTTTTAAGACAAAAATGCACTATAAACCTTTACGGTTTGACCTGATTTTTTTTCAACACCCTGTTTTTCATGGATATTGAAAAGTAGGATAAAATTCGTTTATACTTCTACTCTTTGATCACAATATATATGAGGTGTAAACTGTGAATAACATTTTAATAACCGGTGGAGCTGGCTTTATTGGATCAAATTTTATTCGTTTTATATTGACGATTGAGCCACATATCCGGATAATCAATCTTGATTCACTTACTTATGCGGGAAGCTTGGACAATTTAAATAATTTGCCTGATCCTGCTCGATACACATTCGTTAAAGGTGATATACGCGAACAAACCTTGATAGAGGATCTGCTTAGACACTATAGAGTTGATACGATTGTGCATTTTGCAGCGGAATCCCATGTAGATCGCTCCATTCTTGGCCCATCACCTTTTATTGATACAAACATTTATGGGACATTTATTTTGCTGGAAGCTGCACTTAATGTCTGGCTAAAGGAAAAAATCATCTCTCCCGACCAGGTTCGTTTCCATCATGTTTCTACTGATGAGGTGTACGGTTCATTGGAACCGAGCGATCCTCCATTTTCGGAGACCACCCCTTATAAACCGAACTCACCTTATGCAGCATCCAAGGCTGCTAGTGATCATTTGGTAAGGGCTTATTCTCACACTTATGATTTACCGGTCACGATAACCAACTGTTCAAATAATTATGGACCTTACCAGTTTCCTGAAAAACTGATCCCATTAATGATTATCAACGCAGTTAGAAATCTTCCCTTGCCAGTTTATGGAGATGGTATGCAAATTCGCGATTGGTTGTATGTTCAGGATCACTGCGAAGCGATCTGGCTGGTGCTTAGTAAGGGAAGGCTGAGCGAAACCTATAATATTGGCGGTTCAAATCAACCTACCAATCTGGCAATCGTTGAGACCATCTGTAGGATATTGGATGATTTTTCTCCAGCTAAAGAAGCATATGATTCGTTAATTCGGTTTGTGAAAGATCGTCCTGGTCATGATAGAAGATATGCTATGAATTCTAATAAGATACAAAATGAGTTGGGTTGGAAACCACATCATTCCATGGAAGATGGATTGCGAGAAACAGTGACTTGGTATCTTGAGAATTCGCAATGGATAGATACGATCCAATCTAAATGTAATTATCAAGAATGGCTTCAAGAAAATTATGGTAAACGCTAGATTATTCTAAATGAATCCAGCCAGGAGGTAAAATTGAAAGGGATCATTCTTGCAGGAGGACGAGGCACCCGACTCTCACCTGTAACTGATGTAATCAGCAAACAGCTGTTACCAGTCTACAATAAACCGATGATCTATTATCCGCTGTCAATGTTGATGTTATCGGGTATTCGGGAGATTATGGTTATTACTACACCTGAGGACTTACCTGTTTTTCGTCGCTTACTTGGTGATGGGGATCAATGGGGTATCTCATTTCAATATTGCGAACAAGATGAACCACGAGGCCTGGCTGATGCCTTTATTATCGGCAGGGATTTTATCGCTGGAGAACCGGTATGTTTGATTTTAGGCGATAATATTTTTTTCGGGCTTGGGTTCAAGTTACAAGTGCAACAGATGATAGCTCAGAGAATACCCCAAAAGGTTGCCAAAAGCAAGCTAAAATGTTCGCAACAGCTGCAAGGTGTTTCTTGTTTTGTGCTTGCTAGAGCTATCTTTACGGACTTGATTAACCCTATCCGGTCTCCTAAACAATGCCTGGTTTGTTAAAGTGCGAGTTTTTACAGTAGACTCATTAATAAATGTTTAAGACCAAAACCGATACCTCATAATTATTAAACCTTACAACCAGTTTAGAGTTCATTCAAGGAGGTTGACAAACCTTCTCGTCCATAATAATATGAGTAAAGTTGGATTTATCCAATCGACAGATTTGAAAGTGAGCAAACGATCATGAAGATTCAACTGAGATTAGCACACATCTGTACCTTCCTTATCACGATTATTCTTATCGTTCCAACATTCGGTAGTGATTCTATTGCTGCTGACGTTAAAACCAGTACAAATCAGAACATGTATGGATATATACCGGGTGAATTAATCATCGGGGTGGAACAAAAGAATGGGAAGTCCACGGTGAACATAGAAGCGATAAGTTCTGATATTGGCGCTTCTATTGTCGACATCGCCCTGGATGGTGATTTTTATCTATTGCGTTTCCATAACGATATTGAGTTGCAAAACAAAATGGAATGGCTTGCTCATCAACCAGGTATTCGTTATGTGGAGCGCAACGGTATTATGAGTATTCTTCCGGATGCATCATTATCTGCTGAGGACCTACGTACTACATATACCCCCAAAGATCCTCGTCATAAGTTTCAATGGTACTTAGACAAGATCTTGTATAACTTGACCGATCCACCCGAGATAGAAAATGTCCCTTGCATCGTCATACTGGATACTGGTGTGGATTATAACCATCCTGATTTGAAGGGTAAAGTCTTTAAGGGCAAAGATGTCATCGATAATGATTTCAACCCTATGGATATGCAAGGGCATGGCACGCACGTTGCAGGTATTATCGGTGCTGTTACTAATAACTCGAGGGGTATTTCAGGTGTGTCACCCAACAGCAATATTCTGGCCGTAAGAGTATTAGATGCCAATGGTATCGGAACATTCGATCAGATCGCACGAGGTATCCAGTGGGCAAATAGAGCGGTCTCATCGAAGTGTGGAGGGCAAATAATCAAGATATACAACCTGAGCTTCAGTGGTGATTTCAGCCAGGCAGTCTCAGATGCGATAAAAACCGCGGTGGATAAAGGTCGTCTGGTTGTCGCCGAGGTCGGAGATAACAATTCATCTACAAAGCA
>Ga0315285_10001928_pt1 | contig 21804 bp, 13 predicted proteins | sample YL17G09_36_MG_FD_203698 | JGI IMG/M metagenome (GOLD analysis project Ga0315285, IMG submission 203698) | Sediment microbial communities from Yellowstone Lake, YNP, Wyoming, USA - YL17G09_36 | ecosystem: Environmental > Aquatic > Freshwater > Lake > Sediment | place: USA: Wyoming | collected...
CTCTCTTCATCATTTAACCAAAGGGTGTATGGGAGGGCAAAGCTTTGCCTTTGTTTCTCATATTGGGAAAGTACAGATATGTGGTTTCCTTGATTTAGAATGTGGAGATATTAGGAAAGAACCATTTAATAAGATATGGAAGGAATCTGAAATTTTTAATCAGCTCAGGGATTCAAAAAAATATAAGGGGAAGTGTGGAATTTGTGAGTATTTAACTATTTGTGGGGGATGTAGAGCCAGAGCCTATGCCCTTTGTGGAGATTATCTTGCCGAAGAGCCTTTCTGCTCTTATGTTCCATTGAAAATAAAACCTTGAAAACTTTCATTAACCACAACGACACAACGGACACAATAAAACAATATAAATTAAAAACGCACAACTGACAATTACATAATAATTCAACAAACACTAAACTCTAAATCGTAAATAAATTCAAAACACAAAACATTAAACAGAAACACTTACTTTGAGTTTTGTATTTTGTTCATTTGAGTTTGTTTAGTGTTTAGGATTTCTAATTTAGAGTTTATTTCTAGGATTGTCAGTTTTGAATTATCTCTTGTGTCCGTCGTGTTGTCGTGGTTAATAAACCTTATTATCTTATTCCTCTTCCACTAAATAAACTTGGTCGTGGACTCTGGCGTGTTCGATGACTTTAATTCCAATGCTATCACCTTTAACAGCTTTTTCCACATCCTGATGTTCAATCTGCATCGAATTAATTTTTTGAGTGAAATCAGAAGTGTGTCCTTTGATGTGAATTGTATCGCCCACTTTTAATTCGCCATTCGTAATATCAATTCCTGCCACATTGATATGAGTGAAATAATGTGTCACAACTCCTATTTCTTTTTCTTTCATCCCGTATACCCCCTTGTTTACATTGTTACAATACAATTAAATGTTAAAAGTGTTGATTTAGTCAACATAAAAATAGAATTTATGAGGGAATAATTGTTTTTGAAAAATAACTTATAAGAAAAAACCCATTGAAAAATTTTTATGTAGTTTCCATATTTTAAAAAATTATTAAAAGAGAGAACTGTAATGAAAAGTAAAAAAGTGGTTTTCTTTTTATTATATATTTTTATTTTATTAACATATGATTTTGCTCAAGGTAATAAACAAGAAAAAATCAAGATGCTTTGGATTGATTCGGAGATGGGTGTGTTCGATGTCTCGGATAAGGAGAAGGTTGTGAGTTTGATTACCAAATGTGGTGAAGTCGGGATTAATTATGTCGCTGTGGATGTGAAGAATTATGCTGGTCTTGCGTTTTATAATAGCAAGATTGTTCCAAGGGTCACTAAGTGGGATGGAAAAGATTATCCAGCAGATTTCGATTTATTACAAACTATGATTGAGGAAGGACATAAACAGAAAATAAAAGTCTTTGCCGCATTGAATGTGTTTTCGGAAGGTCTGAAAAAGGAGAAAATAGGTCCTGCATATTCTCATCCCGAATGGGAAGCAGTGGTTTATGATAAGTTTGAATATATTGTTGATTCAAAAGGTAATAAAAAAGAAATTATCTCAATAAATAATCGTGCGGACAGGGATGGATTATCTTTATTTAGTGATGGCTATGGAGAGAGAATATATAAAAAAGATTCACCTCAAAACGCTATTGATGGCAATGTCGATAGCAACCACAGTGTTTGGATTTCTGATGATAAGACTAATACACATTTCCTCGAAATAAATTTCCCTTCAGTGATAAATATTGAGAAATTAAAACTATTTTTTGTTAAAGGCTTTGTTCCACGAGCTTACAAAATATTATTAATGGCAAAAGGAAACACAATAAAATTGATAGATATAAAGGAGAATTTTTTTATCATGCCTGAATACGAAGTTCAGGATAAAAATTATGTGGATACAATCAAGATTGAATTTACAGATTGTGGATTTGACAACATTGCAAGGATTCGTGAAATTAAGGCACTTAAGACTGTTGGGAATAATGTATTAAAAAATGTGTGTATTGGTGCAATAATCAAAGCGGATTCCTCGATGGATAGAGGGGATGGGATATTCATCACAGTCAAAGGTTTAAAGGTTGAAAGTTTCAAGTTTGAAAAAGAAGTTTATGATGATGGTATCATAATTCCTCAAAATGGTTTTGTCCTGATTGCTGATAGCACTGTGAAAGATTGGGTAAAGGCACATTTGTCATTTAATAAAAAGGTAAGAATTATTACCGAAACCGAATTTTTTAAAGAATCCGAATATCCTAAAGGGACTTTAGTTTATGTGAACCCGATAAATCCTGAAGTTCAAAAGAGAACTTTAGAGATAATCAAGGAAATTATAAATAATTATGAGATAGATGGAATTGTTCTCGACAGAGTTCGGTATGATAATTTCAAAATTGATTTTAGCGATTTTAGCAGAAAGGAATTTGAAAAATGGCTTGGGAAAAAGATTGAGAGGTTCCCAGAAGATATTTATGAATTGCCTAATCCAATGGTCGGTGGAGAAATTATCAAAGGGAAATATTATAAAGAATGGATAGAATGGCGTGCGAAAAATATTAAAGATTTTATGGTTGAGATTTCTGAAACCGTGAAGTCTTCTGATGTAACACGAGATTTATCTCGTAGAGAGTTGCGACATAAATGTCGCACTACATCAAACAAAAAAATTATATTTGGAGATTATGTTGGAGGTTGGTATCCGGAATATTGGGAAGTTGGTGTGAACTGGGCAAGCTCAAAATACGACCCATCACAGGATTATGACTGGGCAACAAAGACATATAAAAATACAGGTTATGCCGAACTCCTCGATTTTTTATCGCCTGGTTTGTATTATTCATATCTAACTAAAAAAGAGGCAAAACAAAATGAAACAGAAGAATATAATAGTATTGAAGGTGGAATAGAATTATTAGAAAAGATTGTTGGTGATTCGACAAATATTATAGTGGGCTTATATTATCCTAACTTGTATGATAAAGAGAGGTTCAGACAGGCTGTGCAAATGTCACTGAATAAGACCGATGGCATTATGATTTTTTCTCATCATTATTTTGTAAAAGATAATAAATGGGATGTTCTAAAATACGCATTAAAAGAAAAACAGAACGCGGATTACCACAGATAAATTACAAAAATTTAAAATGTAAAACCGACAACTGACAATATAAAATGATTAAATTTTTTATTTAATTTGTCGGTTGTCAGTTTTTAATTGTCAGTTTTAAATTGATTATCAGTATTTATCAGTGGTTTTATAGTCCTTTATTCGTGCGTATTAGTACAATTCGTGGTTATAAAAATATTAAGCCACGAAATGACACGAAAAAGAAAAGGGGCAGAAGAGTTTATTTCTGCCCCTTACATTTTGGTTAGGAACGGTCACGACCGTTTCCTACAATTTTATTTATTTCTTTTTCTTCTTAGGAGTGGATTTTTTAGCTTTCTTCAGAGATTTAGCTGATTTTGAGGTTGCGCCTCTTTCATAGAGAACTGCGGCGTGGGCTGATGCAAGTCTTGCTATGGGAACTCTGAATGGTGAACAACTTACATAGTCCATTCCGACTTTATGACAGAAATGAATGGATGCTGGGTCTCCTCCGTGCTCACCACAAATTCCGACCTTTAAGTCAGGTCTTGTGGCACGTCCTCTTTTAATACCCAAATCTACCAATTGCCCGACACCTTCCGTATCCAATGTTTGGAATGGGTCAGCTGGAAGAATCTTCTTCTCAAGATAGCTTGGTAAGAATCCTCCGATGTCGTCACGACTATAACCATAGGTCATTTGAGTAAGGTCATTGGTTCCGAAGGAGAAGAATTCGGCTACTTCAGCAATTTTATCAGCAGTTAGAGAAGCTCTTGGAATTTCAATCATTGTGCCTATTAGATATTTGAATTTGATATTATATTGTTTCTGAACTTCTTTTCCGACTTTATCAATTAAATCATACTGGTCTTTAATTTCTTCAACAGTTCCAATAAGTGGAACCATTACTTCAGGAATTACCTTCATTTTCTTTAAGGTAAGTTCTGCAGCTGCTTCGAAGATTGCTCTTGTCTGCATTTCAGTAATTTCAGGATAAACAACACCGAGTCTACAACCTCTATGACCAAGCATCGGGTTAAGTTCGTGAAGTTGAGCAATTCTTGCTTCAAGTTTATCGACAGAAATACCTAACTCATCAGCTAATTCTTTTACCTGCTCAGGGTCCTTTGGTAGAAACTCATGAAGTGGAGGGTCTAATAATCTTATGGTAACAGGTAGACTTTCCATTGCCTCAAAGATACCGATAAAGTCTTTTTTCTGATAAGGTAAAAGTTCATCAAGAGCTTTTCTCCTATCTTCCACGGTTTCTGCAACAATCATCTTTCTCATCGACTTAATTCTCTCCGGGTCAAAGAACATATGTTCAGTTCTGCATAGACCAATTCCCCGGGCTCCAAAGATTCTTGCCTGTTTAGCATCTTCAGGTCTATCGGCATTAGTTCTAATTTTGAGTTGTCGGACTGCATCGCAGATTTTCATAAATTCAACGAATATAGCATTATGCTCTAAATCAGGTACCTCTAATGGTAATTGTCCTTCATAAACATAGCCTTTTGTTCCATTAAGAGTGAGCCAATCGCCTTCTTTTACAACTTTGTTGTTAACGTTGAATTGCTTTTTCTCATAATCAATATCAATAGCACCGCAACCAACGATACAGCACTTTCCCCAACCTCTTGCAACGAGTGCGGCGTGGGATGTCATACCACCCTTTGCTGTGAGGATAGCTTGTGCACTGTGCATTCCGTGAACATCTTCAGGAGAGGTTTCATCTCTGATAAGAATGACTTTCTTACCCTGCTTTGCCCATTCTTCTGCATCATCAGCGGTGAAAACAGCCATTCCAAATGCGGCACCAGGACCAGCTGGTAATCCTTTTGCAAGTGGTTTATGATGTCTTTCTTCTTCAGGAGTTATCATAGGATGAAGTAATTCATCGAGTTGTGCAGGAGTAACTCTCATAACAGCTTCTTCTTTGGTGATAAGTTTTTGTTTACACATATCCACAGCCATTTTAACAGCAGATGGACCATTGCGTTTACCTACTCTGGTTTGGAGCATATAGAGAGTGCCTTTTTCGATAGTGAACTCGATGTCCTGCATATCTTTATAGTGTTTTTCCAACTTGTTTCGGATACCATAGAGTTGTTTATATAATTGAGACATACCTTCTTCTAAGCTTTTGAAGCGCTTATTTTCTTCCGATTTGCTATCTTCATTAAGAGGAGCAGGTGTTCTGATACCAGCAACGACATCTTCGCCTTGAGCATTAACAAGATATTCGCCATAGAATTTGTCATCACCAGTTGCGGGATTTCTTGTAAATGCGACTCCGGTAGCTGAGTCATTTCCCATATTTCCGAAGACCATTGATTGAACAGTCACTGCTGTTCCCCACTCATCAGGGATATTTTCAATTCTTCTATAAGAGATGGCTCTTTTCCCAACCCAGGACTGGAAAACGGCTCCGATTCCACCCCAGAGTTGTTCTTGTGGGTCATCAGGGAATTGTTTACCCAAGACTTTTTGGATTCTCTCTTTAAAGAGAGTGCAAAGTTTTTTGAGGTCTTCTGTGTTCAAATCAACATCGTTTTTCACACCTTTTTTCTCTTTCATTTCACCCATAATTTTTTCGAGCTGTTTTCTAATGCCTTTTTCATCGCTTTCGGGTTCAACTCCAGCTGCTTTCTCCATAACAACGTCTGAATACATCATTAATAGTCTGCGATAGGCATCCCAGACGAACCTTTCGTTTTTGGTTTGTTTGATAAGACCGGGAATGGTTTTAGAGGTAAGCCCAACATTAAGGACAGTCTCCATCATACCCGGCATTGATCTTCTGGCACCGGAGCGAACAGAGACAAGGAGAGGATTTTCTGGGTCACCAAACTTTTTACCCATTAGTTTTTCAATTTTTTTAAGGGCTTCATCAACCTGTTCTTTTAGTCCTTTCGGATAAGATTTTTTATTTTTATAATAGTGAGTACAGACCTCAGTAGTGATAGTAAAACCTGGTGGAACGGGTAATTTCAAGTTGGGATGACCAGCCATTTCTGCGAGGTTTGCACCCTTTCCCCCTAATAGATTTTTCATTTTTTCGTTGCCATCTGCTTTGCCTCCGCCAAAGAAGTAGACAAATTTGGGCTTCTTCACTTTAGCTGACATATATATTCCTCCTAATATAATTTTATTACTTGATAATCTAAAAAACCTCTATGACTATGTATGAATCTTTTTAGTTAAAAATAATTGCAGTTATGTAAATATATGATGGTGTTCGTGTCAAATTAATTTTTTATGTGGAAATAAGAGAGGTTTTTATTATTTGATATCTCCGAGATATTACTTTTAGAGATGAATTATTATGATTGCCTCGGCTAATGTGCTACTTTTAAGGAAGACTTCTGGTGTATCATTATAAGTGAATTGGTTAAGTTGAGTAGAAGCTCTGAGTAAGGTTTTTTAATAATAATCCTGTCTTTGGAATAAACTTGATAAATTTTTTTGGAGATTTTTATTTAAGCTTATATGATAAATAGTCGATAAAAAAATAACTATCAATTTCTGCGTTGAAAACAAAAAAGATATTATTACGAATTTCTAAAAATATTGTAAATAAATGGTGCTTCTTCCTAATTAAAACAATAAAGTTATGGTTTAATTCTTTATAATGAAGTGTAAAATAGAAATATAACTACAAAATATAATATTTGTAAAATTATTTATTTCTCGATAAGAAAAATATTTTAAAATTGAAATATCTTATATGAAAAAACTTTTTATTAGAAAGATGAAAAAAATAGTTGACATTTAGGATTAACATTTGTGATAAATCATATACTTTAAAAAAAAGTGAGAATGGGATTGTTTTCTTTAAGTAAGTTTTTCCGTTCATTAACCGAAGATAAATTTAATTATTTTTCATTAGGGTTTATGTTTGTTGATTTATAATAGCTATTTTTAAAACAAGGAGGAATTTTATAATGAGACAAAGTTTAAAATGGGTGGTTATTTTTTTTGTAATGGTTTTGGTTTTGGCTTATGGATTAGTTGCTCAGACACCTGTTGGGACTTATGAGTTTGAATGGAGCCTGGATGAATGGACTCATATGCCTAATACTTCTGATGTTCCGGGATTAACACATCTAATTTATGGATATGATGGTCATAATTTAATTCTCTATTCTCCTTTGCAAACGGATCCTAATGCTACGGCTTTTGGTTATTGGATAAATGATTCCACTGATTTTACGAGTGCTGACATTCCAGCGAACTCATTGTTCAGGGGAACGTTTTGGGTCAGTACAAATCAAGAAGATCACACATTAGTTCCTCAATTAAGGCTTGCGATGAGAAATGAGACGGCAAATTTTAATTCTCTTTTGCAAATAAATAGTATCAATAATGTTATTTCTCCAGAAAAAGAAGGCGGTGATTATATCCTAATTTATAATACACCCAGACCAGAAATAAAAGCATTTGAACATTGGTTTCAACCCCATCCCGGCTCTTTATATCCCAGTTTTGATGGTTTGACAGTTACCTTTGAATTAATTAATTATTATCAGAGTTTAGGTCTTGATGAAGGTGCACTCTTTTTAGACAGGGTTGAGATAGATAGATTTGATTTATCATCAGCCGTATTTACGTCAACTCAAGATTTCGATCTTTCACAGTGGTATCCTGATTTGGGTGCCTCACAAGGATTTTATACCTGTGATTTCCTTACGCCACAACCAGGGGTTATAGGACTTACTCCTCATCCCACAGGCTCTCCTTTACAGAACCTATTCTGCTATGGAGTATGGCAGGGTGCTCCTAATATGCTTTCTATTGATGGTGTTACTATTGGGGGACATTCTTATCTATATCGAGGAGTTCTTAACATATCGTCAGAGGCTTCGTCCCTGAAAGATGTTCCTTATGCAAAGTTTGTATTGCTTCAAAAGCAAGTAAGAGAAGGCAGCGCTCTTGGTATATCGTCCAACTTAGATGATATAGCTACAATTATTCCTGACCCGCTTGGTAAAGAATACTTCGTATACTTCCGACCACCTGATGTAGAAGTTACTGTTGCTCCTGAAGACGAGAGATATGTATATGGAGAATTCTCATTGATGAACTTCTGGGGTGATGATCCAACAGGAAAACTATATCTCAATTCAGCGAAACTTGATAGAATTGATCCTGATGAACTGCTACCGTAAATTATCTTAGTTGTAGATAAAAGTGCAAAAGGGCGAAAATATTTCGCCCTTTTTTATTTTGTGTAAAAATGGAGTGTTAGTGTGTTTAAAGGTATAATGAAAAATAGAAAAGAGTGATAGAACACAGATTCTCATAGATACATTCGTATTTACACAGATTGGATATTAATATAAAAAAATTCTTAGTAAATAAAATCTGCGATTATCTGTGCCTTGTCATGCTGAACTTGTTTCAGGGCAAGGTTCGGAATGACATTTTCAGGTTTTATCTGTGTTAATCCGCGGTCTATTGTCTTTCTCTGTGTTTTTCATATTCTTCATAGTTTAATATTTTATTGCCTTCTCTGTCTTCTCTGTGGTTAATAAGATACTTTTACCATTTTTATTGGAGGATTAAATATGGAATTGACTTATGCAAAGACAATGGAGGATTTGAAGGAGATTGCAGATAAGATGGGAAAAGTATTCTCACGTGGAAGTTATTTTACTTTTTATAAAACACGGATGGATTATCAGACTCTCGACCCTTATTTCAAACCGGAACATTCCCGTATCATAAAAGAGAATGGCGAGATTGTGAGTCATGTGAGTATCATCGAAAAATACGTTCGTATCGAAAAATCCGTTGTGAAGATGGCAGGAATTGGCGATGTTTACACGTTGCCAGATTATCGCGGAAAAAATTACAGCAGAATCCTGATGGATGATGCTATTAAATATATGGAAGAGAATGATTATCCGATTTCAATGCTTTATGGCATTCCGAATTATTATCACAAGTTCGGATATATTGAGGTGGTTACGAACTATGCGAGCTTTATCCCGACGAAGAATACAAAAGATGTGATGCCTACATTAAAAATAAGACCGTATAAAAATTCCGACCTTGAAAAAATCAATGAGCTTTATAATGAAGAGTATAAAAGAAAGACAGGCTCTATCAAAAGAGTTACAAAATCCTGGTATAAAATCGCTAACCCACAAAACACAATTGTTGTTGTTGATAATTCTGATACTCCTTTGGGATATATGACTATGAATACACCTTATGGTGGTTATACATATTACCCTGAAGTTGTTGCTCCGAATCAGGAAATTAAAGATACTCTTATGGCAGAAGCTGTGAGAATGGCTTCAGAACAGGTGAATCCGGAGATTGAATTTCGAATTGCCCCTGACAATTCATTTTATGAGTATTTGCAAAATTTCGGTCCGAAGAATACCTCCAAAAAATTCAAAGAGGGTGAAGGACAGGGGATGCTAAAAATTGTGAATACAGTAAGATTATTTGAGGAAATTAAGGGAGAACTGCAGGAGAGAATAAATAATTCAAAAATTTTCAATTATTCGGGAATTCTTAATCTATTGACTGATGCGGGAGATGTTTCGTTCATTTTTGAAAATGGGAAATTGAAGATTAAAAACTATAAAAAAAATAATGGTGTATCCATTCAAACAAAACAGAATTATTTAGTTCGCTCAGTGGTTGGTTTTTGGAATGTGGAGAGTTTCTTATTAAGATCAGGAATTGATGAATTAGATAAGCAGGAAATTGAAATTCTTAATGTCTTGTTTCCGATGGATTATTTCTTTACTTGCGAGGGGGATTATTTTTGATATTGTGATTATTTAAAAAACGCATAAATTTACAAAGTGGGATAAATCCTTGACTACATAAACAAAATTGGCTATTTGATTTATTTGTGTTATAATTGTTTTTGAGGGTAAGTTTTAGGAGAAATGCGAAAAATAATCGTCGAGAAAATAAAAAATGCGGGAGTAATCGGTGCTGGTGGTGCTGGTTTTCCAACTTATGTAAAGGTTAATAACGAGTGTGAATATGTAATTGCGAATGGTTCTGAATGCGAACCTCTCTTGAAATGTGACCAGCAGATGATGATTTACTATGCTGATGAAATAATTAATGGTTTAGAAATCTTAAAGACAGCTACGGGCGCAAAAAATCTTGTCATTGCAACAAAGGAAAAATACAAAGACGCAATCGATTCTCTTAAAATGGCAATTAAAAATAAAAATTCATCGGCTAAGATTTTCTTACTCCGAGATTTTTACCCTGCTGGTGATGAGCATATCCTCACTTATGAGGTCACAGGAAGAATAATTCCCGAAGGAGGAATACCATTAAATGTAGAAGTCTTAGTTCAAAATGTTGGGACATTAATTGATATATCAAGGGCAATGAGAGATATTCCTGTAACATCGCGGTTTGTTACCATAACGGGAGCTGTGAAAAATCCTTGCACTTTAAATTTACCGATTGGGAGTCTCGTTTCGGATGCTATTGAAATGGCTGGTGGCTCCACTATAGATAATTATAAGGTCTTAGCTGGTGGAATTATGATGGGAAAAATCATTGATGAAAAGAAAGGAAGTATTTCTAAAAGAATATCGGCATTAATTGTTCTCCCTGAAGACCATTTTATTGTGCAAGATAAATTGGCAACGGATGAGAATGTCTTACAGATTTCTCGAAGCGTATGTGAGCAATGTTCGCAATGTACAGATATATGTGTAAGATATTTGTTAGGACATAACTTATATCCTCACAAAATAATGCAGTCTGTTGGATGGAATTCTCAGGTCCATCCAGACGTAATTACGAGTGCGTATTTGTGTTGTGAATGTGGATTATGCGGTGCGTTATTTCAGTGTCCCACAGGACTATCTCCTAACAGAATAAATGCGAGATTTAAAAAAATATTTAATTCAAGCAAGATACCTAATACCCATAATAGAAGTATTAGCAAGGTAAGGGAAGAGCGTAATGGAAGGCTTGTTCCTATGGAACGGCTTATGCAAAGACTATACATTGAGAAATATAATCATCCTGCGCCTTTACATCCTGAAATAACAAATGTTAACATAGTAAAAATACCTCTCAGAGAGCATATTGGAAAGGGGTCTGAACCGATTGTTAAGAGAAATGAATATGTTAAAACAGAGCAAATTATTGCTGTTATACCGGAAAATGCAGTAGGGAGTAACATTCATTCATCTATAAATGGCAAGGTAACAGAAATAAATCCCGAGTATATCCAAATATCAGCTAATGGGAGTGTATAAATATTTATCTATGACGTTAGGAAAACTATAATGAAAGTTCTTTATGCTACAGACATCCATGGTCACATAAGTTACTTCGAAGAGATTTTTGAAGTTGTGAGAAAGGAGAAAATTTATTTAATTCTTCTTGGTGGTGGAATATTACCGAAAATTGGAAGATACGAGGAATTATTCAAGAATCAAAAAGACTTCATTATAAACTATTTGAGACCCAGATTACTTAAGTATAGGAGCGAAAGGAAACGCTCTAAGATACTTCTTATTCTCGGAAACGATGATTTTGCAGGAACAATCCCACTCTTTGAAGAATTGGAGAGAGAAAATCTTCTAAAGTTTATACACAATAAAAGAGTCGTAGTAGGTAACGGATTTAGCTACATAGGCTATAATTGTGTTCCCCCCACCTCATTTGCAAATAAAGACTTTGAGAGATTTGATTTACGGAGTGATAAGCACATAGATAGAGGTTATCCTGCGATGATCAGTGACAGCACAGGCATTCATTTTGTTAATCCCTCTGAAACAATAGAAAAACATTTGTCAATCGAACAAGAAATATCTGTTCTACCTGAGCCTTTGAATTATAAAAAAAGTATTTATTTAATCCATACGCCGCCCTATGGAACGAAAATAGATTGTTTGTTCAGTGGAGTTCATGCAGGAAGCAAGGCTATCAGGAAATTCATAGAGGAAAAACAACCACTTTTAACACTTCACGGTCATATTCATGAGGCACCTTTAGTAACAGATGTCTACATTGATAAAATTGGGCAGACCTTTGTTATTAATCCCGGACAATACGGGGATAAGCTTTATTACATTACCTTTGCTGTTGAAGATATCGAGGGAACACTCAAACACAGCGTTCTTAATCAACAGAATAAATCGCAATAAAAGTTCACAATGTAGGGACAGAACACTGTTCTGTCCCTACAAAGAAATAGTTGTTTTTTATGGTCTTTCGTGGCTTATTCTTTTATATTTTCATCCAAACTATGACAGATTAAGCAGTCACTTTCGGTTATGATTAGAATCCCGTGTTCATACTGATTGAAGTGACACCTATCACAACTTAATCCTGCCTCTTTATGCTTTTTATGACTATAAGGAAACTTATGATATTTTATATCTTTTGTCTCAAACCCGGTATGACACTTGATACATTCGTTTTCTTCTATGTCTTCTGATAAAGGTTTGGGAAGTGTCTTTAATTGATGGCAAAGAAGACACTGATTCATATTTTTCTGATGGCATTCTTCACAGGAATTCATAGGGGGTCGATTCGACTTTGGTTTTAATTTAGTATGTTCTACATTTAAATGGCAATTCAGACAATCAGCTTCATATTTTTCGAGATGGTTTTTGTGTGTGATATTGATTTGCATTAGATTGAATTTATAGGGTGTTGTATCTTCATATTGTTTTAGCTGATGACACTTAGTGCAGTTTTTGTTTATAATGGATTGTTTGTTAGTAAAGGTTTTATGGGGGGCTATTAATTTTTCAAGAAAGGGTGTGCCTTCTTTTAAATGGCAATCATAACACTTTACTGAAGCAGGATGCGTTTCATTCTTGAATGCTCGGTCTTTGTTCGGTTTATGGCAGAGTAAGCATAGATTATTAAATTCTATTCTGTAAACCGTAGCAGTAAGAAATAGAAAGGTAATTATGATGGAAATAAAATAAATTACTTTTTTGATTTTTTTATTTTGAATTATGTATAGCACTTTTTCGGCAACAAGAAATTACCTTCAAGAATTATTATGGAATAAAATATGGGTTATTAAGTATGTCAATATCATTTTTTGTATGATCAAACGCATTTTGAAAGAAACTTGAAATAAAATTGAGGTCTTTATCATAACTCTCTTCTTGAAGGGTGTTAATGTCGATTTCTACCATTAATGCCCAATCGAGTTGTTTGGGAGGAGCAGACCTGAGAGGCCTGAATCTTAACCATCGGTTTATTTGCATCCCGTCTTTCAAAGATAATTTGTGAAGAGCATTTATGTGGAGTTCGCTGATAGGTTTATCACCAAATGGTTTCTTATCACCCAAAAAGTAATTTGTGAGATGCTGATTGACACTTTTACCCATCTCATAGAACAGTTGAACAACAAAGCCTGTTCTGATGAATTTAACATTGCTGAATTCTGCAAGATAGCTGTTTATTCTTAATAGAAGTTTGAGAAATTCAGGGAAACAGGTGTCGGGATCTACAGGTGGCGAATAAATCTGTCGTAAGTTAATTTGGGCTTTAGCAAGTTCAAGAATAACATTTTTTTTCTGATTTAAAAGAATAATACGTGGTATTTCGGGAGGAAAAATTTCCGGAATATTCTGAAAGACGGGATTTGCATCAAAAATGGGGAATTTAACAAGCATATCGTTGGTAATTTGAGAGCTATCAGGCAACTCGAATTGACGGGTAAATAAGACGGATAAGAATGAAAGTATTTTGTATTTGGTCAACATTTTTCACCTCAAAAAAATATGATTGAAAACCTTTAAAGTGTTTATTTTTTGTGATAACAGTTTTAATTATTTTTTTAAAAATAATTCATAGGGGAATTCAAGAGAGAAGTCTTCCTCGAAAATATTATTTTTTATAACTTTCAAATTATGCATTGACTCTAACGGTTGGCAATGTTTTTTTAAGGGTTTTATTATGTAGGGGTATATTGAATATGCCCTGTATTTGTGGAGGCATGTGCAACGTGCTTCTACTTGTTGCTTGACATTGCTTGCCCATTAGGTCATAAAGAGTCTCAATTAAATCTGTCAAAAAAATAATTTTTATCTGTGTTTCATCTGCATATTTGTTCTCAGTAGTAGCCACGGGCTTTAGCCCGTGTTAAATAAACGCAATCTAAGGATTGCGGCTACCTTTTGTGAATAAGGAACCCTTCATCTAAATAACATAAAATGGAAACACTAAATAATAGGCGATCATTAGGTAAAAGTAATTACCAATTAATCTTAGTTATGTCACTAATTTTGTCTTTCATTATTTGTTGTTTCGTTTCTTACATAATGAAAGATTACAAATTAGATGATGCGTTAATTTATTATCGGTATATATCGAATGCCTTAGAAGGCAAAGGCTTGGTTTATAATGAGGGTGAAAGGTTTAATGCCTTAACTTCACCATTATATACTTATATTTCTTTGATAATGGCTTATATTCTTGGGGACATTCAGATTTCTCAGATTATCATCTGTGCAATATTTCTCTATTTGACAGGGATTATGGCAGTCATTCTTTTCCGAGGCACAATCTCAGATTTTATCTTAGGAATGACCCCAGTATTGATTAGTAGTAGTATATATTTTTATAGTACGTTTGGTTTAGAAACAACTCTCTTTTTATTTTTAATTCTCTTGGGGATATGGTTATATAAGAAGGAGAAATATTTTCTTTTAGGAATCGTATCGAGTTTACTTCTTCTCACCAGAGGTGAATCTATATTTCTTGTCGGGACTTTTATTGGTATGCATTTTGTGCAAAAGAGAAAAATTCCATCTCTCAAAATATTTATTCTTCCAGTATTAATCCTTTTTGCTAACTTTCTATTCAACTTCTATTATTATAATTCGTTTTTTCCCAACACTCTTTTAGCAAAAATATATCAAGGGAAATCGGATTTATTTGGTAAATGGCCCATCTTTTTCTCTTCTTTAGATGGTTTCATACAATGGTTTTTTGATGGGGATAATCTTCTGATATTCTTTTTGATTGTTTTTGGCTGTGTTGGGCTGATACTCAATTATAGAAACAAAATTATTGCTACATATATCGCATTTCTCATATTTTACACTCTCTTTTATGTGATTTTAAATATTCCAAATTACCATTGGTATTATGCTCCATATTTTTTAATTATATACATTCTCTTCTCGTTTGGCTTGGATTCAATACATAAATATGGAATAGGGCTGGATAAAAATTTGAAAAGCAAGGGAATATTGAAATATGCCTATACAGCTTTATTCTCGATCGGGATTTTTTTAATACTTTTTTACATTTTAATACAACAAGTTAGTTATGCATATAAATGGAGAGGAGCTATCGGGAATAAAAATTATACAAACATTGGGATATGGTTGCGGGACAATACTGATGAGAAGGCAAAGATTGCGTGTGTAGAAATTGGGCATATAGGCTGGTATTCTCAACGATACATAATAGACATCTTTGGGTTGGTCAATCCGAATAATGCGCGTTTTATAGCAGAGAAAAGATATGGGGAGTGGTTTAGGTATTATCAGCCGGATTATATCTTGGTTCATAATCCTTTATGGATTCAAGAGGTAGGTTTTAAAGGCTTAATTGAGGGGGGAGTATACGTTCCCTGCGACAAATTTTATTTTAAAGGATACACATTATTAAGGAAAAAATGACGAGAGTGGATTTATTTTAGATACTTTTTAAGTGTTATTATTTATTTTGTTCTTTTGAAACTGAGCATCCTGCTATCGTGGTAAGATGACTAAAAACAACACATCTTATTTGTTTGTAGTCCCCACTTCAGTGGGAGAAAATTTCACCTGCTAAAGCAGGAACTACAAATTGGAGTAACATAAATTAGGAGATTTCATATTTGCATTTATTATATAAAAAGTAATATAAATGACATATTTGTTGATGACAATTTAGTATATAAAAATAATTGACTATGAAGCACAAAGATGCTACTAAATATAGAAAATTTGCATTAATAATAGGGAATTAATTTTTAATAAATAATTACATTTTTTTGTTGACTTTAAGAAAATCAGTGATATAAATTAAGATGAATTTAAAATATATTTGTATGAAATAAAGAATTTGGGGGTGAATGTACCAGCGATAAAACCTATTTGTAATGCTACGGAAATAGGAGGTGAAATTAAAAAACTGGCGGTTGCCAACAATTCCCTTGTTATTGCCGTAGACAGAAGAGAAAACTAAACCCAAGAAAGGAGGGTTAGGTTTTATGAAGAAATCCTTGCTTGCGACCCTTGTCGCAGGTATCTTTTTATTGTCGGTTGGTGCATTTGCTGGTACGGTTACGATTAGTGATATTCCGGATATTATTGTAGTAGATGATGGATTGCCAAGTGGAACTCCAGGTAACAACGACTTTGTATTCAGCCAGCCATTTAAGTTTGCTAATTACATCTACACCGCGGGCAGTACTTCCACTAATCCTATAACTGTTTCCTACATCGTCTATGATGCCTCAGCCACTATTATAAGTAAATTAGCACTTTCTATTGAGGGTGTGGCACATCCAATGACTACTTCCGGAGGCAAGACGGCGCCGGCAGTGTTGGGAACAGTAGCAGGACTCGACGCTGGAACTCAAGGCATTACTGCTAATGCTTTGTTCCTTGAATACGTCAATACACCACCACTGGTTGGTTCCACAGCAGAATACACAAGATACATCAGATTAACAGGTGCCAATGGTGCTGATCTTCCGGGAACTTCACCGCGTGACATAGGCATTTTTATGGATAAAACCGGAACAGACAGATTCAGTGGTGTACGACAACTGTTTGTAGACGATTTTGACTCTGGTATAGAGGGCTGGATATTCACTATTGCCTATGGAACTGCTGCGAGTGCAACACCAGGCAGCGCGAGTGGCGCGTTGACAATCACTTATAATAACACTATGTCATATAGTTACTGGCGGCGTCCTTATGGAACTGCTGGACCAGAACCAATTGCTCCGTTGACCTCAGATAAGTTATATAAAGTTATTGCGAACGTAACATCGAGCGTTGCACCTTCTGTAACTGCTGTAGGTGGTTATCCGGACTTCCGTATCTATACAGGCTTAGCAAACGGTTGTGGTTTGATTTGGTACTTAAGTAGTGCCTTATCTCTTGGTGGTTCTAATTATATTTCACCATCAACCACTCCAAGAGACTATACCATTTACTTTGAGGCTACTGGAGCACCGGTTGGAGGCAGTTCAGATTTAATCCTGCAATTTGAAGGTTACAACTTCCCATACGGTACTCGTCCCAATTTTATCGGCTCAGTGATTAGTTTGAATAGAATAGAACTTGACGAGTTGACATATAGTATTAATGCTGCTGGAACACAGGTGCATATTGTAGACGATCAGGTTGCTCAATTCGCTTTAGGTTCAGGAACGCTCAATGCTTGGCAAAATTCTGATCCATACACGGGTCCCGGAATGCCTGCGACGACTCGAGGTCTTGCGACTGATAACCTTGGATTGGTAATTACATCACCGACATTTGCGAGTACTGACTATTTCGCTTATGGTGCATGGGATGCTAATCCATCATTGGCCACGTCAGTTGTGAACTTTAGTGGCGGTGCACTCTATAGGGCTACATTCAAAGTAACGACTACTCAGGTTGGTATACCCGGAACACAAAATGCACCACAGGCACAGGTTCGTATCCAAACGGGTGATCAGCACATGCTTCAGGGGGCTAGCCTCTATAGTAATTTTGGCAGCACTGGTAACAAACAGCTAACTGGTATTGAAAGTACAACTGGACCGATTGAACTCTGGTTCTATTATCCAAGCGCGAGAACAGGCACTCTCGCACAAAAGATATTCCCGTCTTTTGAGATGCTTACCTTTGGTCCATATACTGTATATAAGCAGCCAAGTGGTGCTGCATTAACATTGAGATATTATCAACTGTCACAGCAGACATCACCGTAATATTGTCCATAAACGACATTTCAGGGTTATATTCCGTAAAGGGATATAACCCTTTTTTATTTAGGATTTAGCTTGGTAGTCGCAATCTTTAGATTGCGTTTGTTTAGCACAGGCTAAAGCCTGTGTCTACCAAAATGGATTCCCGATGAAAAGACCCCCTATCTACTGTGTTAAGAATTCATAAGAGAAAAGGTATGAAAGTTGTTTTTTATGGTGAAGTTATCAATAAAGAAGAAGGTGATATTCTCCCTTGTTACCATAATTATTTTTTTTGTTTTTTTGGAATTCTTACTAAAAGTGATTTTCACAAAAGCTTTTCCCAGATTAAGAATGTCTGGGACAGGTTTAGAAGTAAAAGTTAGTAAAGAAATAAAGTTCATTGCTAATCTTGAGCTTTTTGAGTATCAAGCTGATTATATTCAGGACAAGAGACTTTTATGGAAACATAGACCCTCCAGCATTGCAACTTCAGGGATAAAAATTAACTCGGATGGTTTTAGAGGTGAGGAGATTGTTAAGCCTAAACCCGATGACATCTGCAGAATTATTTGTCTTGGTGACTCTTGTACTTATGGTCTTTTGATAAAGAATGATAAGGATGTTTACCCAAAAGTTCTTGAAGCTATTCTTAATGAAAAAGGGATAATAAAGAAAAAGGTTGAAGTTATAAATGCTGGTGTCTCAGGATATAGTAGTTATCAAGGTTTGCAATTATTAAAAGGACCCATAATTGATTTACAACCTGATATAATAACCATTCAATATGGTCTGAATGATTTTATCTGGGCAAATAAATATTCGGACAAAGAGATGCGGATGGGCTCCGAAACTACGAGGAGACTTTCTAATTTTTTAGAGAAATTTGCAATTACGAGGGCTATAAAATTAGTTATTTGTCGCTTTCAAGATACAAATTATTATGTAACTTCTAATTCTTTACAGAATCTAAAGAGGAGGGTAAGTTTAGAAGAGTTTAAGAAAAATTTAGAAGAGATAGTTGATATTGCAAAAAAAAACAATATCCAACCGTTTCTAATAAACATTGCTATCAGACCCAAATTACCTGTGGTTCTCAATCCTGTACCAGAATTTATCCTTGTCCCTGCAAGTAGTAAGCAGGGAAAGGTTAATGATAAGTATAAGGTCATATTTAGATATGGATATATGATAGGAGATGAGAGTTACTGGTTTAAATCCAAATATGAAGGTTCTATTGAGACCTTAAAAAATGAGGTGAAGAAAAATCCTGACTTTCCTATTCTCCACTACTTTTTAGCAGATTATTACAAGGAACAGGGTAAAATTGAGTTATCTGAAAAAGAATTTAATATAGCTTCCGAATTGGATACATCAAGAAAAACTATAATTGAATACAACCCGGTTATAAGAAATGTAGCGGAAGAAGAAGATGTTCCTTTAGTAGATATCTCTGATGTTTTTGATAAAGAAGATATGCTGAAATATTTTATAGATGAACGGCATATGGATACTGAAGGAAATAAAATAGTAGCAAGTGAAATAATGAAAATAATCGTTCAGTTTAATGCCGAACCTAATAAACACTAACCCCTAAATCCCAATTTGAGTTTGTTTAGAGTTTAAAGATTAGAGTTTGTAATATAGATGAAATGGAAAATTCGAATAGAAAGAAAATATCTTTTTGATTTCTTTTTGATTTTCATAGTGGTTTTTGCCACCTATTTTACGAGCCTTTTTAATGATTTTGTCTATGATGATTTTGCTGCTATAACTAAAAATCCCCTGTTACAAAATCCGACCAAATGGTATTTAATTTTTACGAAGGAATACTTTCTCTTTTCTTGGGAAATGACCTATAGACCATTGGTAACTATTTCTTATCTATTTGATTATTTTATATGGAAACTCAATCCCTTTGGTTATCATCTGACAAATGTTGTTATTCATATTCTAAATGTGCTTTTAATTTATCTTTTAAGTCTCAAAATAACAAGAGATCGAATTTTTTCGATTTTTAATGGCGTTCTCTGGGGTATTTTAGCTATTAATTCTGAGGCTGTAAATGGCATTAGTTATCGTGAAGATTTGCTGACTATGTTATTTTTTATGTTCGCTTTTCTACTTTATATATGGGAAAAAGAAAAAGGGAATTTCTTATTAGTGATTGTAGCAGGGATCTCCTATTTTCTTGCTTTATTAAGTAAGGAAATGGCAGTAACATTTCCCATTATTGTTATTCTCTTCGATATTCTATTTTACCGTGGCACTATCAAAAAATCAATCAAAAGCTATATACTTTTTGTTTTTTTGACTTTGATATATTTGATGCTAAGGTTTTTTATTTCCTCAGGTCTTATTCAGGATAAGGCACAATATGTGGGTGGTAATGTATTTGTTAGTATTTTACTCACTTCCAAGATATTTTTAAAATATATCTTGTTGACGCTGTTTCCAATCCGACTCTCTGCGGAGTATGTTATAACTCCACCAGAAAATCTGCTTAATATCGGCATTTTAATTTCGATTATCATTCATCTTGCCGTTATTATTTTTAGTATCTTATATGTTAAGAAAGATAAGTTGGTAACGTTTTTCATATGGTTTTTTTATTTATCGTTACTTCCTGTGGCGAATATTATTCCTATCTGGAATCCGATGGCAGAACGATATATGTATCTTCCCTCCTTAGCCCTATCATTCTTAATCTGTTCATTTTTGTTCCGATACATTAAAAAATCAGTGGCGATGGGAATTCTGGTGATAATTATCTTGTTTAACATAGTCATAGTGTTGAAACAAAACAGGATTTGGAAAGATGAATTATCTTTATGGGAAAATGCTGTAAAGGTATCGCCTGATTCTGGAAGGGCGAGAGTCCATTTAGGTGAAGTATATCATCATTCGGGTTTGATTAAAGAGGCTATACGGGAGTATTTGCAGGTGATTAAGATAAGTCCGGAATATCATTGGGCTTATAATAATCTTGGACAAATTCTTCTGGAAGAGAATAAGATAGATGAAGCCATAAAGATGTTCCAGAAGACGATTGAATTGAATAAAAATTTTGTTTATGCCTATAATAATTTAGGACATGCCTATTACTTAAAGAAAGATTATGAGAAAGCGGAATTAGCATATCAATTAACCATCGAAATCAATAAGTATTATTTAGATCCATATATCAATTTGGGGATTTTGTATCTTGAAACTAAGAAATTTAAAGAGGCAAAGGATATCTGCTTGAGAGCTTTAGATATAAATTACAACCTTGGTGAAGTTCATACGAATCTCGGTATTGTATATCATCAGGAGGGGAATTTAGGTGAAGCTGAGAAAGAATTTAAAATTGCCATCCAGGTTGATAAAAATAGATCGGACGGGTATTTTAATTTAGGATTATTTTACCAAAAAAATGGGGATGATGATAAGGCTGAGGGTTACTTCAAGAGAGCTATAGAACTTGATAAGCGTTCAGAAAAGCCTTATATCTCTCTTGCCACTATTTATAAGAAAAGAGGAAAGGTTCAGGAAGCGCTTCAGTTGTATGAAACAGCCTTAGACATCAATCCTACAAATACGATAACGTTAACAGAGTTAGGCGTCATCTATTTTGATGCAGGTCAGTATAATAAAGCAAAGAAATATTTTGAAAATGCCCTGGAGACAGATAAGAATTCAGAGATTGCAAAGTCTTTTCTACAAAGGATTAAGTAGAAATGCATAATTCAGTAAGGGCGTATAGCGATAAGTCTCTACAAAAGCAAAATTTGATTGATGTTGTCCTTATTATTGTTTTGTGTCTGATAGCATA
>Ga0315285_10001932_pt1 | contig 21773 bp, 18 predicted proteins | sample YL17G09_36_MG_FD_203698 | JGI IMG/M metagenome (GOLD analysis project Ga0315285, IMG submission 203698) | Sediment microbial communities from Yellowstone Lake, YNP, Wyoming, USA - YL17G09_36 | ecosystem: Environmental > Aquatic > Freshwater > Lake > Sediment | place: USA: Wyoming | collected...
GTAGTAGAAAAGGAAAGTGCTGCGAATGTATTAGCTATCACTGGAGGATGGGTGAACTTCCTGGATGCCTATTCCCTCCGGAGGTAGAGAGAACTTACGACCGTTCGATTGAAAAATTTATTGAAACATATAAGTAAAATCAGTATATAGTATCGAGTATTGAGTATATAGTGAAGAAGAAAGAAAAGGAAAAATAAAACAGAAGTTAAAATTTAGAAGTAGGGGTGTATTGCAATACGCCCCCTACAATAACTGGTAAATAAAAAATTGATTATTGATTTAATGAATTAATAGACAGGTGCGGTGCCTGTCCTGCTAACGATTATTCACTAGCGACTAAATTAAACTGGTAAACCGGCTAACTGGCGAACTAGGTAACTATTATAGATTTTCACGGTAATCTTATTTTATTTAAAGGCCAGAAAACAAGCCAGGCTTTACCTACTACATTTTTTCGAGAGACAAAACCCCAATATCGGCTATCACTACTGTTTGATCTATTATCTCCTAAAACAAAGAAGGAATTCTCAGGGACTAAAATGGCAGATACATCTTCATACGATTTATATTTTACATAATTATCTTCTAATTTATTATCGTTAAGATAAATTTCTCCCTTGATTATTTCAATTTTATCGCCAGGAATTCCAATTATTCTTTTAATATAGTTACGTTTTATTTCTAAAGGAGGCTTAAAAATTATTATTTCACTTCTTTTAGGTGATTCAAAACGATAACTAATTTTATTAGCGATAAGTCTTTCATTATTATGTAAAGTAGGTTCCATAGAGGCGCCTCTTACTACCGTAACCTGACCGATAAAAGTAATAATTATAAAGGCAATAACTCCTGCACTAATTACTGTTTCCAGCAGTTCTCGAATCATAGACTTTTTCCTTTTTTTGGTGTCTTTCTTCAATTTTTTTATCTTTTGGTCATTTTTTTTCATTTCTGTCCTCTTTCCAGCGATAGATATTTTTAAATAGATTCTTCTATTTTTATTTTAAAACAATTAATTAATCAATCAGTAAATCTATTTTGCTTAACAAAAAATATTATAACACATTTTTTATAACTTTATAAATGATTTTTACAATCTTCTTTTTCGTATGGTACTTTTCTTTCTCTTTACTCGATACTCGATACGATATACTCGATACTGATTTAATGTTTGCTAAAGAGTATCATTATAGTTATAATTATAAAAAATTTAAGCAGGCTGGCTCTGATAATAATTAAGATAATAATATAAAAATTGTTGGAACATAAAAAAGGAGAGAATAAAAATTAAAACTATTATCTTTGATTTAGATGATACTTTAGTTAAAACTTCTAAATTATATGACCAGGCGAGAGAAGAATTTTCTTTGCAAATGGGAAAATTAGGGTTTAAAGAGGAAGAAGTGCTTATAAAGCTTGATGAAATTGACATCAAGAATATTAACCAATATGGTTTTATAAAGGAGAGGTATCCTTATAGTTTAGGTAAAACCTATGAATATTTTTCCCAAAAAAAAGGAAAAGAGATTAATCCTGATTTAAAAGAGAAGATTGAAGATCTAGGCTGGCAGGTTTTTAAAAAAATCCCGGAATTAGTTGATGGTGTTTATCAAGTATTAGATATTTTGAGCCCGAAGTATTTTTTAATTCTAGCGACTTTAGGTGATCCTCAAGTTCAAGAAAAGAAAGTGCAATTAACTGGTTTAAAAAAATATTTTTCGGTAATTTATGTCTTGAAATATAAAAATGTAGAGGAGTATCTAAATATTTTAAAAGAACAAAAATTAGACAAAAAAGATACCTGGATAGTAGGAAATAGTGTTCGTTCAGATTTGAATCCTGGTTTAAAGGTGGGTTTAAATTGTATTTTAATCCCCACCTTAACCTGGAAATTTGAGGAAGAGCAGCCTCTATCAGAAAAATATTTAAAGATAGATTCCTTAAAAGAATTATTAAATTATCTTTAGAATAGAGAGAATATTAATTGATTAAAGAACTAAAATATCCGAAATATTTAAATCTGACTGAAGAAGAGCTAGACAAAAGAGTTGAAAGAGCTTATAAATTACTTTCTTTTTGTAAGGTTTGTCCTCATCAATGTAAGGTGAACCGTTTGGTAGGACAACAAGGATTTTGTCGTTCAGGTAAAGAAGTGATAACCTCTAGTTATAATGCCCATTTTGGAGAAGAACCGCCTTTGGTGGGAAGCTTTGGTTCAGGTACTATATTTTTTACTAACTGTAATTTGAGATGTGTTTATTGTCAAAACTATCCTATAAGTCAGTTAGGAAATGGCAATAAAGTTACTCTATTAGAATTAGCTAAAATTATGCTTGAGTTACAAAAAAGAAGATGTCATAATATTAACCTGGTTACACCAACTCATTTTGTACCTCAAATATTAAAGGGTCTTCAGTTAGCTATTAAAATGGGTTTACGTATCCCTATAGTCTATAACACCAGTGGTTATGAATCAGTAGGAACTTTAAAATTGCTCGATGGTGTTGTGGATATATATCTACCTGATGCTAGATATGCTGATAATAAGATTGCTAAAAAATATTCAGCTGCTCCTAATTATTTTGAGGTAATGAAGAAAGCTTTGAAAGAAATGTACCGACAGGTTGGGGAGCTTATAATAAATAAATCTGGAGTAGCTCATTCAGGATTAATTGTTCGGCATTTAGTTTTACCAGGAGGTTTAAGCGGAACCAGAAAGATTATGCGTTTTATTGCTCGAGAGATTTCTCCACATACTTATATCAGTCTGATGGCTCAATATTTTCCAGCTTATCAAGCTGGGCAATTTCCTCTCCTCTCTCGAAAGATAAACAAAAAAGAATATAATAAAGCGTTGCAGGCTTTTAAGGAAGAAGGATTAGAAGATGGATGGTTCCAGAAAGATATATAAAAATTATTAAAAGGAAAGAGAACAACTAATTATGAAAGGTGTCCCAGCAGAAATTTATTTATTAGGAATAGTAATTATTTGGGGGGCTACTTTTTCCATAGTAAAAGGTATCCTTGACCAGATTATGCCTCTTACCTTTTTAGCTTACCGCTTCTTTTGGGCAGCTTTTATTTTAGGCCTAATATTTTGGAAAAGGCTAAAAAATATTGACAAGATAATTCTCGGGAAAGGATTCTTAGTCGGAATTTTTCTCTTCTTGGGCTATACTTTTCAAACCGTAGGTTTAAAGTATACTACTGCTACTAAAGCTGGATTTATTACTGGATTGTCTGTGGTTTTAGTTCCTATTATTTCTCATTTTTTTATAAGAGAAAAAATTTCCAAAAACTCTATTATAGGGGTAATTTTGGCGGTTATTGGATTATGGTTTCTTAATTATAATAGTAGCTTTATTTTTAATTTTGGTGATTTTTTAGTTTTATTGTGTGCAGTATCTTTCGCAATGCACATAATATCAGTTGGTTTATACGCCAGGAAGGTGGATTATGTTTTATTGGTAATTGTTCAATTGACTACAGTATTTGTATTATCTTTTTTAATGGCTCTATTTTTTGAAAGGCCGGGAATTCATTTATATTACCCTTCTGGTGTGTGGTGGTCTATTATATTAACCGGAATATTTGCTACTGCTCTGGCTTTTTATATGCAAAATAAATTCCAAAGATATTCCACTGCTACCAAGACAGCGATTATATTTTCCGGGGAACCTATATTTGGGGCAATCTTTGCCTACCTTCTCTTGGGAGAGAAAGTAGGCCTTATCGCCTGGATAGGAGGATTGTTGATAATTTTTGGTATGATTATATCTCAACAGGCAGAGAAAAAATAAATAAAATAGGGACACATCCCATTTTCCTCGATTAGGAAAATGGGATGTGTCCCTATTTTATTTTTTCCTTATTTCTTCTAGCAGTATTTTCACATCTTCAAGTTTTTCAGGGATGGTTTTAGGCATACCTTCTTTTCTTAGATATACTTTTTCCCAGAAAGGTTTAGAAAGTTCGCCGTATTCTTTAGCGTATTTATCTAAATAATCTGCACATTCAGTTATTACTGTTTGAGCATTACCATGAGTGGGATAAGCGTTAGATTCTTTAACCACCTCTCTTAGTACCTTTGGGTTGTCAATAATCATACAAGGTAACATTAAGTTTTCGGAATAAGGTTGTCTTGCTCTTATAGCTTTAAATAAGGGAGAAGCTAAGGCCTCTTTTAAGGAGGCATTCCTTACATTATGAGTAGCACAGTGGGTAAAGACACAGGGTTCGTAATCTCCCTTTACGTTTACATGAAAATACTGGCGACCTCCGGCAATACATCCGTTTACGTGCATTCCGTCATTCCAGAAATCTCCAATAAAGACCGGATAGGTCCCTCTTAGATAATTGACCCTTCTCCAACCATAGAGTCTTTGTTCTGGAGTCTGCATTAGGTTTACATCCGGATTTCTGCCGATCGGAATATAAGTAAAGTACCAACCAAACATACAACCCTTTTCTTCTACTAATAATTTCATAAGTTCGTCACTATAGCTAATTTCGGTATTATATCTGGTAGGAGTAGCAGAAAAACCATAAATTAGTCTGGCTTCCTTACAGTTATCCATACTCTGCATTATTTTTTTCCATACTCCTTTGCCTCGTCGATTATCGGTTTCTTCTTTAAGCCCTTCTATACTTATAGCTGGAGAAACATTACCTAATTCTTGTAGTTTAAAGGCCATATCTCTATCTATAAAGGTTCCATTAGTATAAGTCATAAAAGCGACATCGTTATGTTTTTTATAGATATCTAACATATCATCTCTTATAAAAGGTTCACCGCCAGAGATAACAAAAAAACAAGTTCCCATTCCTTTAGCTTCAGTTATAACTTTATCTACATATTCAAGGGGGAGGTCGTCTTTTTTAGAATAATCTCCGGCATAACAACCTGTGCATTTAAGATTACATCTCATGGTAGGGCTGATAACTATAGTAGCAGGACAGGGGATGCCTTCTCTTTTTTGAAAATCCTCTCTATTTTTTGGACCCAACAAAATATAATTAATCATGAAATTTAGTACCATCTTGTCACGAACATTAGGGTGGATTTCTTTTAATACTTTTTTTGCTAACAGATAGGCTGGAGCCTTGTCTTCGAATAATTTTCTAACCCTGCCTATTTCAGGTTTGGACTTCGGGGCAATTTTTTCTGCGGCATAAGTTAGTCTAATAAGATTATTATCAGAAGTATTAACTAAGGCTTTTATGATAAGATTTATAGTTTGTTTAGTAGTGTAATTTTTAAATTTTTCAATATAATCCATGACATTCTCCTCCTGTCTATAGTAAAAATTATTTTTATTTTGAAAAATTTACTTTTGATTTTTTTTATTTATTTCATCTAAAGTGTCTTTTAAGAAATTTAATAAGGATCTTTGTTCTTTTTTATCCATCTGCGAGATATATTGATTATAAGTTTGAATATAATCAGCATATTCGTCTAAATTGTTATTCCCAAATGTGGTGGGAACTTTATTAATATATTTTGCCAGCACTCCTAAACACATTCCCGCAAAGACGATCAGGGCTAATTCGGTATAGGTAGTTGTGGTAGTTGTAGGAGGCATAATCTGACTTATTAACTTTATTTCAGCTATCCCTTCAGTAATTTTTTTAACCAGAAGGATTAAAATAAGTAAGACGCAGGCGCAAAAAATAAAGGGAGACTTAGATTGCAAGGCTTCTTTAAGAAGTTCTCTTATGTTGAGTTTTCCTTTAAATTCATCAAATTTTTGGGTAATCTCTTTTTTTAATCTGTTGAACTCAATAATATTTGACGAGATTTTTTGTTTGGGAAGGGGAAAAATGTCGTATCCTTTTTTAGTAGGATAGAAGGTTATGATAGAACGGCCCAATTTGCACAATTTATATTGGTCTGATTTTGGGATTATATATTCTACATTCAGAAAGCCTTCTTTGTGGAGTAATTGTAGCATATCATAAGAAGTCCATTTACTTACTCCTAATTTTTGGGCAACTTCACAATAATGAATCGGAGAACCTTTCTGCTGGTATAATTCTATCAAAACTACTAAAAATTCTTTTTGCCTTGAAGTAATTTCCATAACCAATAATCTCCCAAAAGACCCAAAAAGTAATTTAAAAAAAATAGTCTTCTCTGGATTTATTATATCACTTCAAGACAATTTTGCAAATTTTTTTGAATATTTTTTTAGAATACCTGAATAAGGTTTTGGTATCATGATAAAAAGTATTATAATTATATAAAACATTTCTTTTTTTCTATATCTTTATTATAATAATAATATATATATTTATCAGGAGAGGATAGAATGAATGATCTTAAAATAGCCATAATTGGGGCGGGGAGTACCTATACCCCGGAACTTATTGATGGGTTTATAAAGAGAAAGAACGAATTACCTGTTACCAGTTTTTATTTAATGGATATTGATAGGCGCAAGTTAGGGATTGTAGGTAAATTTGTTAAAAGAATGTTAGATGCCAATGACATAAAATGTAAATTTGTTATGACAGAAGACTTGAAAACAGCTGTTAAAAATGCAGATTTTGTGCTGGCACAAGTAAGGGTTGGGAAATTGGATGCTCGAATTAAAGACGAAAAAATTCCACTCAAATACGATTTAATCGGACAGGAGACTACGGGAATCGGTGGATTTATGAAGGCTTTAAGAACCATTCCTGTAATGATGGAGATTGCAGAATATATAGAAAATTACAGCCCTGATGCATGGCTTATAAACTTTTCCAACCCCTCAGGGATTATTGCAGAAGCATTACTGAACAACACGAATGTTAAAACGATTAGTCTGTGTAATGTTCCAATCATTATGAAAAAAGAAGCACTGCAAAGAGTACCGGAAGAGGCCAAGAGTGTATGTATTGATTATGTCGGTTTAAATCACTTAAGTTGGATTACAGGTATATACTGTGATGGTCGGGAGGTATTACAGGATCAGCTTCTTGATAAATACGATTTTATTAATATGAAAAACCTTCCCAAAATGGATATAGATAAAGAGCTTATCAAGAGCATCCGCAGTATTCCCAGCAGCTATCTGCAATATTATTACTACCGGGAACGTCAGCTGCAGCATATGAAAGATGAGAAGAAGTGTAGGGGAGAGGTATGTTTAGAAATCGAGGAAGAACTTTTAAAGCTATATCAACAACCTGAATTAAAAGAAAAACCCGCCCTTCTTGACAAAAGAGGTGGCCATTTATACTCTGATGTTGCTGTTTCTCTCGTAAGTGCAATTTATAACAATAAAAATGAGGAACATATAGTAAACGTAAAAAATAATGGTGCACTTGACTTTATGGCAAATGATGATGTAGTAGAAATTAATTGCATTGTAAATAAGAACGGAGTAACACCCCTACCTTTAAAAAATTTGGATAATGATCATATCAAGGGGATGATGAGAGTTATTAAAGCCTATGAAAAGCATACAATCAAGGCCGGGATTCATGGAGATTATAATGAAGCGTTAAATGCGCTTTTGATACACCCTTTAGTAGGGGATTTTAGAAAAGCGAAGGGTGCACTGGATGAATTACTTGAAGCGCATAAAGAATTTCTGCCGCAATTTTTTCAATAAACATAATTAATAAAAACAAGGGGAACAATTATGACGAAGTATGTGATTGGGACGGATGGAGGAAGCACCAAGACTCACTATGCTTTATTTGACTCCCATGGCAAATTTATTAATTTTATACAAGGTGGCCCAGCGAATCATGAAGTCTATCATGATGGCTATGAAGGTACTAGTAAAGAAATTAAAGGATCCATTTTTAAGCTACTTCAACAAAGTAGATTAAAACCAGAGGATATAGATTATAGTATCTTTGGTTTGGCTGGTGTAGATATTAAAAAGCAGCAAAAAGAGTTATCAAGAATAATATGTGAAACCGGAATCAGAAATTTTAAGGTTTTTAATGATGCTTTCCTTGGTATCAAAGCAGGCAGTGATAAAGGTTATGGAATTTGTAGTATAAATGGCACGGGAACTTGCTGTACAGGAATCGACAAAAATGGTAGCTGGTTGCAAGTAGGTGGGACAGGATGGGCTTTCGGAGACGAGGCTGGAGGGGGATATATAGGTGATGTTGTAATAAGGAAAGTGTATGATTCCATTTATAGGTGTGGGCAGCAAACTATTATGAAGGAAATGTTATTTGAAAAATTAGAAATTAACGAGGAAAGTGAGCTTGTGAATGCGGTTTATGAGAAGGTGTATACAAATAAAGTAAAAATAGCTGGTCTTTCCAAGATTGCATTTTACGCTGCCAATCAGGGTGATGAGGTAGCATTGGAACTTCTGAGACATTCAGGGAGAGAGATGGCTAAATCAGTAATAGGGGTTATCAAGAAGCTAAATTTCTCTTATGAAGAAGAAATTGACATTGTTATAGCAGGATCGGTAAATTTAAAAGGGGAAAATCCCGCACTGATTAGGACTTTTAAAAAAGAGGTGTGCCACGGGGTGAAAACTAAAGTGCGTTTTATACCTCTGGAAGTTCCTCCTGTTGCCGGAGCTGTTCTATGGGCAATTGAGGAATTAAACAAAAACAAAAACCCTGATATCCGCAAGAGAGTATTACGAGAATTTAAAAATATACTATAAAATACCCAATTCCCTTTCCTCGCTTCTACCAGCTCCATCGCGAGATTTTACTGCTAAAATATTGCCTATGCTGAGTACACTAAATTTTTTAGCCCTTACAGAGGTGTGTCTCTATAATATAAGATACTTCTTATACTTTTTTAAAAAAAATTGACAAGATATTGATTTTATATTAATATATAGAAAACGTTATCTACAATTAAAAGGGATGTATTATATGAAATATACAATAAAGGATGTAGCAAAAAAAGCAAACGTTTCCATTACTACCGTTTCCCGTGTATTTAATGGAAATAATGGTGTTTCTCCAAAGACACGTAAGCGTGTATTAAAAGTGATCGAGGAATTGGGATACTCTCCTTCTGCTATGGCAAGTGGTTTAAAGACTAATCTTTCTAAATGTATTGGCATTGCTGTACCAGATGCACTTGGTGACTTTTATGGAGAAATAATAGACGGTATTGAATCAGTGACAGCAGAGAAAGGATATAACGTTATAATCTCATTAAACCATCGTATTGTCAAAGAAGAACTGGCAGGAGTCAACTTTTTTAAGGCAAAAAAGGTCGATGGTGCCATATTGGTCACTACCAGTGGTGATGATGATTATATTCATTCTCTAATAGAAGGAGGTTATAATATCGTTTTATTGGACAGAGACCCTCACGGCTTAAATGTTGATACGGTAAAAATAGATAACTTTGGTGGTGGATATATAGCAACAGAGTATTTATTGAATCTTGGACATTCTTCTATTTTAGTCATTCAAGGGGTTCCTTTTATTGATTCTTCTAAAGAACGATTTAATGGATATAAAAGAGCTTTGAAAAATAAAGGAATAAAAGTTAAAAGTCAATTTATCCTGAGTGGAAATTTTACCGTAGATAGTGGGTATTTAAGTGTAAAAAAATATCTGGATAACTATGGATTAGATTTTAGTGCCATATTTGCCACGAATGATCAAATGGCGATTGGAGCTATTAAAGCTTTGAATGATAAAGGAATATCGGTTCCTGAGGAAGTTTCTATAGTTGGATTTGATGATAGTTATATTTCACCGTATATTATTCCACCACTTACTACCATAAAACAAAGAAGAGAAGAGATGGGTAAAGTAGCAGCCGAATTGCTTTTAGATAGGATAAATTTTCGTCATAAAGAAGAAAAGACTCCACGACAGATAATCATTCCAGTAGAATTAATCAAACGTGAATCTGCAATTTCTCTCTCTTCAACACAGAGGAGGTGATAAATCCGAATAAAAGATTTTATGAGAATATTAAATTTATTTTAAGAAAGAAAAAAGTTTAAGTTAAAGGAGGAAATTAAGAAAATGTTTAAGAAAATCGCGATGTTAGCATTAGTAATAGTTCTTCTCTGTGCAGGGATAGCTTTTGGACAAGTTTTCGAACGGAGTGAAACCCTTTACACCGGTGGAAAGCAGTGGGGCCCAGTGTCGAACTGGAATCCGCTTATGACGGGAAACTATGCGACAGGAACGATTGGGCTTGTCTACGAAACATTGTTCCTGTACGATCCCTTAACAGATAAATTCATGCCCTGGCTTGCTGAGAGTGGACAATGGACCGATGCCTTGACCTATGAGCTTAAGGTCCGGCAAGGTGTCAACTGGTCCGACGGCAAACCATTAACAGCCGACGATGTCAAGTTTACCTTTGAGCTTGGTCAAAAAACGGCGCTCAACTTCAGTAGCCTGTGGAGCTGGCTTAGCTCAATTACCAAGGTTGATGATTACACCTTGGGTTTCAAATTTAAATCTGCCCTCTATCAGGAATGGGACAACTATCTGTACAATGTGCCAATGCTTCCACAGCATCTCTGGGCAAGCAAAGACCTGAAGGATGTCGCCATCGGAGCCAATGAGAAACCTGTCGGCTCAGGCCCCTACCTGTACTTTGCATATGATCAAACCAAGATGGTCTGGGCAAAAAACGACAACTGGTGGGCGATCAAGGCACTTAGTTTGTCGGTCGCTCCCAAATATATCGTTGACCTCGTCAATACTAGCAATGAAAATTCGCTCGGTTTGGTGCTCCAGGGGCAAGAAGATCTGAACAATAACTATTTGCCGGGTATCTCCACGCTACTTACTGGTGGTTACGCACTCCACACCTACTATCCGGTTGCCCCATACCATCTAGCTGCCAATACAGCCTGGCTGGATGTTAACCTCCAGAAGAAGCCCATGGATGATGTGGCGTTCCGGAAGGCGCTTGCTTACTCCATCAATGTGGCCGACATCGTCTCGAGGGACTACGGCAACATGGTTCAAGCTGCTAATCCTACCGGTCTGCTCCCAATCTGGGATAAGTACGTCGACCAGAATGTCGTTAAAAAACTGGGCATCAGCTATGATCCTGCCAAAGCCAAGCAAATTCTCGCCGCTGCCGGATACAAAGACGTCAATGGCGATGGATTTGTCGAAAACAAAGACAAATCCTTGATCACGCTGAAGATCATCGTGCCCAATGGATGGTCGGACTGGATGGCAGCGATCCAAATCATCTCTAATAGCACCAAGGCCGTGGGGATCAATGTGCAACCCGATTACCCGGACTTTAACGGGTATCTAGATGCGCGCTTGAAGGGTACGTTTGACCTGGCCATTGATAACCAAGCTCAGGTAAGCAACACACCCTGGTCGTACTATCACTTTATTTTCTATGACAAACTCGCCGATATTCCAACCACCCAGGGAGGCAACTACGGCAGGTACAACAACCAGACAGCCTTTGATCTGGTAACCCAGTTGGACAAGCTCGCGACCAACGATCTACAAGGTATGAAGGCCGTCATTTCGAAGCTGCAGACAATCCAGCTCACTGATCTACCCATCATCCCGCTCTGGTACAATGGCATGTGGGCGCAGATGAGCAGCGCGAATTGGACGAACTGGCCGTCTTCAGCAGATAAAGATAATCACTATCTGCCCGTTACTTGGAACGGATACTGGAACATGACCAGCATCCTCATGCTTACTCAGTTAAAGCCGGTAGTAGCAAAGTAGCGGTTTATTCATTCACCGCCCCTCCCCATCTGTTGGGAGGGGGCGTTATTTCTCTAAGGCCTTCTTTCAAGGAAAGGAGAGGCAATGCGACGATATTTTGGAAGAAAACTGCTCATCTACATCTTCACTTTTGTCCTCGCGGTGACTATCGATTGGCTCATTCCGCGCTTCATGCCCGGCAATCCGATTCAGATTCTGATTTCGAGAGCTGGTTTGAAGGCTGAGTCTGCCAACCTTATCTACTCTTATTACATTCAAGCCTTTGGATTAAATGTGCCCATCTGGCAGCAGTACCTCAATTTCTGGAATGCCCTTTTCCATGGAGACTTCGGAATCAGTATATGGCTGTTCCCGCAGCCGGTGATCCAGATCATCATGCGAGCTGTACCATTTGATGTTTTATTACTTCTTCCGGCAATCTTGGTGAGCTGGTTTGCTGGAAACAAATTTGGTGCTTACGCGGCGCGATCAAAGTGGCTTGATAACACCATATCACCACTCGGGTATATCCTCACGGCGACTCCCTATATGTGGCTCGGGATCGTGCTGGGCTGGTTGTTTGGAATTATTCTGCGTATTCTTCCGTTTTCAGGTGCGTACAGCTACGCGATGATGCCCAGTTTCTCCTGGGCCTTCGTTGGGAGTCTCTTGGAACATTGGATTCTGCCCTTCGCCTCCCTATTCCTGGTAATGTTCGGCGGCTGGGCGATTGGGATGCGAAACATGATCATTTATGAACTCGAAGCGGATTATTCTCACTATCTCGAAGCGCTCGGAGCACCCAAAAAATTGATCCGACAATACGCGTTCCGAAACGCGATCCTTCCTCAGATTACCGGGCTGGCACTTCAGCTGGGTGTCATCGTCGCAGGTGCTCTTGTCACAGAAATTGTGTTTTCATACCCCGGAATCGGTTACTTGATTCTTCAGGCGATTCAGAATCATGATTACTTCTTGCTCCAGGGGTGTTTCCTTTTTATCATCATCGGGGTATTGCTCGCCAATTTTGCGATTGATATCACCTATGTCCTTGTGGATCCTCGAACGCGCACTGGGATGCAAGGGGAAGGGTAAAGTAATATGCCGCAACCCAAAAAGAAAAATGAAATGCTTTACTTTATGCTGCGGAACGCCAAGCTCCGTATTGGCGTAGCTGTCTTGTTAATTTTTGTGGTCCTGGCACTCGTTGGCCCGCTACTAACAAAATACCAACCAAGAGATTACGTGGCTCCAGGTGTTGAGCCACCATCGTCTGAATTTTGGTTCGGGACAACGAGCTTTGGGGAGGATGTCTTTACCCAGTTTGTGTACGGTCTCAGGGCAACGTTCATTGTAGGCCTCATAGGCGGAGGGCTGGGAACTCTTATCGGCATCCTCATTGGTTTTATTGCCGGTTACCGGGGTGGTATCGTCGATGAAATACTCAATATGTTCACCAATATTGTTCTGGTGATTCCATCACTGGTCGTTCTTCTTATCATAGCTGCCTATCTTGAAGTTAGAGGCTTCCTGTTCGAAAGCATCTTTATTGGATTTTTTGCCTGGCCCTGGGCGGCTCGAGCCATCCGCGCCCAAACCTTTTCATTGCGTTCCAGGGAATTTGTCGATCTGGCGCGTCTGAGCGGCATGAAGCCACTCAAAATCATCATCAAGGAAATCGCGCCGAACATGATGTCCTATTTGTTACTGGTCTACATCCTTCAATTTGGTGGGGCGATCCTCACGGCAGCCACACTGGATTTCATCGGCCTAGGTCCAACGAATAGTGTTTCACTGGGTCTAATGATGAACAACGCCGTCATCTATAGTGCCCTCTTTCTTGGCATGTGGTGGTGGTTCATTCCACCGGGCCTCGCGATTACGGCTATCGTAGGGGCCCTGTATGTCACAAACGTTGGGTTGGACGAAGTCTTTAACCCCAAACTCAGGGAGATGTGAAAACATGAGTTTACAAGTAGAAAACCTCACAGTTTATTACCAGACCCTGAGAGGGGATGTCCATGCACTGGAGAGTACAACATTCGGCATCGCGGATGGAGAAATCATGGGACTGGCTGGCGAATCGGGCTGTGGAAAATCCACGCTTGGCAACAGCCTGATCCTCTTGAAACCCCCGATGAGATTTGTGGGGGGCAGGGCGGAACTCGACAACGAAGAGCTACCCATCTGGGACATGGAGAAGATGAATAATTTCAGGTTCAAAAAGATTTCCACCATACCGCAGTATGCCATGAATGCCATGAATCCTATACGAAAAATAGGAAAAATGGTATCAGAACTTCTCAAATCTAGAAAGGTTGACTTTAAAAGTACACTGCCTGAGCTAAAGAGGAGACTTGATCTGGTTGAGTTGTCGCATGATGTGCTAAATATGTATCCAATAGAGCTTTCAGGCGGTATGAAACAGAGAATGGTAATGGTTCTATCTACTTTAATGAACCCTTCACTACTCATAGCTGACGAGATCACTTCGGCTCTTGACGTTTCCACTCAAAAGGCTGTTGCGGAGATGCTGGTTGAATTTCGAGACCGGGAATTTGTGAAAAGCATGATAGTTATTACCCATGATATTTCGATACTTTACCAGATTGCGGATAGCATCATGATAATGTATGCAGGAAAGCTGGCTGAAAAAGCCTCCACCGAGGTGATAATAAATTCTCCCCGGCATCCGTATACGAAACTATTGATCTCATCATTACCGGATATCGGAGTAAAATATTCTCAGAAAAAGTTGACCGGCATTCCCGGGAAACCTCCGCTGTTACTCGACCCTCCAACTGGATGTCGCTTCAGAGAACGATGCCCGGTTGCTTTTGAGAAATGCCTGAACGAACCGTCATTCATTGAAATCGAGAAGGACCACTTCGTTGCTTGTTGGAAGGAGTTTGAAAAGAATGCTTGAGCTCGAAAAAATATCAAAAATCTATAAGACTGGAACCTTTGGGGGGAAAGAACTCCAGGCAGTAAATAACGTCAACTTTGATGTTAAAGATGGAGAGGTTATCTCATTGATTGGTGAAAGTGGAAGCGGGAAAAGTACAATAGGGAAGATGATTTTACGTCTCATCTCGATAAGCTCGGGGACGATTAGATTAAACGGGGTTGATATTGCCACTCTTAAAGGAGATGCACTTAAAGATTACTATCGGAATGTCCAGGGTGTTTTTCAGGACCCATTTAGTTCTTACAACCCCATCTTTAAAGCCGACCGAATTTTCAGGATAATCAGGGAAGAGTTTTTTCCGAAGATAAATAACTGTGAATGGGACAAAAAGATAGACAGTTCATTGAGGGCTGTTGGTCTAAATCCCGATGAGGTCTTGAATAAATTTCCCCACCAGCTCAGTGGTGGGCAGCTACAGCGCTTTCTAATTGCGCGTGCTCTACTGCTTGACGTTCAGTTTCTGGTGGCAGATGAGATCATAAGTATGCTCGATGCATCTACACGAATCGACGTTCTCAACTTGCTGGCAGAGCTCAAATCTCGTGGGCTATCTATCCTTTTCATAACCCATGATCTATCTCTGGGTTACTACATAAGCGAAAGGGCGGTGATCCTCTATAGAGGATGTGTTGTAGAGATGGGCGCGACAGAGCAAATCTACTACCATCCAATGCATCCATACACAAAGATGCTCATGGTCTCTGTTCCACGTCTGGATAGGAAATGGGAAGAGGTAGAGATGAAACTGAAAGCAAAGCTGAAAGCAAAGCAGTCAGAGCTCTCCAGTGGCTGTGTCTATTACGAAAGGTGTCCTTTCTTGGGCGTAGGTAGAGATTGTCACAAACCACCCACGCTAATAGAGGCGGAAATAGGTCACTTTGTAGCGTGCAGCTATTATATGGAGGTAAATGAACGGGTTTGAAAAAGACTTCAAGTTTGGAGCTTCACTTTCGGGAATCCAGTTTGAAATGGGAGGGGAAGAGTCCGATAGTGTATGTGTTGCTGAAGAAACGAGAAAAAGTGTCCTGAAGGCTATGAAAGAATTGGGTTATATATAAAATGACTAAAAAGGAGGGATAGATTATGTCAAATGCAACGCTGATTGGCCCTGTATTGCCTAACATTCCATGGGAAGAACGCCCTCATGGTTGTAATGAAGTAGTCTGGCGTTCAGAGAGAAACCCGATCATCACGCGCGATGCAGTACCAGATACGAACAGTATATTCAACAGCGCCATCGTGCCTTTTGAGAGCGGTTTTGCCGGCGTGTTTCGCTGCGATAACACGGCCAGGGATATGCAGCTTTATGCAGGAAAGAGCAAAGACGGTATCAACTGGGAGATAGAACCGAAGCGCATTCAGTTCAGATGTGAAGATGATGAAATTGGCAACTTCGTTTATGGCTATGATCCGCGAGTGTGCTGGCTTGAGGACAGGTACTATATCACCTGGTGTAACGGTTATTATGGACCTACAATAGGCGTGGGTTATACCTATGATTTCAAGACTTTTTACCAGATGGAGAATGCATTCTTGCCATATAACAGAAATGGTGTCCTATTCCCTCGCAAGATAAATGGGAAATTTGCGCTGCTCAGTCGACCCAGTGATAGAGGACACACGCCTTTTGGCGACATATTTTACAGTGAAAGTCCAGATATGATCCATTGGGGACATCATAGACATGTAATGTCTCCCACTGAGGGCTGGCAAGCCACCAAAATCGGTGCGGGGCCTACGCCAATAGAAACGTCAGAAGGGTGGCTTTTGATTTATCATGGTGTGCTTACTTCTTGCAACGGATTTGTATATAGCTTTGGCGCTGCGCTATTGGATATTGAAAAACCTTGGAAGGTAATTTTCAGAACGCGTCCTTACCTACTTAACCCGAGAGAATATTATGAGTGTGTTGGTGACGTTCCAAACGTAGTCTTCCCAACTGCTGCCCTGTATGACCCGCCGACACGATGTATTGCTATTTATTACGGTGGGGCAGACACGGTTACATGTATGGCATTTACGAAATTCGATGAGTTAATTGATTTCATCAAAGAGAATTCTCTCTGAAATGCTATGGTAATTTAAAATAAAGGCAGGCAAACCATGAAAAAAAGACACAGATTTTTTCAGTAAAGGAAACAGCAATGAACCCCTATGGAAATTTTGATGATGTGAAAAAAGAGTATATTATTACTCGACCCGATACACCCCTACCTTGGATAAACTATTTAGGATCCAAGAAATACTTTGGGATTATCTCCAATACAGCCGGAGGTTACAGCTTCTACTCAGATGCTCGACTGCGTCGTCTAACTCGCTATCGTTATAATAATGTTCCTATGGATACAGGTGGTCGCTATTTATATATTAAAGATGGTGACACCATCTGGAATCCTGGCTGGAAACCGACTCGCACGCTATTAGATGGATACTCCTGTCGCCATGGTTTGGGCTATTCAGTGATTACGGGACGTAAAAATGGTGTGGAGGCTGAGGTCAATTATTTTGTGCCTCTTAAAGAAAACATGGAGATATGGAAGGTGAGATTAATTAATCATACAGATCAGGAAAAAACGCTAACTCTTTTTTCATTTATTGAATTTTGCCTTTGGGATGCTATGGATGATATGACTAATTTCCAACGAAATTTTAGTACTGGTGAGGTAGAAGTAGAAAATGATACTATTTTTCACAAAACTGAATATCGAGAAAGGCGGAATCATTATGCCTACTTTACCTGTAGTCAAAAAATAGACGGATTTGATACTAACCGCGATTCTTTTATTGGCCTTCATAATGGGTTTGAAAATCCTAAAGCAGTTATTGAAGGAAAATGCGCTAATTCTCTGGTAAATGGTTGGTCTCCAGTTGGTGCCCATCAACTCAATATTACCCTCAAACCGAGGCAGAATAGAGTACTCCATTTTATATTGGGATATATGGAAAACAGAGAGGATGAAAAGTTTTCAGGTCCTGGTGTTATCAATAAAGAATCATTATGGGCTAAATTGAAGGTTTATAGAACTACCCAAGCTGTGGATGAAGCATTTGATGAATTGAAAGTATATTGGGCTAAACTGCTTGGTCGATATAAAGTAAAAATAGATAATGAGCATATAGAACGTATGGTCAATATTTGGAATCAGTATCAGTGTATGGTAACTTTTAATATGTCTCGTTCTGCTTCCTTATACGAATCGGGTGTTGGACGTGGAATAGGCTTTCGGGATTCCAATCAGGATTTACTCGGTTTTGTACATATGGTTCCAGAAAGAGCAAGGGAGAGAATTCTGGAGCTTGCTGCTGTTCAACTCTCTAATGGGAGTTGCTATCATCAGTATCAGCCGTTAACTAAGGAAGGGAACGAGAGTATAGGTGGAGGATTTAATGATGACCCATTATGGCTTATTCTTTCTACCTGTGCTTATATAAAGGAAACTGGAGATTTTTCAATTCTTGATGAGGTAATTGGATATTCAGATATACCTGGTAGCAAAGCTACTATTCTTGATCACCTTTACCTTTCTATTAATTATACCCTAAAAAATTTAGGACCCCACCATCTTCCTCTTATAGGTCATGCCGACTGGAATGATTGTCTGAATCTGAATTGTTTTTCTAAAGTGCCGGGAGAAAGTTTTCAACTGGCTGGAGATGTGGATGGAGGAGTAGCGGAATCAGTAATGATTGCTGGTTTGTTTCTCTATGTTTGTCGTGAACTAATATTACTACTACATCAGATTGGAATTGAAGAAAAAATTAATGAACTCAATAAAGGATACAAACTTATCAAGAAAGCGGTTGAAAAACATGGTTGGGATGGGGAATGGTTTTTGCGAGCTTATGACTATTATGGGAATAAAGTAGGGTCTAAGGAATGTGAAGAAGGAAAGATATTTATTGAATCCCAGGGTTGGTGTATTATGGGTGGTGTTGGTTTAGAAAATGGTCGAGCAGGAAAGGCTTTGAAAGCGATAGAAAAGTATCTTGATACACCTCACGGAATTATTTCACACCAACCTGCATATTCCCGCTATTACTTAAGTTTAGGAGAAATTTCTTCCTATCCACCAGGATACAAAGAAAATGCGGGGATATTTTGCCATAATAATCCCTGGATTTCTATAGCAGAGACTATTTCAGGAAATGGTGACAAGGCTTTTGACTATTACCTGCGTATCTGCCCTAGCACTAAGGAAGAGATTATAGAAATCTATCGTTGCGAACCCTATTCTTACGCTCAGATGATCGCTGGGCGAGATGCCCCTACTTATGGTGAAGCTAAAAACTCCTGGCTTACTGGTACAGCAGCTTGGAGTTTCGTAGCTATTTCTCAGGCTATTTTAGGAATTAAACCTGATTATCAGGGTTTGCTGATTGACCCTTGTATCCCTAAAAATTGGAAGGGTTACAGGGTTATTCGGCTCTTCCGTGGAGTAAAATATTATATCACAGTGAAAAATCCTGATGGGGTTAGCAAGGGAGTTAAACATTTACTAATAAATGGAAAGTTGATAAAAGGAAATTTTGTCCCTTATAATAAGAAAGATAAAGAAGTAGAAGTTACTATAATTTTGGGTAGTAACTAATTAATAAAAATTTAAAGAGGTGTTTTGCTCATGCCCCTAACTATAAGAACATTATCTCTTAATGGTATATGGGAATTTCGTTTAAATGATGAAGAAAAGTATCGTGATACTCAAGTTCCTTCTAATTGGTATCTACAAGGATTGAATCATAGTGGTAAGGTATATTATCAAAAGAGATTTGAAATATCAACCCAGAAAGATAAGGACTATTACCTCATCTTTAGAGGAGTGGATTACTTTTGTAAAGTTAAACTAAATGGAAGACTAATCGGAGAACATGAAGGATATTTTCAGGGATTTTCTTTTTTAATAACAGAGATATTAAAGAATGGCGAAAATCTTCTTGAAGTTGAGGTAGATTCACCTCGCGAGTCTGTGGATATCTGGCCCAATAAAAAATACCTGATTAAAGGAATATTTAATCATCATGATACCCGTCCGGGAAGCTGGGACCCTGAATATGGGCAGGATAAAAATACCGGAGGTATATGGAATGATGTTCTAATCAGGGAGAAGGAAAAAATACACATAGATAAAAATATTAAAGTATCTCCATTGCTACTAAAAGATGGTCGAGCACGTTTGGATATAGATATATCCTTGAGTAATATCGATTCTCCCCAAGAAATAGAAATTAAATTAGAAATTTCGGGAATTGGTTTTAGGGAATATTTTGAAATTGATAAAAAATTTTTTTTATCTTCAGGCGAGAATCATATTCATTTAGTAAAGACATTAGATAAACCTAAACTGTGGACTACCTGGGATAGAGGGAAACCATATTTGTATAATTTAAAATGTAAGATTTTGAATTCAGCAAAAGAAAAACTGGATGAAGGGTCAGTACAATTTGGTATAAGAGAAATAAAGATAGACCATAAATGGAATTGGTATCTAAATAATGAACAGTTCTTCCCTCGGGGTACAAATTTCATCCCTACCCAATGGTTAAGTGAGTACGATAAAAAAATGGTTGCCAAAGATATAAAGATGTTAAAAGAGGCTAATGTAAATGCGGTTAGGGTTCATGCCCACATTAATCGCCAGGAATTCTATGATGCCTGTGATGAGACAGGAATATTGGTATGGCAAGATTTCCCTCTTCAGTGGAGCTATGAGGAGACTGATGAATTTGCTCAGAATGCGATTAGCCAGATTGAGGATATGATAGATCAGTTTTACAATCATCCCAGTATATGTGTCTGGTGCTGCCACAATGAACCAAGCACCAACCGACACACTCTTGACCCCCTATTATACTTAACTGCAAAAGCTGAGGATTCCACCAGGTATGTCGATATAGCCTCTGATTTTGCCTATCATCCCTATCCGGGATGGTATCTAACTCATTATTATGAATTTCGTTCTCTTCCCAGCGCCCCCTTTGTAAATGAATTTGGGGCTCAGGCACTCCCCAATGTAGAAACGATGAGGGAAATGATGAAAGAAGATGAACTCTGGCCTCCTCAGTGGTCAATATGGGCTTATCATGATTTCCAATATGATACTACCTTTAATGTGGCTAAGATAAATAGGGGTAATTCTATCGAAGACTTCGTAAAGAACAGTCAGGACTATCAATCAAAATTGTTAAAATATGCCATAGAAAATTATCGCAAGAATAAATATTCTAAAGTAACTGGAATATTTCAATTTATGTTCGTGGATAATTGGAATGCCATAACCTGGAGTGTGGTGGATTATTTTCGGAGACCAAAGAAGGGATATTATACCTTAAAAACAGTCTACCAGCCGATATTAATTGGGATGGATATGGACAGAGAAAAGATGAGTCTGGATGCATTGAGAAATATAGGAATTTCTAACATCTGGATAGTTAATGATACACTGGGTAAATATGAAAATACCTATGCTGAAATAAGCTTGTTTAAAGATAAAAAGATAGTAACGGAGAAGAGGATAAAAATAGGTTCCATACCTGTCGATAGTGTAAAACATTTCTCTAATCCTCCTCTATCAGCAGGAATTGTGAATTTGGATTTAAAAGAAAAAGGGATATATGCTATTGAAATAAAGTTGAAAAATAAGAAAGGTGATATCATCTCGAGAAATTCCTACTCAATAGAGTTAGTATAAACAGTGTTTAAAAATTATTAAGAATAGCTATTATTTTAAGAAATATTTTGGTATTATAAATAATTAATAGCGGCTAGAAATGTAGGGGTTTGATTTATCAAACCCATTATAATAATTTAAAGGAGGAAGTAGAATGGTATTAGAAGCAATTAAAAAAAGGCAGAGTGTTCGTAGTTATCGAGAAAAAGAAATTCCCGAGGAAGTATTACAACAGATATTAGAGGCGGGTAGATTAGCACCTTCTGCTAGTAATCAGCAAGGTTGGAAATTTATAGTAGTAAAAGAGGAGAGTTTAAGAAAAAAATTGATTCCTGCTTGCAAGAATCAGAAATTTGTAGGAGAAGCTCCGGTAGTTATTGCCGGGTGTGCTACTAATCTTGATCATATAATGAGTTGTGGTGAGCACAGTTATCCTATCGATTTGGCTATTGCTCTGGATCATATGAGCTTGGAGGCAGCTTCTTTAGGATTAGGAACTTGTTGGA